>ERZ1023456.135-NODE-135-length-12730-cov-5.666509_pt1 | contig 12730 bp, 17 predicted proteins | sample MGYA00380526_ERZ1023456 | MGnify/ENA primary metagenome ERZ1023456 (study PRJEB33173, sample SAMEA4830298) | metagenome | study: EMG produced TPA metagenomics assembly of the PRJEB25223 data set...
GAATTTGATTTATATCACTTCCGACATTCCGTTTTGCCGCTTCGCCTAAACCAACGTTTAAATGCCATCTAATATCCTATGGCCCGGAAATAAATAGTATTCAACGTAGGCGTCATCACGGATGCAACAAACGACGACAAACTGGAAGAACGATCGTATATTCCGCAAAACCGCTGACTGGGGTCTTCAGTCTGAAATGAAAACCAGATACCCAGGCAAATACTCGGAAACGGGATAGGATAATTAACCGTAATTTTTTGCGTCTGGGCCGAACCATTTACACCAACTGAACCGCCCACCTCTATCAGGCCGGACGGGTGTTGTTTATACCATGCACCGCCTCTCTTTCCGCCAAAGCTGCTCATATCCGGGATTTGATTCAGTCCTGTACCAACATCCCTTTTTGCCGCCTCGCCCAAACCAAGATTTTTAAGAAACGCCGCCACGTCGGCAATATCGCTGCCGTTTTTCGCTATATCCATTTTCCCGGCTAACTGGTTAAGAACGGTCGCGGAAAAATTCGGGTCATTGCCCAGCGCATCGGCCAGTTCTTTCAGCGTATCGAGCGCGGCAGGTGCCGCACCGGCCAGCGCAGAAAGCGCAGCGGTCACAAATGCCGTGGTTGCCAGCTGCGTGGAGTTGTTGCCCGCTGCGGGCGTCGGCGCTTTTGGCGTACCGGTAAACACCGGGCTGGCCTTTGGCGCATACTGCGAATGTGGATCGGTAGCGGCCAGATGTTTTGACATCAGGCTGTCCGCGTACTGGCGTACCTCCAGCACGTTTTCATCCACATACTGGCGCGTTGCCAGCACCACGGACGGGTCCACCTTCAGTGTGATGGCCGCCGTGCTGCTGACAATCAGGATCATGCGCAGGCGCTGCGTACGCCCGCTGCCCTCCTGCAGCTGCGGCTTGTAGGTGTCAGCAGTATTACAGACCGCAATCAGCGTGCCGTCACCGTCAAACAGCCCCATCTCCCGAATCCAGAAGCCACCTTCCGTTTCAGGGATAATCTGTTCTGCAATAATCTGGCTGCCGTTGGCCGCGTCAACGGTCAGCGAATTGAGCGCCGCCCGGCGTACCTCGTTTACCAGCTTCGTCTGGCTGGCGTTCGGCGTGGGCGACGTACCGCCACCGTCTCCCACCGCCATGTGCGTGATATTCAGCTTTGTGCCGAGCGATACGGCGTTGGCAATTTTCGCCGCGCCGAGGTTGGTTACGATCGCATAATATTTTTGTGTCATGGTCCCACTTCCAGCAAGTCGATAACGTGAGTCGCCGCACCCGGATAGCTCCGGCCGCTGACGGAAATAATGTCAGGTGTATAGGGGTAAACGGTGAGATCGTCACCGCCACAGCTGGCGGCACCGAGATAACACTGGCCGCCGCTTTGCAGGTTGATGGACATGCCCAGCATATGGCGACTGCACGGCTTCGCATCGCTTATCAGGCGCTCCAGCTCCTGATAGCTTTCTTCCGTGATGCCCTGCTCCTGCACGCCAATATCCAGCCGGAAGGTGCCGGGTGCCTCGCCGTTCTGCCACCATTCAATAACGCGGATAAGAAAACCGAACGGCTCCACCACACGGCGCACCGCGCTGATGGTTCCCTTGTGCTGATGGATGTAAAACGCATCCTGTACCACCTTGCGCTTGACGCTCTCCGCCCAGCTCTCATCCCAGCGGTCTACCGAAAATGCCCAGGCAAGATACGGCAAAAACTTTACCGGGCAGGTTGCCGGGTTCCACAGTTCACGCAGCGGCACCTTCAGCCCGGCCAGGTCGCTGCAGGCTTCTGCCAGCCTGCGCTCAGTGGCAGATGAACCCGGCGGCAGCAGGCTGTTGTTCAGACTCATACCGCTCCCCCCGCAGCGTCACCCGCCACCGTTATCAGCGTGCCGGTGCAGTAACCTGCCTGCGTGCGGTCCATGATGATGTCGCGGGCCGGTTCGACCATTTCCACCCAGTCCACGCCAGCCACACGCAGCACTGCCCCGTAAGAGTCCTGGCGCACGCTGCGCCCCAGCTTCGCCTGTTCTTTCAGGTAGGCGGCCAGCGCTGCGTTAGCGGCATCCAGACAGGGACCGGCCACCACACCGTCATAAAGATGCAGCCTGGCTTCCACGCGGTAGGGGAATATCTCAGCGCCCTGCACCGTCACGCGGTCCGCCACCGGGCGCACGCTTTCGTCATTCAGCGCGCTGTCCACGACAGTCAGCAGGTCAGCCGGTGCCGTGCCGTCCCCTTCCCGGCTCAGTACGGTAATTAACACCTCCGCCGGTGCCGGGCTGGTTGCCGATACGTCCGCCACACGCCCGTCCGCACTTTTGGCGTAAAATTCATAGGCCGCTTTCGGTCCGGCCACGCTCAGCCCTTCAAAGGCATCCGGCACGCGCAGGCGCAGGTCATCGTCCGTTTCCATCTCCGCTTCAACCGGCGGGATAGCCTCCGGGTCCGCCGGGGTAATGGTCAGGCGCTTCAGGTTGTAATTCGCCGCCAGCTGGTCCAGATCGCTGCCAAGCGCGTAGGCCACCATCACCGCCTGCGCGGCTTCGTTGATGCGCTGGCGCAGCAGGATTTCCCGGTAGGCATTTTCCTGCAGCAGCTTAACCACCGGTTCAGACTCCAGCGCCAGCGTGCGGCGTACCGCCGCCTGCTCATCGGCCGGATGCAGCGCGATAAACGCCGCCTTGCGTTCCGCCAGCAGCGTTTCAAAGTCCGGCACCTCCACCACTTCCGGCGCGGGCAGCTGTGAAAGGTCAATTACCGCCACTGTTTCCTCCCGTTGAGACGTTCATGGCCAGCGGCGAACCGTCCGCGCGCTGCCCGGTTAACTCCACCTGCAGGGAGCCGTCATAGTTGCGGCTGACCTGCAGGGCACTGAGCCTGACACGAGGTTCCCAGCGGCTCAGCGCGGCGTAGATGGCGGCCATCAGTTGCAGGTTCAGCGCATCGTTCTGCGGCTGGTCCATCAGGGCAAACAGTATCGAGCCATATTCACGCCGGGCAATGCGGCTGCCCTGCGGGGTTACCAGAATGTCGCGGACCGACTGCCGGATATGGTCGGTGTCCGTCAGCGCCCTGCCGGTCTGCTGGTTCATGCCGAGATACATTGTCATTTCGGCCCGTCCGTTCTGCTGCTGCCACGTTCAACGCCGCCGTGATCATGATCGTCCACAATGACGCCGTTAGAACTCATGGCGCCACCGCTCTGCGTCACGCCGCCGTTTATGGTCATTTCCGCGTTGATTTCCGCCTGCTCAGCGTTAAGCGCAAAGCGCTTCGTGTTCAGCTCCATATTTTCGGCACCCTCTATCACCACGTTCTGCACGCCCTTAATCAGCCAGCGATGCCTGGCCGGGTCATATTCAAACCAGCCGCCGTCCGGGTATTCGGTCACGCTGCCCGCTTCTGAATCGGACGGTGGCGGGAAGGTACTGGAATAAATGGCGGGCAGCGCAAAGGCGGTTTCCAGATTGCCGCCGAGGCTCAGCAGTACAACCTGTTCCCCCACGGTAGGCGCCCACCATGTGCGGCTGCTGCCGGCGCGCAGGGTCAGCCAGTTAATCCAGTTGGTTTCAAGGTCGCCCGTTTTCACCCGGCACAGCCAGTTGTCCCGGTCTACTTCCGACACAATGCCGGTGCGGATCAGGTTGGTGATAAGGCGCATGATTTCGGTAAGTTGAGTATTCATCCCTCTAAGGTATCCATAGGGATGCATTGATAGCATCTGATTATGGTTGTATCGTGAACAGCACAATTACAAACCCAGCTAAGCCAACGGCCTACTCATGACTAACCGCCAGCTTTTTTACAAGATTACAGAAACTCAAAGTGCTGATGAATTATGGGATATGTTGTCACCTACACGACTTAATGAAAAAGGAAAATTTGCTCACCTTAAATTTCGTGGGCATGCAAATTCAAATTGGAAGCTTATTCCAACATCACTTAGGGAAGGGTTTCATAAGAATAACTTTTTATTAAGCGGCATAAAAAACCTTAGTGATATAGTCGCAAATGAAATTGCCATGCTTTTTCACTTCGCACGATCATGCGATAGAGTTGGTATATCGATACCAAACGATTCAATTTTATTCAGAAATGAAAACCTTATACTTACGTCCAATGAGAATGGAAAATACTTCGACAATCCAGCACTATGGCCTAACCCTAAACTTTATGAAATTATGGCGATGGCACAACATCATGGTGTTCCTACCCGGCTTTTAGATTGGAGTGACAGTCCATATATTGCAGCTTATTTTGCTGCAGGCGGTGCTATTGAAAAACATGAAGAACAAGACTGGATTTCACAAAAACTTGCAATATGGGCAGTCAGAAATCCCATTCAGCCTAGTTCAAATCAGCTGCAATTCATTCAAGCCCCAGGTTCAGTAAGTAAACATTTGCCTTCACAGAGAGGTAGCTTTTCAGTTCACCCAATTTATTCTTATACAAACGACATATTAAAAACAAACGGACTTGAAGATTATAATTTTTATGGGGACGGATTTGAGTTTTATAAATTCACACTTCCTGTTACTGAAGCTGTTCGTCTATTACATTTATGTTCAGTTGCAGGCTTTACCGCCGCCGAGCTATTCCCTTCCGCCGACGGCGCTGGTAGAGCAGTTAAAGAAGCTATGCTATTAACAACTGTCATCAACAGGCTTCAGCTAAATTACGATGGCAGTAGCTCAAAGTGAAAATTTAAATGCCAGTCAATTCAGCCAGCGCAGCAACGCCTCCTGCACCGTGGTTTCCACCTCGCCGTTTATGCCCAGCAGGGGGCGCGCGGCGTATTTCACTTCTGGGCCGCCCCGGCTCACCCGATCGCGCAGTCCGTAATGATGCACGCGGGCAATGCGCTGCGCCTGCCGGGTAAAGCTGACTTCCGCCTGGCTGGCATTTGCCGTCGCCTTCAGAAACTTCGCCGTTTTCAGCTTCGTGAACATCTTGCGCTTAACCCGCCCCTGTTTCGTCCGGGCGGTCATGCGGCGCGGCTCCCATGCGGTCCCGTCCGGCGCACGCTGCGCGGTGATGTTCTGCTGCTGAATGCGCCGCACGTCCCGCGCCACCTCACGCAGCATCCGGGTGCGCGCTGCCGGTTCCAGATTTGCCAGCAGCGCGGCCAGCCAGTCATCCACCTTCTGCATTTCATCCATCAGCGACCCGTCCAGAATTCTTCCGGCTCGTCCGGCTCCGGTACGGCTTCAATCTGCATCTGCCCGTTAACCTCACGCGCCAGCACCCGCTCCGTCAGCTTTAGATTCAGGCTAAGGTCACAGGCACCGTTGCCCAGAATATCCACCTCAAAGGTAAACAGCTTTTCCCGCTCGTCAGGGTTATGCAGCGCATCAGGCTGATTGTCCCGCAGCCAGTAGAGAATGGGCGCCATCAGCAGGTTCTGGTCACCGGTGAAATCCGTCACCACCACATTCAGGGTGTAACGGTACTCCCATGAAATCGATGCGGCAGCGGTGGCAACCAGCGAACCGTTATCCACAAACAGGTGCAGTCGGTCCGGGTTTTCCCGCACGTAGGGCACCGACTTATTCAGGGCGTGGCGTAAGGACTGCGGTTTGTTCATCGTCTTTTTCCTGGCAGTTCACTATGGTGTCCACCTTGTCTGCGCAGTTCGCCCAGGCGGCTTCCGTCTCATCCAGCAGGCGCATCAGATCGCCGTTACTGCGCGGGGCGGCTTCCGGCAGGTGGCAGCGCGTTATTTTTGGACAGCCAGTCACGGTAAGGCTGACCGCCGGTGATGGCCGGTCGCTGGCGCAGCCGGACAGCAGCAGCAGGCAAAGGGGCAGCAGCCCAGCGGCGATACGCTTCATTTTCACGGGTCAGGTCCTCAATATGGCGCTGGCGCGTCTGCAGCAGCGCACGGGTTTCTTCAGCTGCCGCATAAAGCCGGGTCTGCTCCCGGCTGTTGGTCTGCGTCAGGATATTCAGGGCAATCAGCTGGCTGTTTTTCTGGTTCAGTTTCGCTTCCAGCGCAGTCAGCGCGCTTTTCTGGCTGCGGCATTGCTGCTCAGCCCTGTCCAGCCGCCACGTCTGAACGCACATCGCCGCAACAGCCATCAGCAGCACGGCCACCAGTGCGCGCATCATGCAGCCCCCTTCAGGCACCAGGCCATTTCCCGCCCACGGCGGTTATCCAGCCCCTGATTAAACACGCCGTTCACGTAAACCCAGCGCGGCAGCTGACGGCAGGCATCCGCCCAGCGGCGCTGGTTCAGCAGCTTCACCAGCGTGGAGCCGCAGGCATTGCCGGTACCCACATTGAACGCAAACGACACCACCGCGTCATAGACGTGCTGCGGCAGCTGCGTGACGATGCACCGGCCCAGCGCCGCCTCCGTGCGCAGCACGTTGGTAATCAGGCTCTCCGCCGCCTGCCGCTCCGTGATGGTTTTGCCCGGCACCACGCCGTGGGTGTTGCCGATCCCGTCCGTCCATTTTCCGGCGCTGCACTGGTACGGCTGCAGCCTGCAGCCCTCAAAATCGGCAATCAGCTTCAGCCCCTCCAGCGAGGTGTGCAGCTGCTGAAAGCCCGGCAGCGTGGCGGCGACTGCCAGTACCACGCCCACCGTACAGCGCTTAACGGTTTGCAGATTCATAGTCACCCCGGCTGATGCGTCCGCTTTCCAGCAGCTGGTAGGTTTTGCGCTTGTAATGCCAGTTGATAAGCGTCATCAGCACGCCCAGCGCCAGCCCCACATATGTGGAAATATCTTTCAGCGACATCTCACCCAGCCAGGCCATCGCCACCGCGATGCACCAGGTGATAAACGCGCTGATGCGTTCTGTTGTCATGATTTCAGTCCCAAAGCTGCACGGTCTGCGCAGTGGCTGCAGGCGTGACGTCCGGCAGCTCCACCTCCAGCCCGTGGGGTAAAAAGGGGCCATGTGACGCCAGCCCCGGATTCGCCTGCAGCACCTGCTCCGTCAGCCCCTGCGTGCGCCCGTAGTGACGCCAGCACAGCGCATCCACCGTGTCATACTGCTGCGCACGCACCTTCATCAGATAAGCTCCACGATGCTGTGCGGCCGGTCCTGCACGCGGCTGATGGCCCAGCGCGCATCCCGCCACAGGTCGCCCGTGGCATCCTCCAGCGCCTCCCCGCGCTTCACGCCTGCCGCCGTGGCGTCATAGTCCTGATAACGCTCATTCAGCACCGCCCGCGTCCAGCACCACACCGCATTGCGGTAGTGATGAACGCGCTGGCTCTGCCCGGCCAGCTTTTCTGCCGGAACCGCTGCCAGTGAGGCATAGCCCAGCTGCTGCTGGCGGCTGCGGTAGTCGTACAGCTCCGCATTAACCTCAGAAATGGCGGTCAGCACCACCTGACGCAGACGGGGCGCGGTTACGGTGCCGTCCGTTCGCATGGCGCTGCGAAAATCCGCCAGGTTAAGGTCCGGCCAGAACGGCGTGTTTTCGATAATTTCCGGCGTGTCCGGTGCCTGCTCCGTCGCTACAAAGTTCATTGCCGTGGTTCTCCTGAATTAGTTGGGCGGTGGACGGGGTTTTGATAAGGCCATGCCTGTCGCCACCCCGTGCCGCCCCGCGCGTGGGCACGTCCGGTTATCAGCTGTCGCTCTTACGCAGAAGGCGCTCCAGCTGTTCAATGTCTTTTTTCACCCCACAGCGTTCATCCAGCTGCAGCGCACGTTTAAGGTGGTCAAGGGCAGCGTGCGGATCGCTTTCACGCAGCAGCCAGCCGGTTGACTTGTGCAGACGGGCGCGGGACTGGTCGGGCATATCCAGCGAGCCGGTCACGTCCAGCACCTGCAACAGCAGCCGCTCATCAAAAGGGGTCTCCGCCAGCAGCGCCGCCTTTGCCGCGTCGGCCATCTCTTCGGCCAGCAGGGTCTGCACATTGCGGTTAAAGCCCTGCGGCATCACCCAGCCGTGTTTCAGCGCATGGCGGCCAATCCGCAGCGCACCGGCATAGTCCCCGGCATCGATGCGCCAGAGCATCACGTACATCAGCACGTCATCCTGTTGTGCGCCGTTGGCGGCCAGCACGCCGTCCACCCAGTTAGCGTATTTGGGCAGCACTTCCTGCTTGATTTCGGCTTTCTTGACCGTGGACTGGATGCCCTTAAGGCGCCGGCGGTCTTCACCCAGCTGCATCAGCATCAAGTCATAGCCCTTTGCATGGCGAACGCTGCCGCCCTGACGGGCGGCCTGTTCGGCCTGAATGCGCAGGCGGTGCTGCCGTGCGGGACTCAGGCTCATGCGTTACGCTCCGGTATCAGCGGGCGCGCTGAAGTCGCCGATGGTGATGTTTTCAACCAGCGCCGCGCAGCGGTAGTCTTCCACTACGTACGCTTCGTTCACTGACTCAAAGTTTTCGATGCGATCGCGCTTCGGATTGTCGATAACCGAGCGGCGGCGGGTCTCCTCCTGCCAGTAGATGGACAGGTTATCCAGACGGGTAATCAGCACGGCATTTGCCGGGAAGAACGGCGCGCGCACGGCCTGCAGTCCTCCCATGCGTTTCTGGCTGATAATCAGGTCGGCGGCCAGTGCCTCCGTGTTCGGCTGCTGCTGGTTAACCAGCGGGAAATACTTATCGGACAGCAGCTCACGCCCGCAGACCACCACCAGTCCGTCATCGTCCTGGAAAATCGGGTCAATCAGTTCGTTCACCGCATCCATCACCAGCGCGTCAAGGTTGGCGTAGGTGCCGCCCTTGCCCACTTTCAACGGGTCCGCCGTGGTCACGCCGTCCTGGGTGCTGCTGCCCATGACATTATCCGGCGCATCCTCACGGATTTTCTGCAGCCAGCCCTTGTTTACGTCCTGCAGCAGCGGGTTTGCAGCACGGTCAGAGGTTTTGGCGCGCTTCACGCCGTTAAAACCGATCATGATGCGGTCCAGCGCCTGACGCTTCACGATGGCGTCACGGATACGCACCTGGAAGTCCTGAAACTTGGCCCACAGGTCCAGCTTCGCGTAGGTCAGTACGGTGTCAAAGTTGGTCTGTTCGCATTTGTATTCCACGTCCGCCATCAGCGTGGGGTCGGTCGGCTCACGCTCTTTCGTCGTGGTGTCGGTGGTGCCTGCAATGGTGCTGCCCACGCCAAGACCCAGCAGCTGGCCGGACTGCTCCGCCACGCCCATGACGTTAATCAGGGTCAGGAAGGCGGTGGACTGCTGGATCTGATCCTCCAGCGTCTGCGCCACGGACGGCTCCACGCTGAACTTACTGGAGAGTTCGGTAATTTCCACGCCGTTCAGGCGGGCCAGCTGCTGCAGGTAGGCGTTAAAGGCAAAGCGGGTATTCTTTTTCATTGGGTCTGTTGCTCCATCAGCAATTGGTCAGGGTGCCTGCCGGTGCGTCACCGCCCGGTGCGCGCTGGCGATAATCGTTGCGGCTGTCCTGACGGCTCAGCTGTTCCTGCAACGCATCAAACGCGGCTTTGTATTCATTCAGTTCGGCTTCCAGCTCGCCGGTGCGCGCTGCCTGCTCCTGCAGGGCGGCATCGGTGCGGGCGCTGTAGTCCTGGTGTTCAGTGGCAATCAGCTCCACCGCCTGATGCACGTCCGAAAAGCGGGCATCGTCGGACTGCTGCTTTTTACGGAACAGCGCGGTGACGCTGGCAAACAGGCCCGGCCTGTCGTCCGGCACCTCTTCCAGCTCGATGACGGTTTCGGTGGCGGCAGTAAACAGGTTATCCGGGTGCTTTTTGCGGTTCGCCAGCGGGTTCTGCGCGGCGCTGGCGCTGAAGGCCAGCATTTCGGTGCCGAGGCTCGCCGGGTCGTCGGTCACCGCCAGGCCAATCAGGTAGGCTTTGCCGGTGTCGGCAAACTTCGGCGCGACTTCCATTGAGGTAAACAGCTTCTGCATTTTCCCGGTCATGGTGACCAGCTCGTCGGTCGGGGAAATGGTGGCAAACAACCCCAGCTTGCCGTCCAGCAGACCACCCTGAATTTCTTCCGTGTCCAGCGCATCCACCACGCCAAAGCGGCGGAACGGGCTGTCAGGCGTGTAGCCCTTGATGTGTTCCATGTTGATCACGGCGGTGTAGACCTTCGGGTCATAGTTCGCCGCCATCTCTTCCAGCCAGTCGCGCTGGATTTCGCGTCCGTCCGTGGTGGCACCTTCCACCCCGATCCGGAAACGCTTTGCTTTCACTGCCATAGGTCAGGCTCCGTTGAGGAAAAACTCGTGAGGCCCTATGTTTGCGGCGGAAGGGGGTCTGAAACAACGCGGGAACATTGTGTGAAAAACCACACAAAGCACAGCAGCAGAAAAGCGGACGGCGGGGCCGTATTTTGTGCCCATGACCACGATAATGACGCCCGACGACCTCGATCCCCGCAGGCAGGCCATGCTCCTGTACTTTCAGGGATACCGTATCGCCCGCATTGCTGAAATGCTGGGAGAGAAGCCTGCGACCGTTCACAGCTGGAAGAAGCGCGACAAGTGGGGCGACTATGGCCCGCTTGACCAGATGCAGCTCACCACGGCTGCGCGTTACTGCCAGCTCATCATGAAGGAGCAAAAAGAAGGGAAAGACTTCAAGGAAATTGACCTGCTGGCGCGCCAGTCCGAGCGCCACGCCCGCATCGGCAAATTCAGCAACGGCGGGAACGAAGCGGACCTGAATCCGAAGGTGGCGAACCGCAACAGCGGACCACGTAAGCCGCCGGAAAAAAACGTGTTTTCAGACGAACAGATTGAAAAGCTGCAGGAGATTTTTCACGGCTCGATGTTCGGCTATCAGCGCCAGTGGTGGGACGCCGGTAATAAACACCGTATCCGCAACGTGCTGAAGTCGCGCCAGATTGGCGCCACCTTCTACTTTGCCCGCGAAGCGCTGATTGATGCGCTGACCACCGGGCGCAACCAGATTTTCCTGTCGGCCAGTAAGGCGCAGGCGCACGTATTCAAACAGTACATCATTGAGTTTGCCAAAGAAGTGGACGTGGAACTGAAAGGCGACCCGATGACACTGAGCAACGGCGCGTGCCTGTACTTTCTGGGCACCAATGCCCGCACCGCGCAAAGCTACCACGGCAACCTGTATCTGGATGAATATTTCTGGATACCGAAATTCCAGGAACTGCGCAAGGTGGCGTCCGGTATGGCGCTGCACAAGAAATGGCGACAGACCTACTTTTCCACGCCGTCCAGCCTGACCCACAGCGCCTATCCGTTCTGGTCCGGTGCCCTGTTTAACCGGGGCCGTGCCAAAGCCGATCGCGTGGACATCGACCTGACGCACCCGAACCTGTCGCCGGGCCGCCTCTGCGATGACGGCCAGTTCCGCCAGATTGTCACCGTGGAGGACGCGGTGCGCGGCGGCTGTAACCTGTTTGACCTTGACCAGCTGCGCCTGGAGTACAGCCCGCCGGAATACCAGAACCTGCTGATGTGTGAGTTTGTGGACGACCTGGCGTCCGTGTTCCCGCTTACGCTGCTGCAGGCGTGCATGGTGGACAGCTGGGAAGTCTGGACCGATTTTGAGGCACTGGCCCTGCGCCCGTTCGGCTTCCGGGAGGTCTGGATAGGCTACGACCCGGCCAAAGGCACGCAGAACGGCGACAGCGCCGGGTGCGTGGTGATCGCCCCGCCTGCCGTGCCGGGCGGCAAGTTTCGCATTCTGGAGCGCCACCAGTGGCGCGGCATGGACTTCCGCGCCCAGGCGGAAGCCATCAGAAAGCTGACGCAGCAGTACAACGTGACCTATATCGGCATCGACTCCACCGGCGTCGGTCTGGGCGTGTATGAAAACGTGAAGATGTTTTTCCCGGCGGTGAAGGAGTTTGTCTACAACCCGAACGTGAAAAACGCCCTGGTGCTGAAAGCGTACGACATTATCAGCCATCAGCGCCTGGAGTTTGACGCCGGGCACCTTGACATCGCGCAGTCATTCATGGCGATCCGCAAAGCCGTCACGGCCAGCGGCAATCGCCCCACCTATGAAGCCAGCCGCAGCGAGGAAGCCAGCCACGCGGACCTTGCCTGGGCGACCATGCACGCACTGGCAAACGAACCCCTGCAGGGCGAAGCGGCCCATACCCGCAACATTATGGAGATTTACTGATGAGCAAACGAAAAAGCCGCGCCCGCACGCAGCCGGTAAGCCAGCCGGAAAAAATGACCGGCGCACCGGCGGCAGAAGCGTTCACCTTTGGCGACCCGGTGCCGGTTCTCGATCGCCGCGAACTGCTGGACTACGTGGAATGCGTGGTGATGGACCGCTGGTATGAACCGCCGGTGAGTTTTGACGGGCTGGCGCGCACCTACCGCGCCGCCGTACATCACAGCTCACCGATTGCCGTTAAGCGTGACATTCTCAGCAGTACCTTTATCCCGCATCCGTTGCTCAGTCAGCAGGCTTTTACGCGCTTTGTGCAGGATTATCTGGTGTTTGGTAATGCCTATCTGGAGAAGCGTACCAACCGCCTGGGCGGTATTCTCTCGCTGGAGCCAGCGCTGGCAAAATATACCCGGCGCGGCACCGATTTGGACACCTACTGGTTTGTGCAGTATGGCCTGACCACGCAGCCTTACCAGTTCACGCCGGGCAGCGTTTTTCATCTGCTGGAGCCTGACATCAATCAGGAAATTTACGGGCTTCCCGGCTACCTCTCAGCCATCCCGTCTACGCTGCTGAATGAGTCGGCCACACTGTTCCGCCGGAAGTATTACCTTAACGGCAGCCATGCCGGATTTATCATGTACGTGACCGATCCGGCGCAGAGCCAG
>ERZ1023456.137-NODE-137-length-12408-cov-4.779325_pt1 | contig 12408 bp, 10 predicted proteins | sample MGYA00380526_ERZ1023456 | MGnify/ENA primary metagenome ERZ1023456 (study PRJEB33173, sample SAMEA4830298) | metagenome | study: EMG produced TPA metagenomics assembly of the PRJEB25223 data set...
GGGATTTGATTCAGTCCTGTACCAACATCCCTTTTTGCCGCCTCGCCCAAACCAACCAAAAACCGAAAGAAACCCCTGGCCCTGAAAAGCACCAGGCTGGCACACTCCATGCCATTTATGCGAGGTTTACCGTGCTGATTGGCTACATCAGGGTGTCAACAAACGACCAGAACACTGATTTGCAGCGTAACGCGCTGCAGAGCGCAAATTGTGAACTGATTTTTGAAGACAGAATAAGCGGGAAAAAGTCAGACAGGCCGGGACTGAAAAAAGCACTGCGCTGTCTGCAGGAGGGCGACACACTGGTGGTGTGGAAACTGGATCGGCTTGGACGGAGTATGCGCCATCTCGTCATGCTGACTGAGGAACTGCGCGAAAAAGGAATAAACTTCCGCAGCCTGACCGACAGTATTGATACCAGCACACCAATGGGCCGCTTCTTTTTTCATGTCATGGGGGCGCTGGCGGAAATGGAGCGCGAGCTGATTGTTGAGCGTACCCGTGCAGGACTGGCAGCGGCGCGTGAAAAAGGTCGCATCGGCGGGCGCCGCAGGATAATGACAGAAGAGGTAACCGAAAGAGCCAGGCGGATGTTACGTAACGGTGCGACCCTGCATCAGGTGGCGCTGGTTCTGGATGTTTCGGTTAAGACGCTGTATCGCTACATCCCGGCAGCTGAGCAAAAGGAATTGAAAAAAAGCCAGTCGTCCGTTGTGTCAGACCTCATACAACAGCAAGGGCGTGAATCAACCGGAGCCACGTAACACCATAGCAAAACCCCTTAACCGGAGATTTGCTACATGGCAGACGATTATCATCACGGCGTGCGCGTTACGGAAATTAACGAAGGCACCCGCACCATTTCAACGGTAAGTACCGCGATTGTGGGCATGGTCTGTACCGCAGACGATGCCGACGCGGCAACCTTCCCGCTGAATACCCCCGTTTTACTCACCGACGTGCTGACCGCCAGCGGCAAAGCCGGAGAGTCAGGCACGCTGGCCCGTTCGCTCGATGCGATCGGCGACCAGGCCAAACCGGTGACCGTGGTCGTGCGCGTGGCGCAGGGCGAAACCGAAGCGGAAACCACGTCCAACATCATCGGCGGCGTGACCGCAGACGGCAAACGCACCGGCATGAAAGCGCTGCTGACCGCGCAGGCCAAATGCGGCGTTAAGCCGCGCATCCTCGGCGTGCCCGGACACGACACGCAGGCGGTGGCAACGGAGCTGTTATCCGTGGCGCAGAGCCTGCGCGGCTTTGCCTATCTCTCTGCTTACGGCTGTAAGACCGTGGAAGAGGCGATCGCCTATCGCGCCAACTTCAGCCAGCGCGAAGGGATGCTTATCTGGCCGGATTTCATCAACTTTGACACCGTGCTGAACGCGGACGCCACGGCTTATGCCACCGCCCGTGCGCTCGGCCTGCGTGCAAAAATAGACCAGCAGACCGGCTGGCACAAAACCCTGTCCAACGTGGGCGTGAACGGCGTCACCGGCATTTCCGCAGACGTCTTCTGGGACCTGCAGGACCCGGCAACGGATGCGGGCCTGCTGAACCAGAACGACGTCACCACGCTGATCCGCCAGGACGGCTTCCGCTTCTGGGGTTCCCGCTGCCTGAGCGACGATCCGTTGTTTGCGTTTGAGAACTACACCCGCACCGCGCAGGTGCTGATGGACACCATGGCGGAGGCGCAGATGTGGGCGGTGGACGGTGCCCTGAATCCGTCGCTGGCCCGCGACATTATCGAAAGCATTCGCGCAAAACTGCGCAGCCTGGTCAGCCAGGGCTATCTCATTGGCGCCGACTGCTGGCTGGATGAGAGCGTGAACGACAAGGACACGCTCAAGGCGGGCAAACTCACCATTGACTATGACTACACGCCGGTGCCGCCGCTGGAAAACCTGATGCTGCGCCAGCGCATCACGGACCAGTATCTGGTGAACTTTGCCAGCCAGGTCAGCGCGTAAGGAGAAAAACAGATGGCATTACCCCGCAAGCTGAAACACCTGAACCTGTTTAATGACGGGAACAACTGGATGGGCATCGTGGAATCGTTGACCCTGCCGAAATTTACCCGCAAGTTTGAAAAATACCGTGGCGGCGGGATGCCGGGCGCGGTGGACATTGATATGGGGCTGGATGACGGCGCGCTGGATACCGAATTTTCCATCGGCGGCACGGAGCTGCTGCTGTTCAAACAGATGGGCGCCGTTACGGCGGACGCCATTCAGCTGCGCTTTACCGGCTCCATTCAGACGGACAGCACCGGTGAGGTGCAGGCCGTGGAGCTGGTCGTACGCGGTCGCCACAAAGAGGTGGATTCCGGCGAGTGGAAAACCGGTGAGAGCAACAGCACCAAAGTGTCCGGCACCAACAGCTACGCGAAGCTGACCATTAACGGCGAGGTGCTGTACGAGGTTGACCTGGTGAACATGGTTGAAATCGTCGGCGGCACGGATCTGATGGAAAAACACAAAAGCGCCCTTGGCCTCTGATAACCCCGGCAGGGGAAGCCCTGCCGCATTTTCTTAACGCATTCAGGACATAAAACGATGACAGAGATTAAACACGACGCCGTACCGCAGCCGCAGCAGAAAACCGTCACCCTGGACACGCCGGTAACGCGTGGCAAAGAGCAGATTACCAGCGTGACCCTGCGCAAGCCGCAGTCCGGCGCACTGCGCGGCACCCGCCTGCAGGCGCTGATGGATATGGACGTGAACGCGATGATGACGGTTATCCCGCGCATCAGCCAGCCCGCGCTGCAGCCGCATGAGATTGCCGAAATGGACCCTGCCGACCTGCTTTCGCTGTCGGTGGAGGTGGTCACTTTTTTGTTGCCGAAGTCGGTGCTGTCGGATTTCCCGACGAACTGACGGTGGATGACCTGGTGGCGGACATCGCCACCATTTTTCACTGGCCGCCGTCCGTCACTGACGTGATGCCGCTTACCGAAGTGCTGGAGTGGCGGCATAAAGCGATATTGCGAAGCGGAGCCGGTGACGATGAGTGACACAAACCTGCGGCTGCAGGTGGTTTTAAACGCGGTGGATAAAATCACCCGTCCTTTCCGAAACGCGCAGGCCGGTTCCAGGGAGCTGGCCGCCGCGCTGAAAGCCAGTAAAGACACCCTGAAATCCCTGAACGAGCAGGCCGGAAAAATCGACGGGTTCCGCAAAACCCGATCGCAGCTTGCCATCACCGAAAAAAATCTGGCCGCAGCCCGACAGGAAGCTGCCGCGCTGGCGACACAGTTTGCCGCCACCAACCGCCCCACGGCACAGCAGGCCCGACTGCTGGAGCAGGCCAAAAACCGCGCCAGCGAGCTGCAGCAGAAATATAACGGGCTGCGCCTGTCCGTGCAGCGCCAGCGTGAGGCGCTGAACGCCGCCGGTATCGATACAAAACAGCTGAGCGCCGCGCAGCGTCGCCTGAAAACCGACGCGGAAGCCGCCAGCGGTGCCATTGAGCGCCAGCAGGCGACCCTGCGAAAGCTGGGCGAACGGCAGCAGAAACTGAACGCCATCCGGGCGCGCCGGGAGAAAACGCAGGAACTGCGCAATAACCTTGCCGGGAACGGCGCCGGTATGGTGGCGTCCGGTGTAGCTGCGGGCATGACGATGATGGCCCCGGTCAGCGCCTACGCGCAGTCGGAGGACGCCGCCACGCAGCTGGCCGCCTCCATGATGGGGCCGGGGGCGAAAGTCGCGCCGGAGTTTGAAAAAATAAACCGGCTGGCCGTCAGCCTGGGCGACAGGCTGCCCGGCACCACGGCGGACTTCCAGAACATGATGACCATGCTGCGCCGTCAGGGCATGTCCGCGCAGTCCATCCTGGGCGGGCTGGGTGAAGCCACCGCCTATCTGGGCGTGCAGCTGAAGATGGCGCCCACGGAGGCGGCGGAGTTTGCCGCCAAGCTGCAGGACGCCACGCAGACCTCGGAAAAAGACATGATGGCGCTGACCGACATCATCCAGAAAGGCTTCTACGCCGGGGTGGATTCAGAAAACATGCTGCAGGGCTACGCCAAAATCGGCAGCGCGATGGACATCATCAAAATGAAGGGACTGGATGCGGCAAAAGCCTTTGCGCCGCTGCTGGTCATGGCGGACCAGCAGGGTATGGACGGCGGCTCGGCGGGGAACGCCTACCGCAAGGTGCTGCAGGCCATGATGGACACTAAAAAAATCGGCGGCGTGAACAAGGACCTGAAGGGCACCGGCGTGAAGTTCGACTTCACCAACGGCAGGGGCGAGTTTGCCGGGATCGAAAAGATGTATGCGCAGCTGGACCAGCTGAAAACGCTGAGTACGGAAAAGCGCCTGCGGACGCTCAAGGATATGTTCGGGGACGATGCGGAAACCCTGCAGGTCCTGAACAACATGATCACCAAAGGACTGGCAGGCTATAAGGAAACGGCGGCCAAACTGGAAAATCAGGCATCCCTGCGTGAGCGCGTGGACGCGTCACTGAACACACTCGGCAACAAATGGGACGCTGCCAGCGGCTCATTCACCAACGCAATGGCCGCCATCGGTGAAACCGTTGCGCCAGTGCTGAAGGAGCTGGCCGACTGGCTGGGCGATCTGGCCTCGGCGCTGGGAAATTTTGTAAAAGCGCATCCGCAGCTGACCGCCGCGCTGTTCAAAATGGCAGCCGGGTTTGCTGTCGCCATGACGGCCATCGGGGCGCTGTCGCTGGCAGCGGCGTCCATTCTCGGCCCGCTGGCCCTGATGCGGATGAGCTTCAGTATGCTGGGGCTGAAGGTGCCCGGCGCGTTCGGGCTTATCCGTAATGCGCTGGGCATCGTGGGCAAGGGCGTGCTGTGGCTGGGGCGGCTGATGCTGGCAAACCCGATTCTGGCCGTGGTGGGTCTGATTGCGATGGCAGCGCTGTATATCTGGCAGAACTGGGAGACGCTGGGGCCAAAGTTTGCCGCGCTGTGGGTCACCATCCGCGATGGTGCAATTGGTGCATGGAATACCATCACCACCTGGATAAGCACTAAATGGAATGAAATCACGTCAGACCTCAAGGCGCTGCCCGCCCGTTTTCAGGAGGCCGGGGCGCAGATGATTGACGGCCTGATGGCGGGCATTAGTCAGAAATGGGAGGCACTGAAAAGTAAGCTGACGTCGCTGAACAGCTACCTGCCGGACTGGATGAAGCCGGATGCCGCAGGCGGCAACGGCCCTGCGGGCAAGCCTGCGGCGCCGAAGAAAACAGGCTTTGCCGGGCTGTTTGACAGTGGCGGTTTTATCCCGTCCGGGCAGTTTGGCATTGCTGGCGAAAACGGCCCGGAGCTGGTAAACGGTCCCGCCCGCATTACCAGCCGCAGGCGTACCGCCGCGCTGGCCGCCACGGCGGCGCTGGCAATGGGCGCTGCTGCCACGCCTGCAACCGCCCGCCCGCTGCATCCGATGAGCCTGCCGGTTAAGTCCGGGGCAGCGGTGAAAGGAGCCAGTGCCGGAAGCAGCCCGGCGCCCGCCGTGACCATTCACGCCCCGATTACCATTGTGCAGCAGCCAGGGCAGAGCGCACAGGACGTGGTGGCGGAGGTGATGCGCCAGCTGGAGGCAAAAGAGCGGCAGGCGCAGGCCCGCGCCCGCAGCAGTTACCGTGACCGGGGAGGATTTGACGAATGATGATGACGCTGGGTTTGTTTGTTTTCATGCTGAAAACGGTGCCGTATCAGGAGCTGCAGTATCAGCGCAGCTGGCGCTTTCCCACCAACAGCCGCGTGGGGCTGCGGCCGTCAGCGCAGTTTCTGGGGCCGGACACCGACACGCTGACGCTGACCGGCACGCTGCTGCCGGAAATTACCGGCGGCAGGCTGTCGCTGTTTGCGCTGGAGCAGATGGCGGAGCTGGGCAAGGCGTGGCCGCTGATTGAGGGCAGCGGCACCATCTTCGGTATGTTCGTGATCGAGAGCCTGAACCAGACGAGGGCAGAATTTTTCAGTAACGGCGCGTGCCGACGCATCGAGTTCACGCTGACGCTGAAACGGGTGGACGAGTCGCTGGGCGAGATGTTCGGCAGCCTGAGTGACCAGCTGGCATCGATGCAAAAGGCTGCCAGCGGCGCAGCAGGAAAAGCGGCTGCCGCCGTGGGAGGGCTGTTCCAGTGAGCGCAATACAATGGGTAACCGGCACGGCCAGCGCGCCCACCTTTCGCCTGACGATGGACGGCGCCGACATCACGCAGCGCATTGAAAAGCGGCTGATTAGCCTGACGCTGACGGATAACCGGGGCTTTGAGGCTGACCAGCTGGACATTGAGCTGGACGACGCGGACGGCCAGCTGCAGCTGCCGCGCCGGGGCGTTCAGCTTACGCTGGCGCTGGGCTGGCAGGGCGAGCCGCTTATTTCCAAAGGTTCTTACACCGTGGACGAAATCGAACACACCGGCGCACCGGACAAGCTGGTACTGCGCGCCCGCAGCGCCGACTTTCGCGAAACGCTCAATACCCGGCGCGAAAAGTCATGGCACAAAACCACCGTGGGCGACATGGTGAAAGAGATTGCCGCCAGGCACAAGCTGGACCCGGCGCTGGGTGAGGATATGGCAAAGATGGCGATCGATCACCTGGACCAGACCAACGAGTCAGATGCCAGTTTTCTGATGCGCCTGGCGCGCCAGTGCGGGGCGCTGGCCTGCGTGAAGAACGGAAAACTGCTGTTTATCCGGCAGGGGCAGGGCAGGACGGCCAGCGGTAAACCCCTGCCGGTTATCACGCTGACCCGTTCGGCGGGCGACAGTCACCGCTTTACCCTGGCGGACCGTGACGCCTACACCGGCGTGATTGCCAGCTGGCTGCATACCCGTGAACCGGCCAAAAAGGAAATCACGAAGGTTAAGCGCAGGCGGAAAAGCACCGCGAAGAAAAAGGAGCCGGAGGCAAAGCAGGGCGATTATCTTATCGGCACGGATGAAAACGTGCTGGTACTGAGCCGGACCTATGCTAACCGCAGCAACGCGGAGCGGGCGGCTAAAATGCAGTGGGAGCGACTGCAGCGCGGCGTGGCAACATTCTCCATTCAGCTGGCGCGGGGGCGGGCCGACCTTTACACGGAAATGCCGGTGAAGGTCAGCGGCTTCAAAAAGCAGATAGACGGTAGCAGCTGGATCATTACTACGCTGACGCACAGCCTGGGCAGTGACGGCGGGTTTACCACCAGTCTGGAACTGGAAGTGAAGATAGATAGTCTCGAAATGGAATAAGAACTATCCCATTATGGTTGTTTTGTGTATTATCCATCTCAAATGGGAAGGGGAGATGCGCCGCTATGATGAATTGCCCGCTGTGTGGAAGCGCAGCACATACACGCAGTAGTTTTCAGGTTTCTAAGACAACGAAGGAACGCTATAACCAGTGCCAGAATATTAATTGCAGCTGTACCTTCAAATCTCACGAAACCGTAGCTGAAATTATTTCAAAACCCGGTACAGTGAAGCCCGTTCCCCCGCATCCGAACCGCTCGCCACAAGGCACTCTTTGGTTATAACCTTCCATCAGAACCCGCTCAGGCGGGTTTTATTTTTGAATAAGCGATTTTATATACTTATCAGACTCATCCATATTCATCGGGCCTAGCTTTTTGCATTCCTGCCCGCCGCCGTTAATCGTTATTTGCTGCTCACCTGACGCATTGAACATTACAACCTTTTTTACCAGGTCGGGATTCCATGTCTTGCCAACGTATTGCGTATTGCAGATGCCCTGGAAAAACAGTACTGCCATATCTTCGTTTACGCTGGGCTTCTTAACTGCCATCGACAGAACGCCCTTATCAAGACCGAAAGAACCATGCTGATAGACGTTTATCACTTCTAAAATGGGCTGTGGGATTGCTTCAGCAAAGGCGTTAGACGTCATTAGGAGTGAAAGCGCAAAGAGAGTTTTTTTCATGAAAAGGGCCTCAGTTTAAGATTCATGCAAAATTTCTGCTGCCATTTTGCTGCCAATGGCTGCCACACCAACAAAAAAGCCACTCCGAAGAGTGGCTCTAACTAACTGATTTAACAGCTAAAATTTGGTGGCCCCTGTTGGGTTTGAACCAACGACCAAGCGATTATGAGTCGCCTGCTCTAACCACTGAGCTAAGGGGCCTGTGGGGCGTGATTATAAAGTAACTCGCCTGGGCAATCCAGCTATCGCTTATCGGTTGGCGATTTTTGCAGCAGTTCAATTGCTTGAAAAGCCTTCATTTCTTTGAGTGTCGACAGCGCAACGGGACGTGTCGCAAAAGCCGATGCCTGCGTCAGGCGATCGGTTGCTAAACTATTAAGCATTATGCCAGGCTGACGTACAACAGGAGAGCAGGGATGAGTGATCATGAGATCAAAGATATTATCGCGCCCGGCCTGCGGGTGGTTTTTTGCGGCATCAATCCGGGCAAGTCTTCCGCCCATACCGGTCACCACTTCGCTTATTCAGGAAACCGCTTCTGGAAAACGCTCTGGCTGGCCGGCTTTACCGAGCGCCAGCTCAAACCGGAAGAGGAGTTGCACCTGCTGGATACCCGCTGCGGTATCACCAGGCTGGTGGATCGACCAACAAAAGAGGCCAGCGAGCTGTCGACGGATGAGCTGCGCGAAGGCGGCAAGTCATTGATAGAAAAAATGCTGCATTACCAGCCAGCGGCGCTGGCGGTGTTAGGTAAGGATGCCTACAAAAAGGCGTTTCGTCAGAGCAAAGTGGAGTGGGGCAGGCAGGCTGCCACCATCGGCGAAACGGAAGTCTGGGTGTTGCCCAATCCCAGCGGCCTGAACCGCGCCACGCAGGAAAAGCTGACGGAAGCCTATAAAGAACTGGAAAGCGCGCTGACGCTGCGCGGACGTTAGCCAATAAAAAAGGCTTCCCGGAGGAAGCCTTTTTACGCTATCGATGCGCTTAGTCGTCCAGGAAGCTGCGCAGCACTTCTGAACGGCTTGGATGACGCAGCTTACGCAGCGCCTTCGCCTCGATCTGACGAATACGCTCGCGGGTAACGTCAAACTGTTTGCCTACTTCTTCCAGCGTGTGGTCGGTGTTCATATCGATACCGAAACGCATACGCAGCACCTTCGCTTCACGGGCCGTCAGGCCAGCCAGCACGTCATGCGTGGCGGAACGCAGGCTCTCAGAAGTGGCGGAATCCAGCGGCAGCTCCAGCGTGGTGTCTTCGATAAAATCGCCAAGATGCGAATCTTCATCATCACCAATCGGCGTCTCCATGGAGATCGGCTCTTTAGCGATTTTCAGCACCTTGCGGATTTTATCTTCCGGCATCAGCATACGCTCGGCCAACTCTTCCGGCGTCGGTTCGCGGCCCATCTCCTGCAGCATCTGACGCGAAATACGGTTGAGTTTGTTGATCGTCTCAATCATATGCACCGGAATACGGATGGTGCGCGCCTGATCCGCGATAGAGCGGGTAATCGCCTGACGAATCCACCAGGTCGCATAGGTGGAGAACTTGTAGCCGCGACGGTATTCGAACTTATCTACCGCCTTCATCAGGCCGATGTTGCCTTCCTGAATCAGATCCAGGAATTGCAGGCCGCGGTTGGTGTATTTCTTGGCGATTGAAATCACCAGACGCAGGTTCGCTTCCACCATCTCTTTCTTCGCACGACGCGCTTTCGCCTCGCCGATCGACATACGACGGTTGATATCTTTTACCTGTTCAATCGTCAGGCCGGTCTCTTCCTCGATCTGCATCAGTTTCTGCATGCTGCGCTGCACATCTTCTTCCACGTCGCGCAGTTTTTCAGACCAGGGTTTGTTCATCGCCAGCGCCGCCTGGAACCAGGTTGGGCTGGTCTCATTACCGGTAAACAGGGTAATGAAGTTTTTCTTCGGCATCTTGCACAGTTCGACACACAGTTTCATGATGATGCGCTCTTGCGTACGTACGCGCTCCATCATTTCACGCATGTTGTTGACCAGATAGTCAAACTGCTTCGGCACCAGACGGAACTGCTTAAACACTTCCGACAGTTTCTGGATCTCTTCAATCGCGTCGGCGTGACTGCGGCCTTTCGCCTTGATCGTCAGGCGCGTCGCTTCATACTGATCGCGCAGCTCGATGAATTTTTCACGCGCCAGTTCAGGATCGATGCTGTTGTCGTCATCGCTGCTGTCGCTGTCGTCGTCTTCATCTTCGTCATCTTCATCGGCGCGCTCTTCTTCTGACAGTTCAGAGCCAACGTGGGTAGCAGTCGGCGCCAGATCTTCTTCGGCGTTAGGATCGACGAAGCCGGTAATCAGATCTGACAGGCGTGACTCGCCTGCCTCAACGCGATCGTACTGCTCCAGCAGATAAGTGATCGCTTCCGGGTACTCGGCGACGGAACACTGCACCTGGTTAATGCCGTCTTCGATACGCTTGGCGATGTCGATTTCGCCTTCGCGCGTCAGCAGTTCGACGGTGCCCATCTCACGCATGTACATGCGGACAGGATCGGTTGTGCGTCCAATTTCAGATTCTACGCTGGATAACACCTGAGCTGCCGCTTCAGCCGCATCTTCGTCCGTGTCAGCGCTGTTTTCGTTCAGCATCAGATCATCGGCATCAGGCGCTTCTTCCACCACCTGAATACCCATGTCGTTGATCATCTGGATGATGTCTTCGATCTGATCGGAGTCGACGATATCTTCCGGCAGATGGTCGTTGACCTCGGCATAGGTCAGATAGCCTTGCTCCTTACCACGGGTGACAAGCAGCTTAAGCTGTGACTGCGGGTTTTGCTCCATAAGACGGTATCCACACTTCTGTTAATTTGATTGGTGTCGGGTCAGCCATAAGGGCCAACAATAACAGTTGAAGGCGTTTGGATTATTGCCGCTGCCCTCGTGGCGGCTTTCAGGGTCTGCCTGAGTATATATCGGCACTTAAGCCGCTAAAGTTTGCTGTGAGACTGTCATGCTTATCCGTTTGCGTTCCGGCCTGCGCGTTGCTCCCCCTATTCTGTTTATATCAGGGGACGCCGTGCCGTAAGCGCTGGTAATGTCTCTTGATACCAACGCGATCGCGAATCTATTTCTTTGCCAGCGCCTGGCTTAATGAGCGCACTTCTTCGCGCTCTTCAGGGCTGAGGCCGTGCGTTCTGGAGCGCGCGATCAGCGCTTCCAGACGCTGCTCCAGCGCAGAGTCGTACATTTTCGCCAGAGAATCCTGAAACATCGCCTCTACTTCGTCATCAACAATCATGTGGTTCCATGTTGCGAGCGTTTCAAGGTGCTGGCTAAAATTTGTGCCGCGATATAACTCTAGTAGCTGGCCAGTGGTCAGGCCAGGGTTTGCGTTACAACTCTGCACCAGTTCCATAAAAAGCGGCAATCCTGGCATATTCAGCTGTTCCAGGCCCTGCAACGACGGCACCATGGTCGCCAGATGCGGGTTTTGCACCAGCAGGCCCACCAGAATGCGCATAGTGGTGCGCTTCAGCTGCGGCGCGGCCGGCTGGGCGCCGCTTTCGGCCTGTTTTGGCAGCAGCTTCTCCAGCTGGTTGTCATCCAGAATGCCAAGCATATTGCCCAGTTCCTGACGCAGATAAATGCGCAAGGTTTCGCCGGGGATCTGGCTAATCAACGGCAGCGCCAGCGTGCTAAGACGCGTGCGGCCGTCGCGGGTACTCAGATCGACCTGCGGCAGCAGCGTGTCGAACAGGAAGCTGGAGAGCGGCATCGCCTGCTCCATCCGCGCTTCGAACGCCGCTTTGCCCTCTTTACGAATCAGCGTATCCGGGTCTTCGCCGTCGGGCAGAAACATAAAGCGTAGTTGACGACCGTCATTCATGTAAGGCAATGCGGTCTCTAAAGCACGCCATGCCGCTTCGCGGCCCGCCCGATCGCCGTCGTAACAGCAGATGACGTTGTCCGTACTGCGGAACAGCAGCTGAATATGATCGGCCGTCGTGGAGGTACCCAGCGAAGCGACGGCATAATCAATGCCGAACTGCGCCAGCGCCACTACATCCATATAGCCTTCGACAACCAGCAGCTTCGCCGGTTCAGGATGCTGCTTCTGCGCTTCATACAGGCCATAGAGTTGACGGCCCTTATGGAAAATATCGGTTTCCGGCGAGTTCAGGTACTTGGGTGTGCCGTCGCCCAATACGCGCCCGCCGAAGCCGATAACCCGGCCACGCTTGTCGCGGATAGGGAACATGACGCGATCGCGGAAACGATCGTAACTCCGGCCCTGATCGTTGGTCACCAGCATGCCTGCGTCAATCAGCGACTGACGATCTTCAGGGTTGCGGCCAAAACGCTTCAGAGCGTTATCCCAGCCGGGCGGCGCGAAGCCGATGGCGAAATGCGCAATCACTTCATCGCTTAGCCCGCGCTGATTCAGATAGGCGCGCGCCGCGGTCGCCTGAGACTGGGTAAGCGCCTGCTGATAGAAATCGGCAAGC
>ERZ1023456.141-NODE-141-length-12318-cov-4.209655_pt1 | contig 12318 bp, 9 predicted proteins | sample MGYA00380526_ERZ1023456 | MGnify/ENA primary metagenome ERZ1023456 (study PRJEB33173, sample SAMEA4830298) | metagenome | study: EMG produced TPA metagenomics assembly of the PRJEB25223 data set...
GGAGCAACTCACCGATGAAGAACGCATTATGCTGAGCGACGGCGATGTGCTGAACAGCGTGGCGCAGGTTAAACGCCTGGAGCAGATGGGCTATCGCGGCGTTTACGCTTTCGAGCCCTTCTCCTCCGATCTGGCGACATGGAATGAGGCGGATATCGAACGTGAAATCCGCCGCAGTATCGAACTGCTGCAGGCGTAACGTCGGCGGTTCTCAGGGGTTATCTGTTATTTGTGTCTTTGTTTGTTTTGGCCTCGGTTGGAGGCCTTTTTTATGCGCTGGCTCTGAGGCGGCATGGCCTCGCTGATTCCGCCCTGCGTTATACCGCGACTTTATAAGGCGGCTTTATATTGCCGCTTCATAACGTGGCTTTCTGGCGCAGCTTCAGGAGCCCGCCGTTTATTCCACCGCCATAGCGCGGTCCCGCATGCGCCATGTCAGCAGCAGCGCCAGGCAAACCAGCAGGCCGCTCAGCAGATAGATCACCGGCACGCCTGCATAGCTCATGATAAACCCGGCGACTGGGCCGGTAATGCCTAACGACAGATCCATAAAGGCGGTAAAGGTAGCCAGCGCGCTGCCCTGGTTTTGCTGCGGCACCGCTTTCACCGCCACCACGCCCAGCGCCGGGAAGACCAGCGAGAAACCCGCGCCGGTCAGCAACGCTCCCAGGTTCGCCAGCCAGGGCGAAAAGGAGAGCCAGACGATAAACAGGCCCAGCGCCTCTATCGCAAAGCAAACCAGCGCCACCCGCAGACCGCCGTGGCGGTTGATGCTGTTGGGAAACAGCAGGCGCGCGCCGACAAACGCCAGGCTGAACAGCGTCAGTGAAAACGCGGCGCCCGACCAGCCCTTCGCCTGATAAAACAGCGTAATAAAGGTAGCGATTACGCCAAATCCTGCCGAGCCCATCGCCAGCAGTAGGCCAAAAAGCCAGATTTTGCCCAGCACGGCGCGAAACGGCAGCGGTTTGCCTTTGCTTCCCTTTACTGCCGGACGCGGCAGCGCCAGCACAATCGCCATAAGGGTAATCAGCATAATGACTCCCGCCAGCAGCAATATGCCGCCCAGATGATAAATCAGTGCCCCCAGCGGGGCGCCCAGCGCCATCGCGCCGTAGGTACAGATGCCGTTCCATGAAATCACCCGGCCTATATGCGCAGAACCGACCACGCCCACGCCCCACAGCGTCGAGCCGGTGCCGGCGAAGCTCTGTCCGATGCCTAACGCCAGCCGCCCGATACAGAGCAGGGCCAGGCTCACCAGCGGCCAGCGCATAGCAGACGCCGCTCAGCAAACAGCCGCCAAGGCCGAAAACCACCACTTTTTTCGGCCCCCACACATCGGCGTAGCGTCCGGCATGAGGCCGACTCAGCAGCGTAGAGAGGTATTGCAGGCTGATCACCAGTCCCGCCCAAAAAGCGCTGTAACCCATTACGTCATGCACGTAGCCCGGTAATACCGCAAGCGGCAGGCCGATGGTGAGATAGCTGGCGAAATTGAACACAACAACGGAGAGAATACGCTGATTCAGACGAAAGGCGCTTTGCGGCGTTTCCGCAGCGGGCTGTTCAGGCATAGATTTTGGCTCGTCACAGATAGTTAACAGGCTAAGGGATTACTATACGCCGATTTATTCAGCGGCGATCAAACAAAGCGCGCCCGCAGATGCCTGGTTTATTTTCGTCAGCGATAACTCTGCGCGCCGCAGTCGCCAGCGTGCGCCTCTTCCGCTTCGGAAAACTGCTGGATCAGGCTGCGGTAACCATCCATAAACTTATAAGGCACAGCGGTCGCCACCACGCCGCTGTAAAAATCCCAGCCATGCGACGTTGCGTACAGGTTAACGAAAAATATCAGCGCGTTAGCGACCGTTAGCGGCTACACTTTTTGTGCCGGAATTATTGATCGAGGAAGCTATGATTGCGCCACAGCAGGAAAAAATGGGACAGAATATGTTGCTCAAAATGGCAACGCTGGTGGTTATTCTGGCAGGCATCCGCGCCGCTTCGGATATTATCGTTCCTTTTCTTTTGGCAATCTTTCTGGCGATTATTCTTAACCCGCTGGTGAATATCTTAATGCGCCGCGGCCTGCGACGCACCTGGGCCATTACGCTGGTGATGGTTGTGGTGCTGCTGGTGATTTTGATGCTGGTGGCGATGCTCGCCAGCTCGGTCAACGAATTCTCTCTGGTCTACCCGCAGATACGCACCATCCTTGAACAGAAACTTACCGTTATCCAGCACTACGCCGGGCGGCTGAACATTCCCGTCTCCACCCGCGCGCTGGCGGAACAACTCGATCCGAACGCCATCATGAACGTCGCCACTATGGTGCTGACGCAGTTCTCCGGCGCGATGAGCAACTTTATTCTGCTGATCATGACGGTGATCTTTATGCTGTTTGAGGTGCGCCACCTGCCCTACAAGCTGCGCAACGCGCTGGTTAACCCGCAGATCCGCATCGCCGGGCTGCATAAGGCGCTGAAAGGCGTGACGCACTATCTGGCGCTGAAAACGCTGATTAGCCTGATTACCGGCCTCGCCGTCTGGCTGACCTTGCTGTTGCTGGACGTGAAGTTCGCGCTGTTCTGGGGCGTGGTCGCCTTTGTGCTGAACTTTATTCCCAATATTGGCCCGATTATCGCTGGTATCCCGCCGTTTATTCAGGCGCTGGTGCTGAATGATTTTTATGACGCGCTGCTGGTGGCCGCGCTGTTCAGCGCCATTCATATGGTGTTCGGCAATATGCTGGAACCGCGCGTAATGGGGCGCGGCCTGGGCTTATCCACACTGGTGGTGTTTCTGTCGTTGATCTTTTGGGGCTGGCTGTTGGGCCCGGTGGGGATGCTGTTATCGGTGCCGTTGACCAGCGTCTGTAAAATCCTGATGGAGACTACGCCCGGCGGCAGCAAGCTGGCTATTCTGTTGGGCAACGGCCGCCCGGTGGTCAAACGCTGAATCAGGCTTCCGGGAACAGGTGGTCGTACACGTGTTGCAAATGCAGCGCCATGCTGTTCCTGGCCAGTATCGGGTTTTGATCGGCGATGGCGCTGGCGATCAGCTGGTGATCGCGGTTCAGCTCGCGTGGAAAGTCGCGATCGGCAAAATGGCTTTCCAGCCGCACGAAGCGCTGGCTTTTGCGCATATTCCACAGATGTTCCATCATCTCACGCAGCACCTCATTGCCGCTCATCGCGCTGATCAGCAGATGAAAACGCTTATCCTGCTGCAAAAATGCCTCGTCGTTAATGCTGTGGCGCGTCAGCTGTTCGGCAACGTCCAGCAGCTCGCGCCGCTGCGATTCAGTGCCATGACGTGCCGCCAGCTCCGCCGTCATCGCCTCAAAACTCTGCCGCGCCTTAATTAAATCACGCAGGCTGAAGGTTTCCGTCTCCCCCTCCGGCTGTAGCGGCAGCGGATCGGCTACCAACACGCCGTTGCCGCTGCGGATAGTCACCCAGCCGGTGACCTCCAGCGCGATCAGCGCCTCTCTCACTGAGGAACGGCTGACATTCAACTGCCTGGCCAGCTCGCGCTCCGGCGGCAGCGGCGCGCCGGGCGCAAACTCGCCGCGCACGATCGCCGCGCTGATCAGCGTGGAGATCTGACGATAAGGACGTTCGTTTTTTACGGTACCCAGGGTCATTACGCTCACCGGTTTTTCAGTTACGCCTGTCTTGTTCGGCGCCAGGCTATATTGCCGCAACCGCACCATTGTATCGGCGGCAGTGCGTCATATTGCGATAACCATCAACTTTTTTACGCTAAAACTGCCCTATTCTGGCCCAGCGGCCTGACCAATGGCCTTTTCATTAACCGGACCGGCGGTAAAGAACATCAGCCTGCCGGACTGTGAAAAAACCTCTACAGGAGCCTTTATGGAACACACCTGGCGCTGGTATGGCCCTAACGATCCCGTCTCGCTGGATGACGCCAGACAAGCAGGCGCTACCGGCATTGTTACCGCTTTACACCATATTCCCAACGGCGAGATCTGGACGAAAGAGGAAATTCAGACGCGCCAGGCGCAGCTGGCGGAGAAGGGATTGTACTGGTCGGTGGTGGAAAGCGTGCCGGTGCACGAGGCGATCAAAACCCAGCGCGGCGACTGGCAGCGCTATATCGCCAACTATCAGCAGTCGCTGCGCAATCTCGCCGCCTGCGGCATCGATACCGTCTGCTACAACTTTATGCCAGTGCTGGACTGGACCCGCACCGATTTGGGCTGGCAGCTGCCGAACGGCGCGCGCGCGCTGCGCTTCGACGCCGTGGCGTTCGCCGCATTTGAGCTGCATATTTTGCAGCGTCCCGGCGCGCGTGATGCCTACAGCGATGAAGAACAGCGTCAGGCGGCCGACTATTACGCCGCGATGACCCCGGAAGCGATCGCCACCCTGACGCGTAATATCATCGCCGGTTTGCCAGGCGCGGAAGAAGGCTACACGCTGGAGCAATTCCAGGCGCAGCTGTCGCAGTATGACGGCATCGATAAAGCGCAGCTGCGCGAACATATGGCCGCCTTTTTACGCGCCATCGTGCCGGTGGCGGAAGAGGTCGGCATCATGCTGGCGGTGCATCCAGACGATCCGCCGCGCCCGATCCTCGGCCTGCCGCGCATTATCTCCACTCAGGAAGATATGCAATGGTTGACCGAGACGGTCGACAGCATCCACAACGGCTTTACCTTCTGCACCGGCTCTTACGGCGTGCGCGCCGACAACGATCTGGTGCGGATGGCGAAAACCTACGCCGATCGCATCCACTTTGTTCATTTGCGATCCACCCGACGCGAAGAGAATCCCGCCAGCTTCCATGAAGCGGAACATCTTGGCGGTGATGTCGATATGGTTGGCGTGATCAACGTTATCCTTGAGGAAGAGCAGCGTCGCCGTCGCGCCGGTCAGCAGCGCGCCATTCCCATGCGGCCGGACCATGGCCATCAAATGCTGGATGACCTGCATAAGCAAACCAACCCAGGCTATTCAGGCATAGGACGTCTGAAGGGGCTGGCGGAACTGCGCGGCGTGGAAGTGGCGTTAAAGCAGTGCTTTTTTGCCGACTGAGCGCGCCAGGCTAACGCGTTTCATTGAAAGCGGTGATGTGTCATACACAAGCCTGCCGTTCCGCTGGATAAGATGTGAGCGGGCGTCCCCTGCCCTGGGATGCCCGACATCCAAAGTTAACAAGCCCATCACATTTCTCACTCTAACCACCGCCTCAGCAGCGGAAAACCGCCGCCTTTACTGCTACGGTTTAACAGAAGCTTATGCGGTGATTTTCAGCAGAGTATGAGGTTAATCCCTGTCACAACGGGTTTTTCCAGCTGCCCAGCGGAAGGGAAAAGCGGGAATATGACATTTTCCCCGTTCTGACGATATACTGTGGAATCAGAAAGTAATCATTGCGATACGTTATTATTGCAGTTGATTAGAAACTGAGCTGGCGCACAGCCAACAATAAAAATTTTCTCAACGCCGCGATCTGACTCGATTCAGCCTCCGGTTCGCGCCGTTGAGGATATTAAGATTAAATCAGCAAACAGGGCGAATGATATGAAACTACGTAGGAAGCGTGTCAAACCTATTGCGCTTGATGACGTAACCATCATCGATGATGCGCGTTTACGCAAGGCGATTACCGCTGCGTCGTTAGGTAATGCGATGGAGTGGTTCGATTTCGGCGTGTATGGCTTTGTCGCCTACGCCTTAGGTAAAGTCTTTTTCCCCGGCGCCGATCCCGGCGTTCAGATGATCGCTGCGCTGGCGACCTTCTCCGTTCCCTTTTTAATCCGTCCGCTGGGCGGGCTGTTTTTCGGCATGCTGGGCGATAAGTATGGCCGCCAAAAAATCCTGTCGATTACTATTGTCATCATGTCGATCAGCACCTTCTGTATCGGTCTGATCCCTTCTTACGCCTCAATCGGCATCTGGGCGCCAGTGCTGCTGCTGCTGGCAAAGATGGCGCAGGGCTTCTCGGTCGGCGGCGAGTACACCGGCGCCTCGATTTTCGTGGCGGAATATTCTCCCGACCGTAAGCGCGGTTTTATGGGCAGCTGGCTCGATTTTGGCTCCATCGCCGGCTTCGTGCTGGGCGCGGGCGTGGTTGTACTCATCTCTACCATCGTCGGCGAAGAGAATTTTCTCTCATGGGGCTGGCGTCTGCCCTTCTTCCTGGCGCTGCCGTTAGGCATCGTCGGTCTCTATCTGCGCCATGCGCTGGAAGAGACGCCAGCGTTTCAGCAGCATGTGGAAAAGCTGGAACAGGGCGATCGCGAAGGCCTGCGCGAAGGGCCGAAAGTCTCTTTCCGGGAAATCGCCACCAAACACTGGAAAAGCCTGCTGGCCTGCGTCGGTCTGGTGATCGCGACCAACGTCACCTACTACATGCTGCTCACCTATATGCCGAGCTACCTGTCGCATAATCTGCACTATCCTGAAGACCACGGCGTGCTGATTATCATCGCCATCATGATCGGCATGCTGTTCGTGCAGCCGGTGATGGGACTGCTGAGCGACCGCTTTGGCCGTCGTCCGTTTGTGATTATCGGCAGCATCGCGCTGCTGGTGCTGGCGATCCCGGCCTTTATGCTGATTAACAGCAACGTGCTGGGGCTGATTTTCGCCGGTCTGCTGATGCTGGCGGTGATCCTGAACTCCTTTACCGGCGTGATGGCTTCTTCCCTGCCGGCGATGTTCCCGACCCATATCCGCTACAGCGCGCTGGCCAGCGCCTTTAACATTTCCGTGCTGATCGCCGGTCTGACGCCGACCGTCGCCGCCTGGCTGGTAGAGGCCTCTGACGACCTCTATATGCCCGCTTATTATCTGATGGTGATTGCGGTTATCGGCCTGATTACCGGCATCACGATGAAAGAAACCGCTAACAAGCCGCTGAAAGGCGCAACGCCAGCGGCGTCGGATATTGAAGAAGCGCGTGAAATCCTGCAAGAGCATCACGACAATATCGAACAGAAGATTGATGATATTACGGAAGAGATCGCGAAGCTGGAAGAGAAGCGCAAGCATCTGATTGAACAGCATCCGCGCATTAACGAGTAATAAAAAAAGCCCCTCAGCGAGGGGCTTTTTTTGGCTTATCTCCTAGCTTTGCGGCAACAGCTCCGTTTTAATCCAGCCCGCTTCGCGCTTATCGAACGACCTGTAAGCGGAAACCACGTCGCTGAGCGGTTCGACCTGAGTCAATACGTCGACCGGGTCGATGGCGCCCATCCGCACCAGCTCCAGCAGCTGCGGAATAATGGTGTGGTGGTTGCAGTTGCCCATGCGCATCGTCAGATTTTTGTTCATCGCCATGCCGATAGGGAACGTTTCCGCTTCCGGCGGATAAACGCCGATGATGCTCAGCGTGCCAGCCTTTTTCAGCGAGGCGATAGCCCACTCCAGCGCCTGGGTCGGCGCGTCGCCCGGCACCCAGTTGCCATCGTCGACATGCTGATGCTCCGCGTTTTGCGGCGCCACCTGCGCCACTTCCTGACGGAACTTATCCGCCTCTTCATTGGCCTGCGCCGCCGCCGGGCCGCTGTGGGCATGCTGGCTGTCGACGCCTACGGCATCTATCGCGCAGTCAGCGCCGACGCCCCCGGTCAGCTTCTTAATCGTGGCGACGGGATCTTCTTTATCAAAGTTGATGGTAAAAGCGCCCTGACGGCGCGCCATCGCTAACCGATCCTCATGGCAGTCGATGGCGATAACGCGCGACGCGCCCATCAGCAGCGCGCTGGCGACGGCGAACTGTCCGACCGGCCCGGCACCGAAAACCGTTACGATATCGCCGCGCTCAATATCGGCCAGCTCGGCGCCGAACCAGGCGGTAGGAAAGATATCGCTAATCAGAATGGCCTGATCGTCGCTCACCTCAGGCGGCACTTTTATCAGCGTATTAGAGGCGAAAGGGATGCGCGCCTTTTCCGCCTGCAGGCCGTTGACCGGGCCGGTGGCTTCCGGTCCGCCGAAGAAACAGGTGCCCGCTTCCGGGCCGTTGGGATTGGCGTTATCGCACTGGGCGGTATTGCCTTCGCGGCAGGGAGGACAGTAGCCGCAGGAGACGGTGGAGCAGACGACTACCCGATCGCCGATATCGAAGTTGCGGACGTTATCGCCCAGCGCTTCCACAATTCCTACCCCTTCATGACCCAGGATGGTGCCCTGACGCATATTGCTGAAGGTACCGCGGATAAAGTGCAAATCGGTGCCGCAGATAGCCGAAGCGGTCAGCCTGACTATCGCGTCGTCCGGGGTTTCAATGCGGGGTTCAGGAACATCGTCGAGGCGAATGTCGCCGACGCCATGCCAGACAAGAGCTTTCACAGGACCTCCGGTTACGCGTTGCGTTTCATCAGTGCGGGCCGCTGACGCGGCCCATGAGAAGGTAAGTTTAGAAACGATTCAGGCGATCAACAGGCGCAGCGGGATGAAAGCGCGCCTCACGGGCGCCCGATTGTTCCGAAAGTTGCCGTCTGGCTTGCAGGCCGATTACCGCCCACACTTACCTTTTAACCTTGAGGAGGAAGGCTATGCGGGTACACCACCTGAGCTGTGGTTCTATGTGTCCTTTTGGCGGCGCGCTATTTGACGGTTTCAGCAAAGGGCTGCATGCCCATCTGGTTTGCCACTGTTTACTGATTGAAACCGATCGTGACGGGTTGGTGCTGGTGGATACCGGCTTTGGCGAACAGGATCTGCGCCGTCACGATTCACGTATTGCGACCTTCTTCCGCCTGTTCAACAACATTCAGCGCCGCCCGGAACTCAGCGCGCTGGCTCAGGTGCAGCGTCTCGGTTTTCCGGCGCAGGATGTACGGCATAGCGTCTTAACCCATCTCGCTTTCGATCACGCCGGCGGGCTGACCGATTTTCCGCACGCGCAGGTGCATGTCATGCAGCAGGAGCTGGAAACCATTCGCCACCGCGACAGCTGGCTGCAACAGCGTCGCTATCGCCCCGCGCAGTGGCCTGCGCAGGCGCACTGGCAGTCTTACCAGGCGCAGGGCGATACCTGGCAGGGCTTTTCCGCCGTCAGCGCGCTAAACGGGCTGCCACCGGAAATTCTGCTGGTCCCGCTGCCGGGCCATACGCCGGGTCATGCGGGCGTGGCGATCCAGCAGCGCGACGGCTGGCTGTTGCACGGCGGTGATGCCTGGTTCTATCGCGGCGAAATGTATCAGCAGGAGCGTCAATGCACGCCGGGGCTGCGCTTTTATCAATGGATGATGGCGGCGGACAACGCCGCGCGCCGCGAAAATCAGCAGCGGCTGCGTGCGCTATCGCTCAACCAACAGAACAATATCACCCTGTTTTGCAGTCACGACGCCAGGGAGCTGGAACGGATGCAGGCGCTGAGGCCATAAAAAACCCCGGCGGCGCCGGGGTAGGGAATGCAGTCATTAAGCATTGTGTTCAATGACGCGCTGCTGGCTTTCAATAGCGATTTTGCGAGGTTTCTCGCTTTCCGGGATCTCCTGATAAAGCGCGATTTCCAGCAGGCCGTTCTCCAGCCGCGCGCGCTCTACCTTCACATGCTGTGGCAGCGCGTAGCTGACGCTGAAGTTATGACGGCTGATGCCGCGATGCAGCCATCCGCTTTTTTCATCCTGCTGGCTCTGTTGTTCTTCCGCGCGTTTGCCGCTGACGGTCAGCTGTCCGCCCGTTGCGCTAATCTCCAGCTCGCTCTCTTTCCAGCCCGGCACGCTGAGCGTAATAGCATAGTGGCTTTCATCCAGCCGTTTAATGTCGCAGGCTGGCGTGGTGCTGAGCGGCGCATCGCCGGTTAACTGGCTGAACAGCCGATCGATACGGTTAAAGCGATCGGAAAACAGGCTGTCGGTGACATCAGGGAAAAGGGAAAGAGTTTTAAATGCCATGAGTAACCTCCTGAAATCTCCACAACGTTGAGCCGTCAAAAGTTTAAACATGCAGGGAAGCGCCCTTCCCGAAACCGTATTTATGTACGCCCCTCGCCTTTTCAAGCGTGGTTAAAAATAATGATTTTTTATATTAAAAATAATGCGTCATAGCCTCGTGGAATAGAGTACGGCGTTTCTGTTGCTTAAATGTTAACTAAAGACGCAAAGGCGGCCTGACGCGGTGTGTAGCCTGAAAACAGGGCAAGGTCAGCACGGGAAGTTTCCCCGTAAATAATAAAAGCGCGTACACTATGATGACTTTTTCACCTGTACAGCAAATCACTATGTCTGAATTTTCTTTGATTAATCGCCCAAGACGATTACGTAAAAGCGCCGCGCTGCGCGATATGTTCCAGGAAACCTCTCTGAGCCGCAACGATTTGGCTCTGCCGATCTTCGTTGAAGAAGGCGTGGATGAGTACAAAGCGATTGCCGCGATGCCGGGCGTCATGCGCATTCCCGAAAAACGTCTCGCCTGGGAGATCGAACGCATCGCTAAAGCGGGCATCCGTTCAGTGATGACCTTCGGCATTTCCCATCACACCGACGCCACCGGCAGCGACGCCTGGCAGGAAAACGGTCTGGTGGCGCGTATGTCGCGCATCTGCAAAGATGCGGTGCCGGAGATGATCGTCATGTCCGATACCTGTTTCTGCGAATATACCTCGCACGGCCACTGCGGCGTGCTGTGCGATCACGGCGTCGATAACGACGCCACGCTGATCAATCTCGGCAAGCAGGCGGTGGTCGCCGCACAGGCGGGCGCGGATTTTATCGCGCCGTCCGCCGCGATGGATGGACAGGTCGCCGCGATTCGCCGCGCGCTGGATGAAGCGGGCTTTACCGACACCGCCATCATGTCCTACTCCACCAAGTTCGCCTCTTCTTTCTACGGTCCGTTCCGCGAAGCGGCAGGCACCGCGCTGAAAGGCGATCGCAAAACCTATCAGATGAACCCGATGAACCGTCGTGAAGCGATCCGTGAATCGCTGATTGACGCCGCCGAGGGCGCGGATTCGCTGATGGTGAAACCGGCAGGCGCCTATCTGGACGTGCTGCGCGATATCCGCGAGCGCACCGAGCTGCCGCTGGCGGCTTATCAGGTCAGCGGCGAGTACGCGATGATCAAGTTCGCCGCTCAGGCAGGCGCGATCAACGAAGATGCGGTGATTCTGGAAAGCCTGGGCGCCATTAAGCGCGCCGGCGCAGACATTATCTTCAGCTACTTCGCGCTCGATCTGGCGGAACGCAACCTGCTGTAAGGTTTGCGAACGGCGCGGAAGACAGGCAATGCTCCGTGCCGGGCAATCCGACTGATAAGAAAATGATATAGCCCGCGCCTTCTCCGCCGCGGGCTTTTTTATACCTCGCCCCCTGCATGTGGCGTGGCAATCGCTTCGCTGCGCAAAAACTTCGCCAGCCAGATTTTACACCGCCTCTCACTGACACTAAGGTAACCATTACAGGTAATAAGCCTGTCAGGCTGCGTCCCGTTGCAAATGACCCTGAAGTTGTCGCTTTTCTGACCGATACTGTTACGGCAATTCAATAACTATAAAGTGTGAAAGGCTTTTTTATGAAAACACCAGAAATCCCTGCTAACGAACCTCAGCGCCTCGATGAACTTCATGCGCTGAGACTATTAAATACGCCTGCGGAAGAGCGATTCGATCGCCTGACGCGCCTGGCGAAAAGGCTGTTCAACGTGACCGCGTCGGTGGTAAGCCTGCTCGACGCCGATCACCAGTGGTTTAAATCGGGCGAAGGCGTCACCGCTAAGCAGACGCCGCGCGATATCTCCTTCTGCGGTCACGCGATTTTGCAGGATGACGTCATGATCGTGGAGGATGCGCGCAAAGATGAGCGTTTCTATGATAATCCGCTGGTGACCGGCGAACCACAGATCCGCTTTTACGCCGGTTGTCCGCTGCGCGCGCCCAACGGCTCGAAGGTCGGCACGCTCTGCATTCTCGACAGTCAGACGCGCGATTTTACCGCCGATGATATCCATGCCCTACGTGATTTAGCCTCTATGGCGGAATCAGAGCTGGTCAGCTTCCAGGCGGCCACCTCTGACGAGCTGACGCAGATCTCCAACCGCCGCGGCTTTATGACGCTGGGCCAGATGCTGCTGAAAGAGTGCGCCCTGCGCCACTGTTTCGCCAGCCTGGCGTTCTTCGATCTCGATCGTTTTAAAGAGATTAACGATAACTTCGGCCATCGTGAAGGTGACCGCGCGCTGATGGATTTTGCTGACGCGCTAAAGATCAGCTTCAGACAATCCGCCCTGTTCGCCCGCCTCGGCGGTGATGAATTCGTCGTGCTGTTTATCGATATGGATCAGCAGCAGGCGGCGGAGCGGCTGGAGGCATTCCGCCACGAACTGGAACAGC
>ERZ1023456.143-NODE-143-length-12148-cov-4.064996_pt1 | contig 12148 bp, 10 predicted proteins | sample MGYA00380526_ERZ1023456 | MGnify/ENA primary metagenome ERZ1023456 (study PRJEB33173, sample SAMEA4830298) | metagenome | study: EMG produced TPA metagenomics assembly of the PRJEB25223 data set...
CTCTTTGACCAGCGCGATGACCAGCTCATCGGTCACCTGTTTGCCTTCATCCATGATGGGTTTCGCCTGTTTGCCCAGCTCCGTGCCGGCTTTTACCGCCGCACGCAGCATGTCGCCCGTAGAGATTTGCGGAATACCGTATTTCTCCATAATGAACTGAGCCTGAGTGCCCTTACCTGCGCCCGGAGCGCCGAGCAGAATAATACGCATTGCGTAAATCCCCTTGCGAATTGCTTTGATCTAACTGAGAAGGCCAAGAACATACCATTAAGCCCCGGCTACCACAAGGAAACGGGGCGGGAGGCGGCTCTGGCGAGTAACAATATATGTCTGGGATCCTACTCAACCGGATCGTCCATAGAATCCAGTCCGGCATCGGATAATCGCCATTTTTCAGACAGAGCGCAGCCGTAAAAAAGCCGGCGCGAGGGCCGGCTTATGGGACGGATAACGATCAGGCCAGCAGCAGCTGGTTCATCCGGCGGATGAACTGATTCGGATCTTCCAGCGTGCCGCGTTCGGCGAACAGCGCCTGATCCAGCAGCAGCTCAACCCACTCGGCGAAGCGCGCTTCGTCCTGCGTATCGGCCGCGCGTTTCACCAGCGCGTGATCCGGGTTCAGCTCGAAGATGTACTTCACGTCCGGCACCGCCTGTCCGGCCGCGGCGAACAGCTTGGCCATCTGGGTACTCATTTCGTTAGCGTCGGTGGTGACGATAGCCGGCGTGTCGGTGAGACGATGCGTCAGGCGCACCTCTTTCACGCGCTCGCCCAACAGCGTCTTGACGCGATCGACAAACGGCTCCAGCGCTTTTTCCGCTTCTTTCTGCGCTTCGTTCTCTTCGTCAGCCAGCTTATCCAGCGTTTCATCCGCTTTGCTGACCGACTGAAACGCCTTGCCGTCGAACTCGGTGAGGTAGCTCATCATCCATTCGTCGATGCGGTCGGAGAGCAGCAGCACTTCGATGCCTTTCTTACGGAACAGCTCCAGGTGCGGGCTGCTTTTCGCGGCGGCGTAGCTGTCGGCGGTGATGTAGTAAATCTTCTCCTGCCCTTCCACCATGCGGCTGACATACTCTTCCAGCGAAACGGTCTGCGCTGAGCCTTCGCTGCTGGTGGTAGCGAAACGCAGCAGTTTGGCGATCGCCTGCTGGTTGGCGTGGTCTTCCGCCGGGCCCTCTTTCAGCACCAGGCCGAACTCGCGCCAGAACTGCTGATATTTCTCCGCATCATCTTTCGCCAGTTTATCCAGCATTTGCAGAACGCGTTTCGTCAGCGCGTTGCGCAGATTCTGCGTGATACGGTTGTCCTGCAGGATTTCACGCGACACGTTCAGCGGCAGATCGTTGGAGTCGATCAGGCCGCGCACGAAACGCAGGTAGTTCGGCATAAACTGCTCGGCGTCGTCCATAATAAAGACGCGCTGCACATAGAGCTTCAGGCCATGCTTATGATCGCGGTTCCACATATCCCAGGGCGCGCGCGCCGGAATGTAAAGCAGGCTGGTGTATTCCTGCTTGCCTTCCACGCGGTTGTGGCTCCAGGTCAGCGGATCGCTGAAGTCGTGCGCGATGTGCTTATAGAATTCGTTGTACTCTTCGTCCGTGACTTCCGCTTTATTGCGGGTCCACAGCGCCTGAGCCTTGTTGATTTTTTCCCAGCTGGTGGTGTCGCTCTCTTCATCTTTGGTTTCGATCTCAACCGGCAGCGCGATATGATCGGAATATTTGCTGATGATGCTGCGCACGCGCCAGCTGTCGAGGAACTCATCCTCGCCTTCGCGCAGATGCAGAGTGATCTCTGTGCCGCGATCCGCTTTCGTCAGATCGTCGATGGTGTATTCGCCTTCGCCGGCGGATTCCCAGAATACGCCCTCTTCCGGCGCCGCGCCGGCGGCGCGGGTGCGTACGGTCACCTTATCGGCGACGATAAACGCGGAGTAGAAGCCGACGCCGAACTGGCCAATCAGCTGGCTGTCTTTCGCCTGGTCGGAGCCCAGCGATTCAAGAAACGCCTTGGTGCCTGATTTGGCGATGGTGCCGAGGTTCTCAATCACCTCATCGCGACGCATGCCGATACCGTTGTCGCTCAGGGTCAGCGTGCGGTTTTCCTTATCGACAGAGACCCTTACGCGCAGTTCACCGTCGCCTTCATACAGTTCAGGCGTGGAGAGCGCGCGAAAACGTAACTTATCCGCCGCATCGGAGGCGTTGGAAATCAGTTCGCGCAGGAAGATCTCTTTATTCGAATAGAGGGAATGGATCATCAGATGCAGAAGCTGTTTAACCTCTGACTGGAAACCACGCGTCTCTTGTCCTTTCATGGTTTGGCTACCTCAACTGAAACAGGTTTATCGAACGTTGAGGGAGATGTGGGGATGGGAAAAATATTTTCAAGCTGGCACAACGGAATGTGCCAGCAAGTGGTCAGTATTTAATCTTGTGCCGTCCGGCCAGCGAGTGCGACAGCGTGGTGCCGTCCACCATTTCCAGCTCGCCGCCGACCGGCACGCCGTGTGCGATGCGGCTGGCCTCGACGCCATACTGCGCGCAGAGCCCGGCGATATAGTTGGCGGTCGCTTCGCCTTCCACCGTGGGGTTGGTGGCGAGGATCAGCTCCTGAATGGTCTCTTTCTCCAGACGCTGCTCAAGACGATCGAGCCCGATGTCCTGCGGGCCGATGCCGTCCAGCGGAGAAAGATGCCCCATCAGCACAAAATAACGCCCGGCGAACTGCCCGGTTTGCTCAATGGCGTGAATATCCGCCGGACTCTCCACCACGCAAATCTGCCCGTTCTGCTGGCGACGCGGGTTCGCGCAGATGGTGCAGATCTCCTGCTCGGTAAAGGTGCGGCAATCCGCGCAGTGACCAATTTCCGACATAGCGCGCGTAAGCGCCTGAGCCAGGCGCATGCCTCCGCTGCGATCGCGCTGCAATAGCTGAAACGCCATACGCTGCGCTGATTTCGGGCCGACGCCCGGTAAGCAGCGCAGCGCTTCCATTAGCGACTCCAGCAAAGGGCTGGTTTGCATCAGAACGGCATCTTAAAGCCCGGCGGCAGCTGCATGCCGGAGGAGACGGAGGCCATTTTCTCCTGCTGCGCTTCGGCAATGCGGCGCGCCGCATCGTTGAACGCCGCTGCAACCAGATCTTCCAGCATATCTTTGTCGTCTTCCAGCAGGCTTGGGTCCACCTCGACGCGACGGCAGTTATGCGCGCCGTTGATGGTCACTTTTACCAGGCCCGCGCCAGATTCGCCGGTCACTTCCATTTCAGCGATCTCTTGTTGCACCTGCTGCATTTTGTCCTGCATCTGCTGGGCCTGTTTCATCAGGTTACCCAAACCGCCTTTACCAAACATACTCTTCTCTCTTTGCTCGGGCCGCGTAAGCCATCAGGTTTATGCGGCGATTCAAACGGGACGAATACTCTCCTCATCCAGATCGGCGTCGAAAAAGCGACGAAGAGTCTGAATGTGGCTATCCGCGATAATGGACTGACGCGCCTGCGCCAGCTTTTCTTCATAGATCTTCTGTCGCCATTCCAGCGGCGTCAACACCGCTGGATTATCATCTTCAATAATAGTCAGTTCAACCGGCTTGCCGCTGGACTGGCTTAACGCATCGGTCAGCACCTGCTGCGCCGAAGCGGAGTTAAGGTGACGCTGGCTGCTGCGCAGATGGAGACAGACGCCCTGCGCCGTTTCTTCTTTCCAGGCGTTGAGCGCCAGCTGCTGCACCAGTTTCGGCAGCGTCAGCGTGGCGATCTCCGCCGCCCACGCGTCGCGCTGCAACGACTCTTCCGCCAGCCGCGCCGCCAGTTCAGGCGTTTTTTCATGCTCCAGCGCCGAGCGCAGCGCTTTCGGCGTGGCGACCTGCGGCGCCTCCGCCTCGACGACGGTGTTCTGCGCCTTCCAGCGGTAGGCCTCTTTCTTGACCGGCGCCGTGTTTTCCGCCGCAGGTCGTTTGCTGGCCCGCTCGGTTACCTGAGCGAGACGTTCCAGCGCCGAGCCTGCCGGCCGCGCACTGTGCGCTGCCGGCTCACTCTTTTTTGGTTTGTTCGCTCCCTGCTGACGCAACAGCTGTGTACGCGCCTGCAGTAGCTGGCTGGTGGCGTCAGGCAGAGGAATATCCGGGACAGAAGTGGCCGCTGCGGGTGACGGTGCCGGTTTCGGCGCTTCCGGCGCGGCAAACGCGGCGGCGGACGCGGAAGGCGGCACCTGTACATTAGTCTGCGGCGTCATCACCGGGCGCGTAACCGGCTCGGCGATCTCGACCTGCGGATGAAACGCCAGCGCGCGCAGCAGAGTCATCTCCACGCCCATGCGGCGATCCGGCGCCAGCGGCAGCTCTTTACGGCCCATCAAAATGGTCTGGTAATAGAGCTGCACGTCGGCCGGCGGCACGATGCGCGCCAGCTCGCGCAGACGCTGTTCAACCGCGGCGTATTCGTCGCTCAGCGCAGAAGGCAGCAGCTGAATCATGGCGATGCGATGCAGCAAACGCAGCATCTCCACCAGCAGCGCTTCCCACTCTACGCCGCGGCTCGCCGCCTGTTGCAGCAAAGACATGGTCTGCTGGCCGTCGGCGGCGGCCAGCGCTTCGATCAACGCCAGCGGCTGATCGTCGTCCAGCGTGCCGAGCATCGCGGCGACGCTTTCCGTCGTTACCTGCCCCTGGCCGGTGGCGATGGCCTGATCGGTCAGGCTGAGCGCGTCGCGCATGCTGCCGTCGGCCGCGCGCGCCAGTAGTTGCAGCGCCCGCAGCTCGGCGTTGATGTTCTCCTGCTGCAATACATATTCCAGCTGCTGACGGATCTGATCGACGTCCAGCGCTTTAAGATGGAACTGCAGGCAGCGGGAAAGAATGGTGACCGGCAATTTTTGCGGATCGGTGGTCGCCAGCAAAAATTTAACGTGCGCGGGCGGCTCTTCGAGGGTTTTTAACAGCGCGTTGAAGCTGTGGCGCGACAGCATATGCACTTCATCGATCAGGTAGACCTTAAAGCGACCGCGCGCCGGGGCGTACTGCACGTTGTCCAGCAGATCGCGCGTGTCTTCGACTTTAGTGCGCGACGCGGCGTCGATTTCAATCAGATCGACAAAGCGGCCCTGTTCGATTTCACGGCAGTTGTCGCATACGCCACATGGCGTGGCGGTAATGCCGGTTTCGCAATTGAGCCCTTTGGCCAACAAACGCGCAATAGTGGTCTTTCCGACGCCGCGGGTGCCGGAAAAAAGATAAGCGTGGTGGATTCGTCCCAGCGACAGGCCGTTCGCCAGCGCAGTTAAAACATGCTCTTGACCAACGACATCGGAAAACGCTTGTGGACGCCACTTTCGGGCCAGAACCTGATAACTCATTCGTTCACGAGATGTCTTGAAAACCAGTAGGACATGCTAACACAGCCCCGCCGCGACGGCGAGGCTGAAGGCGGGAAACTCAGTGGCCGGGGAAAGAGACCAGGCTGTAGCATTCGATGCCCAGCGCATTGAGACGGGCTTCGCCGTTGAGGTCGTAAAGATTGATAACGAACGCCGCATCTTTCACTTCGCCGCCGGCGCGGCGGATCAGTTTTACCGTCGCTTCGATAGTGCCGCCGGTCGCCAGCAGATCGTCCACCACCAGCACCACGTCGCCCGGTTTGATGGCGTCGCGATGCAGCTCAAGCTGGTCGCTGCCATATTCGAGATCGTAGGTTTCGCTCCAGGTTTCGCGCGGCAGTTTGCCCGGCTTGCGCACCGGCACGAAGCCGACGCCCAAACCCAGCGCTACCGGCGCCCCGAACAGGAATCCGCGCGCTTCGGTGCCCACCACTTTGGTGATGCCACGATCGCGGAAACGCGCAATAAACAGATCGATAGTTGTTGCGAAAGCTTGCGGATCTTCCAGCAGACTGGTGACATCACGAAACAGGATACCCGGCTTCGGATAGTCCGGTACGCTTTTAATACTGTCTTTAAGATACTCAAGCTGCTGCGCAGTCGCGGTCATAATGTTATGCCTGGTGAATACTAAACTGACTCGCGCAGCTTCGCCTTACGCTGACGGGCAGCGCCGCAGGCGGAAAAGAGTGAAACAAGGGAAGCCGCGCACGAAAACGAACAAATCTAAGCAAACTGCAGGATAAATGCAATACCGATCGCCATCCTGATAGCGTAAGTGTTTGAAAAACGCTAAGGTAAATCTGAAAACGCCGGTCAGCGCTCGCCTTTTTCTTTTTCCGTCACTACCGGCATCCGCCACATAAACAGCAGCAGCGCGGCCAACATACAAAGCAGCATGACCCTTAGCCAGAACAGCTTCACCAGCCAGAGAGAAAGGGCGAAAGTCGCGACGGTCAGCAGCATGGCGCGTCCCTTTATGCCCGGCGGCAGCGCGCGATGCTGCTGCCAGTGGCGCAGATATTTGCCGAACCAGGAGCGGTAAAGCAGCCAGTGATGAAAGCGCGGCGACGAACGGGCGAAGCACCAGGCGGCGAGCAGTATAAACGGGGTCGTCGGCAACAGCGGCAGCACGACGCCCAGCGCCCCCAGTACAATAGCCAACCAGCCAATAATCAGTAATATAATGCGCTGCATGAAATATCCTGCTAAAGAGCCAACCGGATCACTTTATCACAGGCGGTAAGCTGTTCCTCAGCCGTTAAGCGGCTATTTTATCAATAGCAACATTACCGATTCGCAATCGCTTTTTAAGGACATAGATATGGGACTGTTATCCTGGCTGGTTATCGGCGTGCTGGTGGGCTTGATCGCGGGCAAATTTTTCGCCGTACGCGGCGGCTGGCTGCGCTCTGGTGGGCGGCTATATGAGCGTCTATTTTAACTGGGGAACGCTGGCCAGCCTGCACCCACGCGCGCTGCTGCTGGCGCTGGCCGGCGCGTTGGTGCTGCCAGGCGTGGCGCGCATTATTCGTCATTAAGGAGCACACCATGTCACTGGAAAGCGCACCGGATGAGATCAAGCTGGCGGTCGATCTGATTATGCTGCTGGAACAGAGCGACGTCGCGCCCGAAACCGTGCTGGCGGCGCTGGAGATCGTGCGCCGCGATTATGAAAATAAGCAACAGTCGCCCGTCGCGTCCTGAGCGTTCAGCCTGGGCTGACCGCCGGCTGGCTCAGGCTGGGGCTGTGCTTAAGCATATCAATCAGGGTTTCCACCAGCATCGGCGCATCCTGTTCAATATCGAAGCTGTCGGGCATAAACAGCCAGTTTTCCATAATGCCGGTAATGTAGCCGCGTATGATGATCGCCGCGCGGCGCAAGTTCAGCCCCGCCGGCAGCTGCCCCGCGCTAATGCAGTTGCCGAGCACCTCTTCAATCTTCTCATAGCATTCAAGATAGAGGTTCTGCTGCATGATTTGCAGCGGCAGCATCTCGCCCACAAATTCGCACTTATGGAAGATAATTTCCAGCAAAGAGCGCCGCCGCTGGTCGCGCGCGGTCGCTTCAAAGACGTAGCGCAGCATGGCGCGCATCAGGGAAAGTGGATCGTCAGGGTATTTTGACTGATACTCTTGCTCAACATCTTCCAGGCCAGACTCAGACTGCGCCCAGATCTCATTCAGCAGATCGGTCTTGTTTTTAAAATGCCAGTAGATAGCGCCCCGCGTTACGCCAGCCGCCGTAGCGATATCGGCCAGGGAGGTTGCTGAAACGCCGAACTCAGAGAAACGCGCAATCGCGGCATCAAGAATTTGATTCCGTGTTTCAAGGGCTTGCTGTTTGGTTTTTCGTGCCATAGTGAGTGCTTTTACCAGGCGGCGGATTTACATACATTTGCGAATGTATGTACCATAGCATGACCATAATTTAAACGCAGCAATGGCTCAACGGTTTGTGATCCATTGACCAATCGATATCGAACAATCGAGGTTGATTTATGAAAAATAACAGAGGGTTAACGCCTCTGGCGGCCGTCCTGATGCTTTCAGGCAGCTTTGCGCTAACAGGATGTGACAATAAGTCCGAGCAGGCTGGTCAACAGCAACAGGCGCCTGAAGTCGGCGTAGTAACATTAAAAAGCGAACCGTTGAAAATTACGACCGAGCTACCGGGCAGAACGTCAGCCTATCGCGTAGCGGAAGTGCGGCCGCAGGTTTCCGGCATTATTTTGAAACGCAACTTCGTTGAAGGCAGCGATATTAAAGCGGGCGAATCGCTTTATCAGATCGATCCGGCGCCTTATCAGGCCGCTTATAACAGCGCCAAAGGCGATTTAGCACAGGCGCAGGCTAATGCGCAAATCGCCGCCGTAACGGTAAAACGCTATCAGCCGCTGCTGGGCACCAAATATATCAGCCAGCAGGATTACGATCAGGCGGTCGCCACGCAGAGCCAGACGGCTGCGGCCGTGGCGGTCGCGAAGGCGAGCCTGGAAACGGCGCGCATTAATCTTGCCTATACCAAAGTGACCTCCCCTATCAGCGGCCGCATCGGTAAATCCGCCGTGACCGAGGGCGCGCTGGTGCAAACCGGCCAGACCACGGCGCTGGCCACCGTGCAGCAGCTCGATCCGATGTATGTCGATGTCACCCAGTCCAGCGATGAATATATGCGCCTGCGCAAGGAGCTGGAGTCTGGTCAGCTGAAACAGACCGACGGTAAAGCTAATGTCACGCTGATGATGCCTGATGGTAGCGAATATAAGCAGCCGGGCACACTGGAATTTTCTGATGTGACCGTCGATGAAACCACCGGCTCCATTACGCTGCGCGCCGTGTTCCCGAATCCTGACCATACTCTGTTGCCGGGCATGTTCGTGCGCGCGCGTCTGGAAGAAGGCACCAACCCGAACGCGATACTGGTGCCGCAGCAGGCGGTGACCCGTACGCCGACCGGTCAGGCGACGGTCATGGTGGTCGATCAGAACAACAAGGTGGCGGTTCGCAACGTGACGGCGCAGCAGGCAATTGGCGACAAATGGCTGGTCACGCAGGGCGTGCAGGCTGGCGATCGCGTGATTTCTGTTGGACTGCAGCGTGCGAAGCCTGGCGCTCAGGTTACGCCGCAGGAAGTGACAGAGGATGCGAAAGCTAATCAACCCTCGCAGCCGCAGTCGCAGTCTGAACAATCTCAGTCTTAAACAGGAGCCACTGATTCATGGCTAAGTTCTTTATCGATCGCCCCATTTTCGCGTGGGTCATCGCCATCATTATTATGCTGGCGGGTGCGCTATCGATTCTTAAGCTGCCGATTGAGCAATATCCCAATGTTGCTCCTGTAGCGATACAGATTAGTGCAAACTACCCCGGCGCCGATGCGAAAACGCTGCAGGATTCGGTCACGCAGGTTATCGAGCAGAATATGAACGGTATCGACGGACTGATGTATATGTCCTCGAACAGTGATTCTTCCGGCTCGCTGCAGTTGACGCTCTCTTTCCAGTCCGGCACTGACGCCGATATCGCCCAGGTGCAGGTGCAGAATAAACTGCAGCTGGCGATGCCGCTGCTGCCGCAGGAAGTGCAGCAGCAGGGTATCCAGGTAGAGAAATCGTCCAGCAGCTTCTTGATGGTCGCCGGCTTCGTGAGTGAGGACGGCAGCATGACGCAGAACGATATCGCCGACTTCGTCTCTTCTAACATCAAGGATCCCATCAGCCGCACCACCGGCGTTGGCGATACCCAGCTGTTTGGCGCGCAGTATGCGATGCGTATCTGGATGGACCCGCATAAGCTGAATAACTATCAGCTGACGCCGGTCGACGTCGTAAACGCTATCTCCACCCAGAACGCCCAAGTCGCCGCAGGTCAGCTTGGCGGTACGCCGCCGGTGAAAGGCCAGCAGCTTAACGCCTCGATCATTGCGCAAACGCGTCTGACTTCAACGGAAGAGTTCGGTAAAATTTTGCTGAAAGTTAACCCGGATGGCTCGCAGGTACGTCTGCGCGATGTCGCCACTATTGAGCTGGGCGGGGAAAACTACGAGATCATTGCGCGCTTTAACGGACAACCAGCTTCCGGTCTGGGGATCAAACTGGCGACCGGCGCTAACGCGCTGGATACTGCGGATGCGGTAAAAGCAGAGCTGGCACGCCTTTCGCCTACCTTCCCGGCAGGCCTGAAGGTGGTTTACCCTTATGACACCACGCCGTTTGTTAAAATCTCCATTTTCGAGGTGGTGAAAACGCTGTTTGAAGCGATCGTGCTGGTGTTCCTGGTAATGTATCTGTTCCTGCAGAACTTCCGCGCCACGCTGATCCCAACCATTGCAGTGCCGGTGGTGCTGCTGGGTACGTTCGCTATCATTAACGCGTTCGGCTATTCGATAAACACGCTGACGATGTTCGGGATGGTGCTGGCCATCGGCCTGTTGGTGGATGACGCCATCGTCGTGGTGGAAAACGTCGAGCGTGTCATGGCGGAAGAAGGTTTGCCGCCGAAAGAAGCGACGCGCAAATCGATGGACCAGATCCAGGGCGCCCTGGTGGGTATCGCGCTGGTGCTCTCTGCGGTCTTTATCCCGACGGCCTTCTTCGGCGGGTCGACCGGGGTTATCTACCGTCAGTTCTCCATCACCATCGTTTCCGCCATGGTGCTGTCGGTCATCGTCGCGCTGATCCTGACGCCCGCGCTCTGCGCCACCCTGCTTAAGCCGATTAAGCGAGGCGATCACGGCAAGACGACCGGCTTCTTCGGCTGGTTTAACCGCCTGTTCGACAAGAGCACCAACCACTACGTAGACAGCGTGGGGCATATCGTCCGCAGCACTGGTCGTTATCTGCTGATCTACCTGTTTATCGTGGTCGGCATGGCAGTGCTGTTTATGCGTCTCCCTACCTCCTTCCTGCCGGAAGAGGACCAGGGTCTGCTGTTGGCCCAGGCGCAGCTGCCCGCTGGCGCCACGCAGGAGCGTACGCAGAAAGTTCTCGACCAGGTCAGTCATTATTTTCTGACCAAAGAGAAAGCCAGCGTGCAGTCGGTGTTTACGGTTAACGGCTTCGGCTTTGCCGGTCGCGGTCAGAATACCGGTATCGCCTTCGTCAGTCTGAAGCCGTGGGACGAGCGTGCCGGCTCAGAAAACAAGGTGCCCGCACTCGCAGGCCGCGCCATGCAGGCGCTGAGCACCATCAAAGACGCCATGGCTATTCCATCTAACCTGCCGGCAACTCTCGAACCGGCTCCCGCCCCCGGCCCCCACTTTGAACTGATCTACCAGGCGAACCTGGGTCACGATAAGCTGACGCAGGCCCGTAACCAGCTGTTAGGCATGGTGGCGCAGCATCCGGATACCGTTGTCGGCGTACGCCCTAACGGTCTGGAAGATACGCCGCAGTATAAGCTGACGGTGGATCAAGAGAAGGCGCAGGCGCTGGGCGTCTCCATCTCTGATATCAACACGACGCTGGGCGCCGCCTGGGGTGGCTCCTATGTGAACGACTTTATCGATCGCGGTCGTGTGAAGAAAGTGTATGTGATGGGTAAGGCTGATTCTCGTATGCTGCCGGACGATATCAATAAATGGTACGTACGCGCTTCTAACGGGGATATGGTGCCCTTCTCCGCCTTCTCAACGGCGCGCTGGCAATATGGTTCGCCGCGTCTGGAGCGCTATAACGGCTTGCCGTCCATGGAAATTCTGGGTCAGGCCGCGCCGGGACGCAGCTCCGGCGACGCGATGGCGCTGATGGAACAGCTGGCTTCTCAGCTGCCGCAGGGCATCGGCTATGACTGGACGGGCATGTCCTATCAGGAACGCCTTTCCGGCAACCAGGCGCCTGCGTTGTACGCTATCTCTCTCATCGTGGTGTTCCTGTGTCTGGCCGCGCTCTATGAGAGCTGGTCGATTCCGTTCGCCGTAATGTTGGTGGTGCCGCTGGGCGTTATCGGCGCGCTGATCTTCACTACCTTGCGCGGTCTGAGCAACGATGTTTACTTCGTGGTAGGCCTGCTGACAACCATTGGCCTGTCGGCGAAGAACGCCATCCTGATTGTGGAATTCGCCAAGGATCTGATGGAGAAGGAGGGCAAAGGCCTGGTGGAAGCGACGCTGGAAGCGACACGCATGCGTCTGCGTCCCATCCTGATGACCTCACTGGCCTTTATTCTGGGCGTACTGCCGCTGGCTATCAGTACTGGCGCAGGCTCCGGCGCGCAGAATGCGGTAGGTACCGGTGTAATGGGCGGTATGGTTACTGCGACCG
>ERZ1023456.148-NODE-148-length-11444-cov-4.884977_pt1 | contig 11444 bp, 8 predicted proteins | sample MGYA00380526_ERZ1023456 | MGnify/ENA primary metagenome ERZ1023456 (study PRJEB33173, sample SAMEA4830298) | metagenome | study: EMG produced TPA metagenomics assembly of the PRJEB25223 data set...
TCATCGGGCATTATCTGAACATAAAACACTATCAATAAGTTGGAGTCATTACCTTCGTCTATATCGGCATTACGGCGATTATTCGTCTGATTGTCGTCGATCATAAAAACCCGTTCGACACGCTCTGTTATTCCGCCGCCATTCTGATTCTGGTGGTGACGCTATGGCTGGCCAACAGCAACCGGCTGAAGCGGGAATAAAAAAGGCGGCCTGATGGCCGCCTAAATATACACGTTATCCTTCAGAACGCCTCTTGTTGGCTAAGCTCGCTTACCCCGGTGACTTACTTTCGTAAGCGACCGGGATTTACTCGCCGCCTTGATGCAACCTGAAAGGCTTTGTGTATCAACACAGGGAACAACTTAGCAGTGGCAATAACAACAAAGGCAACAGTGGTAACAAAAGCGTCAATTAACCCTTCACACTTCCCGCGGTCAGCCCGCTGACCAGCCAGCGCTGCGCCAGCAGGAACACCAGCGTAATCGGCAGCGCCGACAGCACCGCCGCGGCGGCAAAATCGCCCCACAGATAGTTCTGCGGATTCAAATACTGTTGCATCCCTACCGCCAGCGTATAGCTGTTGACGTCGCGCAGCAGCAGCGAAGCGACGGGCACTTCCGTTACGGCAGCGATAAAGGACAAAATAAACACCACGGCGAGAATCGGTACGGAGAGCGGCAACAGAATCAGGCGGAAAGCCTGCCATGGCGTCGCGCCGTCCAGCGCCGCTGCTTCTTCCAGCGAACCGTCAATGGTTTCGAAATAGCCTTTAATCGTCCAGACATGCAGCGCGATGCCGCCCAGATAGGCGAAGATCAATCCGGCATGGGTATTCAGGCCGATAAAAGGAATGTACTGCCCTAAACGATCGAACAGAGCATAAAGCGCCACCAGCGAGAGCACAGCTGGAAACATCTGAAAGATAAGCATTCCTTTCAACAGCGTCGCCTTGCCGCGAAAACGCATACGGGCAAAAGCATAGGCACAGGTCGTTGAAAGCGCAACAATCCCAACGGCGGTGATCGCCGCCACTTTTACCGAGTTCCACAGCCACAGCAGCACCGGGAACGGCGGCGGGGTGACGCTGCCGTTTTCATGGGTAACGGAGAAGCCGAGCGCCAGCTTCCAATGGTCCCAGGAGATATGCTCCGGCAGCAGGCTGCCGATCGCATAGTTGCCGGGACGCAGCGAGATAGCGAATACCATCAGCAGCGGATACATGATCATCACCAGGAAGCCGAGCAGCAGCAGATGCGTCAGCGCCAGGCGCAGCTTTTGTGACTTCGGTTTTACCATCGCCATAGGTCGCTCCTTACTCAGTTTTAATGCGGGTGAAACGCAGGTTAAACAGCGCCAGCGCGCCGACCAGCAGGAAGATCAGCGTGGCGATGGCGGCCGCCAGGCCGAAATCTTGTCCACCGCCGCCTTCAAAGGCGATGCGCCAGGTATAGCTCACCAGCAACTCGGTATAGCCCGCCGGCGTGGCGGTGCCCAGCCGGTCTGGTCCGCCGTCGGTCAACAGCAGGATCAGCACGAAGTTGTTGAAGTTAAACGCGAAGCTGGCGATCATCAGCGGCGTTAGCGGCTTAATTAACAGCGGCAGAGTAATGCGGAAGAAATTTTGTAGCGTCGTCGCGCCGTCCAGCGCCGAAGCTTCATAAAGATCGTCTGGAATCGCCTTTAACAGCCCCATGCACAAAATCATCATGTAGGGATAGCCAAGCCAGGTATTGACGATAACCAGCATGGTGCGCGCCATCACCGGATCGCTGAACCAGGCGGGCTTAATGCCGAACAGGCTATCCAGCATGATGTTGATTTCGCCGAAGCTTTGGTTAAACAGCCCTTTGAAGATCAGAATCGAGATAAACGCGGGCACGGCGTAGGGCAGGATCAGCAGCAGCCGATAGACCGCGCGGCCTTTCAGCGCCTCCCACTGCATCAGGCAGGCCAGCACCATGCCGACCGCCACGGTCAGCACCACCGTCAGCGCGGCGAACACTACCGTCCAGATAAAAATCGCGACAAACGGTTGCTGAATACCCTGGTCGGTCAGCACGCGCAGGAAGTTTTTCCAGCCGACGGCCACCGTATAGCCGGGACTCAGCTTTTCGCTGCTCCACTGCTGGTTGGCGTCTTTCATCTGCCAGAAGCCGGTCTCGTCGTTAGGGTACCAGACCTCGCCTGTTTGCTTATCTGTCAGAATATCGCCTTCGCCGAGCTGATAGCGCGGCTGAGTGCCTGAGAACTGGCGCAGCGAACTCATCTTCAGCTGCGAGCCGTCCGGCAGACGCGCCTTCAGTTGAGAAAGCGCCTGACGATTTTGCGTAATCACGCGCAGCATGGCGCGCTCGCCGCCAGGCGGCTGCTGCGTTTCAGTAAGAGTAAGTGTTTGCTCACCTTTGGCTGCGAGGGAGAAGGGCGGCGAGATAAACTGCTGGTTATCCGCGCCGTTCAGCAGCAGGCGCCACTGATTATCCGCCGTCGACCAGAGTGAAAACGCGTAGCCTTCGCCGGCCTGGAACTGGCGGTCCAGCAGTACCTGACGCGCACGCTCAAAGGTAAGCTGGTTAGTGCTGCTGTAGTTGGTGAAAGCGATAGCGATGGTGCAGGCCAGCGGGAACAGCACAAACAGCACCATACCGGCCAGCCCCGGCCAGACATAGCGCCACGCCTGAGCGCGGCGGCGGAAAAAGACAATCAGGCCGCTGCTCAGCAGGATCCGCGTCACTATAGCTAACAGGTATTCGCCCTGCGCATACATCAATACCACCAGATAGCCGGCTATTAACACACAGAGGTCCAGAACCAGCCACTTCAGAGCGTCACGCTGCCACCACAATGCGGATTTTGCCATTTCAGGATCCTTCTGCGACAGATGAAAAGAGAGGGCGGATCGGCCATCCGCCTTCGGAAACGGGACGAAAACCCGGCCAGCAAACGGCATCGACGCTTGTGGCCAGGACTGGTGCGTTAGTAATTCCTTACTTGGTCAGGCGGCTTTCCGCATCTTTCAGCGCCGCTTCCACGCTCTGACGCCCGTTAATCGCGTTCAGCACCGCGCTGCGTTCGGCGTACCAGAAGGCGGCCATCTGCGGCACATTCGGCATGATCTCGCCTTTCTGCGAGTTTTCCATGGTGGCGGCAATCTTCTCATCCTTCGCCAGCTTCTCTTGGTACGATTTCAGCGCCACCGCGCCCAGCGGTTTGTCAGCGTTCACTTTCGCCAGCCCGTCATCGGTCAGCAGATAGTTTTCAATAAATTCTTTCGCCAGCTCTTTATTCGGGCTGGCGGCGTTAATACCGGCGCTCAGCACGCCGACGAACGGCTTCGAGGGTTTGCCTTTAAAGGTCGGCAGCAGGGTGACGCCATAATTGACCCTGGCGCTTTCGATATTATTCCAGGCCCAGGGGCCGTTAATGGTCATGGCGGTTTCGCCTTTATTAAAGGCGGCTTCGGCAATGGCGTAATCAGTGTCCGCATTCAGGTGTTTATTTTTAATCAGGTCGACCAGAAATTTCAGGCCTTCCTGAGAACCCTGGTTATTTACGCCAACATCTTTGATGTTATAGCTGCCGTTCTCTTTCTTAAACGCATAGCCGCCGTCAGCCGCAATTAAAGGCCAGGTGAAATAGGGCTCCTGAAGGTTAAACATAATGGCGCTCTTGCCTTTGGCGCGTAGCTGCTTATCCAGCGCCGGAATTTCTTCCCAGCTTTTCGGCGGGTTCGGCAGCAGATCTTTGTTATAAATCAGCGACAGCGATTCCACCGCCACCGGATAACCGATCAGCTTGCCGTTGTAGCGCACGGCGTCCCAGGTGAAGGGATAGATTTTGTCCTGTAATGCCTTATCCGGCGCCACTTCCGCCAGCAGGCCGGACTGCGCATAGCCGCCGAAGCGATCGTGCGCCCAGAAGATAATATCCGGGCCGTCGCCGGTGGCTGCGACCTGCGGATATTTCTCTTCCAGCTTATCGGGATGCTCGATAGTGACTTTAATCCCGGTATCCTGCTCAAACTTCTTGCCCACTTCCGCCAGGCCGTTATAACCCTTGTCGCCGTTGATCCAGATGACCAGCTTGCCTTCTTCGATTTTCGCCAGTGCCGCGCCGGGCAGCAGCGCGGCAGTCAGGGCGCATAACAACAGCGTTTTGCTATTTAGTTTGAACTTTGACATTTCCCTTACCTCTAAACGTGAGTGGTTGTCGTTAGGCAGAAGTCTGCTGCTAAGAGACGGCTGACTCATCCTCCCTGTTGCTACGCCCTGCCGGTAAGAAGTGTGATCCCTGTGGCTTTTTCGCCGCTTTCTGCGTGTCAGGACACAAAAAACACCCCATTTTCCTGCCGTTTCGATCACGAAAAAGCCTGTCGTGACCGCCGGATCCCCCTGCGGGCATCAAACTCATCCTCCTGCCTCCTCCCCCGTAAAAAAGCGAATGGTGGAGGATTTTTCCTCCGCGCCCTTCGCGCACACTCCCTGCCATTCAAAGGAAGTCGTGACGAGACGGGAGAAACCAATGACGAATGTGGTGCTGAAAGAAGTCACCAAATCTTGGGGCGATGTGGTGGTATCGAAAGATATCAACCTGACCATTGCCGAAGGAGAGTTCGTGGTATTTGTCGGGCCGTCAGGCTGCGGCAAATCGACGCTGCTGCGCATGATCGCCGGCCTGGAAGATATTACCTCCGGCGAGCTGACCATCGGCGGCAAACGCATGAACGAGGTGCCGCCCGCAGAACGCGGCATCGGCATGGTGTTTCAGTCCTATGCGCTCTATCCCCACCTGACGGTAGCGGACAATATGTCGTTCGGCCTTAAGCTGGCTGGCATCGGCAAAAGCGAAATTCAACAACGTGTTTCCCAGGTGGCGGAGGTGTTGCAGCTGGCGCATCTGCTCGATCGGCAGCCGAAGGCGCTCTCCGGCGGTCAGCGTCAGCGCGTGGCGATCGGCCGCACGCTGGTGGCCGAGCCGCAGGTTTTCCTGCTGGATGAGCCGCTCTCCAACCTCGACGCCGCGCTGCGCGTACAGATGCGCATTGAAATCTCCCGCCTGCACAAGCGCCTGCAACGCACCATGATTTACGTCACTCACGATCAGATCGAAGCGATGACGCTGGCGGACAAAATCGTGGTGCTGGAAGGGGGCCGCATCGCGCAGGTCGGCAAGCCGCTGGAGCTTTATCACTATCCGGCGAACCGCTTTGTCGCCGGCTTTATCGGCTCGCCGAAGATGAACTTCCTGCCGGTCAAGGTCACCGCTACCGCCATCGATCAGGTACAGGTTGAGTTGCCTAATCGCCAGCAGGTCTGGCTGCCGGTCGACAGCACCGGCGTGCAGCCCGGCGCCAATATGTCGCTGGGCATTCGCCCGGAACATCTGTTACCCAGCGAAGTGGCGGACGTCACGCTGCAGGGCACTGTTCAGGTCGTCGAACAGCTCGGTCACGAAACGCAAATCCATATCCAAATCCCCGCGCTGCGTCAGAACCTGGTTTACCGCCAGAACGACGTGGTGCTGGTTGAAGAAGGTGCCCAATACGCCATCGGCCTGCCGCCACAGCGCTGCCATCTGTTCCGTGAGGATGGACGCGCCTGCCGTCGGTTACACAGCGAACCCGGCGTAGAAGCACACATAACAACAGCAGAAAGTTAACAGGAGAACAGCGATGATAACGCGCTCTAAGTACCCTCTGGCCGTGGCAGTGGCCCTCGCAGTTGTAGCACCGCACGCCAGCGCGGTGGATTTTAAAGGTTACGCCCGTTCCGGCATCGGCTGGACCGGCAGCGGCGGCGAGCAACAGTGTTTCCAGGCGACCGGCGCCAACTCCAAATACCGTCTCGGCAATGAATGCGAAACCTATGCGGAAATCGAGCTGGGTCAGGAAGTCTGGAAAGAAGGCGAGAAAAGCTTCTACGTCGACAGCATGATCGGCTACAGCGTATCGCAGCAGAATGACTATGAAGAAGATTCGCCTGCCGTGCGTCAGATGAACGTAGTGGGTAAAAACCTGTTTGATGCGCTGCCGGGCGCCAATATCTGGGCCGGTAAGCGTTACTACAAACGCCACGACGTGCATATGATCGACTTCTACTACTGGGATATCTCCGGTCCTGGCGGCGGTATCGAAGATATCGATCTCGGCTTCGGCAAGCTGTCGCTGGCGGCTACCCGCAGCAGCGAGGCTGGCGGCTCCTCAGCCTTCGTGACCGGCAATACCCGCGGCCAGGCGAAAGATCGCGCCAACGATATCTTTGACGTGCGTCTCGGCGGCATGGAAGTCAACCCCGGCGGCGCGCTGGAGCTGGGTTTTGACTACGGTAGCGCCAACGACACCGACGGCTACAGCCCGAATGACGAAGACGCCTCCAACGACGGCTGGATGGCGACCCTGGAGCATACCCAGACCTTCTACGGCACCAGCCTGAACAAGTTTGTCGTGCAGTACGCCACCGACGCCATGACGCAGAACCGCAACGGCCGTCCGGGCACTGCGGAGAACAATAACGGCTCGATGATTCGCGTGATTGACCACGGCGCCATCGACTTCAACGACACCTGGAGCCTGATGTATGTCGGCATGTACCAGGATGTGGATCGCGACAACAACAACGGCACCACCTGGTACACCGTGGGCGTGCGCCCAATGTACAAATGGACGCCGATCATGAGCACCCTGTTGGAAGCGGGCTACGACAACGTTAAATCGCAGCGCACCGGCGACCGCAACAGCCAGTATAAAGTTACCCTGGCCCAGCAGTGGCAGGCGGGCGACAGCATCTGGTCACGTCCGGCCATTCGCGTGTTCGCCACCTACGCCAAGTGGGATGAAAAATGGGGCTACTCTTCCAGCGATAGCAGTAACGACAACTATGTCGCTGGCGTCGCCAACAATACCGCTTTTAGCGATACCAGCGCGCGTACCTTCAGCCGCGGCGACAGCGATGAGTTCTCCTTCGGCATTCAGATGGAAGCCTGGTGGTAATAAGACAAGTTAAAGGAGCGTAGTCGGCTCTGCGTCCTGCCTTAGCCCGCCTCCCTATTGCCTGAGAGAGGCGGGTTTCTCTTGAGGATAAAAAAATGAAAAAACATCTGCTCGCGCTCTGCCTGTTTCCGGCCCTGAGCTTCACCGTGCTGCCTGGCTTCGCCGCCAGCACCAGCATCAACCCGCAAAATGTGGCGACGGCGCCGTCCGTGTCGCCCGATAAGCTGCAGCGCCTTTCCTGGCTGCCGATGACGCCGCCGATCAGCCAGGATATCGTCCTGAACGCCGGTTCGGTCGCCCTTAACGAAGGCGATATCAGCGGCCCGGTCGCCGCCATCGCCTTGCCCGCCGATCAAGGTTCGCTGGAAGTCACGCTCGCCAGCCTGATGAAAGATCGCAAAGTTTACGCGCCGAACGTGCTGGTGCTGGACAGCCAGCTACAGCCCGCCGCCTTTTTCCCCAGCAGCTATTTTACCTACCAGAAACCCGGCATCGTCGCCACCAACCGTCTGGAAGGCACGATGAGGCTGACGCCGGTGCTGGGACAAAAACAGATCTACCTGCTGATCTACACCACCACGCGCGACCTGGCGCAAACTTCCACCATGATCAATCCGGCCAAGCTTTACGCGGAAGGGGCGAGCAACGCCATTCCCGATGTACCGGACCCGGTGGTGCAGCATGTGAATACCGGCACCCTGTCGCTGAAAGTGAAGAGCGAGCAGAACAGCGGCAATATCATGATCGGCAAGCTGTTCGGATCCGACAACGCCAAACCGGTGGTGGTTGGCAGCAGCGCGGCGGCGACGAGCCAGCCTGCTAACAACGCGCCGGCGCCGGTCGCAGCCCCTGCGCCGACACCGGCGGCAAAAGCGGAGCCGATGCTGAACGACACGGAAAAATATTTCAACGACGGCATCCGCAGGGCGGTAAAAGCGGGCGATATCGACAAAGCGTTGAAGCTGATGAACGAGGCGGAACGCCTGGGTTCTTCATCGGCCCGCGCGACCTTTATCAGCAGTGTGAAAGGCAAGGGATAACATCCCCATAGTGCTGATCTTGCTGGACGATTGGTGCGCCACAGGCGCACCCTTTTTCGCTGGCTAAACGTCGGGTTTTTCCACTGCGTCGCGTGTTCTGCGCGAGGCTCTGCGCTACACTATGGCACCTGTTTTTTTACCGGAGATGCCGTATGTCGAATCACGCGCTTTCCCTGCTGCGCGCAATCGAATGGCTTCCCGCTTCGTCACCGCTGCTTTCCGCCGCCGTGCTGGACTGGCTGATGGAAGAGGACTCGATGACGAAGCGCTTTGAACGTCACTGTCGGCACGTTACCGTTGAACCCCTGAATGAAGGCTTCGTCACCGCAGACGAGATTGCCGGGGAGCTGCCGTTTCTGCCGCAGGAGCCGCGCTACTGGCTGCGCGAGATTATTCTTTCCGGCGACGGCGTGCCCTGGCTGGCTGGCCGCACGGTGGTGCCGGAATCGACGCTAAACGGGCCGGAATCGGTATTGAGCCAGCTCGGCACGCGTCCGTTGGGCCGCTATCTCTTTTCTTCCTCTACCCTGACGCGGGACTTTATCGATCCCGGCATCGCCGCAGGACAGTGGGGACGCCGCTCGCGCCTGCGTTTATCGGGCAAGCCGCTATTGTTGACTGAACTGTTTTTACCCGCTGCGCCGCTTTATCAAAGCCTCTCAGGAGAATCACGTGAGTAATATAGAAAAAGGGCTGACGCTGACGAAGCTGCAGGCCTGGAGCCGCCTGATGCGTATCGATAAACCGATTGGCTCGCTGCTGCTGCTCTGGCCGACGCTATGGGCATTATGGTTGGCGGGCGAGGCGGTGCCGCCGCTGCAGGTGTTGCTGGTGTTTGTGCTGGGCGTCTTTTTTATGCGTGCGGCGGGCTGCGTGGTAAATGATTTCGCCGATCGAAAAATCGACGGGCATGTCAAACGCACTCAAATGCGCCCGCTCGCCAGCGGCGCGGTCAGCGAAAAAGAGGCGAAGGTGCTGTTTGTGGTGCTGGCGCTGGTGTCGTTTGGACTGGTGCTGACCATGAACGCGCTGACCATCTGGCTGTCGTTCGCCGGGCTGGCGCTCGCCTGGGTTTATCCCTTTATGAAGCGCTATACCCATCTGCCGCAGGTGGTGCTGGGCGCGGCCTTCGGCTGGGCGATCCCAATGGGCTGGGCGGCGGTCAGCGACAGCGTGCCGCTGAACGCCTGGCTGCTGTTTTTCGCCAACATTTGCTGGACGGTGGCCTACGATACCCAGTACGCCATGGTTGACCGCGACGACGATTTAAAAATCGGCGTGAAGTCGACGGCGATCCTGTTTGGCCGCTTCGATAAGCTGATTATCGGGCTGCTGCAGCTCTCTACGCTGCTGCTGCTGTCGCTGGTGGGGCTGCGTATGGGGCTGGACGGTGCATTTTACTGGTCGCTGCTAATCGCCGGCTCGCTCTTTGTGCATCAGCAGAAGCTGATCGCCGAACGGCAGCGCGAACGCTGTTTCCAGGCGTTCCTGAATAACAACTATGTCGGACTGGTGATTTTTATCGGCATTGCGCTGAATATGCCGCCGTTCAGTCAGTGGTGACGGCCGCACGATAATCTTTGGATGATAAAAAAACGGGCGCCTGAGGCGCCCGCTTTCTTTATGCTTGCGTCTTTTTTACGCCTGCGTCGCCAGCCCGCTGTGGGCTACGGCGTTTTCAATGGTTTGACGCACGTCGCTGGTAATCAACTCCGACAGCAGGCGCGACGTGTTCTGCGTCTGCGCCAGTGCGGCGTCGCCCGTGTCGCTGATATAGCCTTCGTCACGCAGCGTCAGCACCAGGGTAGAGAACACCGCCTTATCGAAAAATTCCGGCGCGTTGATGCCGTGCAGTACTGACAGGCGCTGCGCCAGCGTGCGGCTCTCTTTTTCCAGCGAACCGCGGTTGATTGCCGGATTGGCGCTGAGGATAGAGAAAGTGATCGCATAACGTTGCAGCGTTTCGCGCATGCCTGCCGCCAGTAGTTGCAGCGTGCGGAAACGGCCCGCGTTCAGGCGCATCATATCGCCTTCAATCACGATCAGCTGCTGGCGCGCCAGCTCCGCCTTCAGCGCCTGGAGCAGGTGCGGTAGCTCCGCTTTATCCCAGCGCAGGAACAGCTCGCTCTTCAACAGCGGATAGATCACCGTAACCTGACGCAGCAGCTCATCCGCCGAGATTGCCTGATGCTGTTGCACGATAGCGGCGATCAGCGACGGCATCACCAACATGTGATGAACGTTATTGCGGTAATAGGTCATCAGCACCGCCTGCTCGCGCGGCAGGATGATGATATCGCCGATATTGTCCTTTTCCGTCTCGAACTTGTTCATGTTCAGCGCGTGTTCCAGCAGCGCTTCCGGCGTCATGTCCGGCACGGTCGCATCTGCGGAATAGGGCACATTGCGCAGCAGTTCGAGATAGCATTCCAGCTGCTCCAGCAGCTGCTCTCGCGTTAACGAGCGTTGACGCGAGGCGAGCAGGGCGGTCACGCAGAGGTTCATTGCATTGGCGGCGCCGGCGTTATTGATGCGCACCATAATCTGCTGCGCAATATCGTTGACCGCCGGCGTCAGCCACTGCGGACGCTGCGCCACAATCGGATCGATCGAGTCGCGCCACTCCGGCACATGACGGTTGAGGTAGTTCACCAGCGGCAGCGGTTCGCCGAAGTTCACGTAGCCCTGACCCAGATTGCGCAGCTTGCTCAGGCCGCGCAGCATCTGCATAAAGCCTTCTTTCTCTTTCGCCGCGCCGCGCAGCTCTTTGGCGTAAGTGCCCACTTCCATCACGTGCTCATAGCCGATATAGACCGGCACCACGGTAATCGGGCGGTTGCCGCCGCGCAGCATCGCCTGGAGGGTCATCGACAGCGTGCCGGTTTTCGGATCGAGCAGTCGGCCAGTGCGCGAACGTCCGCCTTCGACGAAATACTCCACTGAATAGCCGCGGCTGAACAGCTCGCCCAGATATTCGCGGAACACGGTGGAGTAGAGCTTATTGCCCTTGAAGGTGCGGCGAATAAAGAACGCGCCGAGACGGCGGAAGATCGGGCCAGCGGGCCAGAAGTTAAGGTTGATGCCTGCGGCGATATGCGGCGGCACCAGCCCCTGATGATAAAGCACGTAAGAAAGCAGCAGATAGTCCATATGGCTGCGGTGGCAGGGAACGTAAACCAGCCCGTGCCCGTCCAGCGCCAGCTGACGAATGCGTTCGCCGCCGCTGACGTTGATGCCCTGATAAATTTTGCTCCAGGTCCAGCCGATAACGCGGTCGGTCAGGCGGATCATCTCATACGAGAAGTCGGCCGCAATCTCTTCCATCAGCTCAATGGCGTTCTGCTGCGCTCTTTCTTGCGAAATCTTCTTGCTGCGCGCTTCGTCTTCTACCGCCTTGGCGATAGCCTGCGACTGCAACA
>ERZ1023456.150-NODE-150-length-11303-cov-4.600284_pt1 | contig 11303 bp, 6 predicted proteins | sample MGYA00380526_ERZ1023456 | MGnify/ENA primary metagenome ERZ1023456 (study PRJEB33173, sample SAMEA4830298) | metagenome | study: EMG produced TPA metagenomics assembly of the PRJEB25223 data set...
TCGCTGGTGACGCTGGGCTTTCGACACCTGATAGCGCTGATCAACCAGCTGCTGTTTCACAGTGACCGCGACATTACCGTGGCGATAACCGCCTGGCCCTGGTTTTTCTGGCCGTTGCTGGTCGGCGCGGGTGGAGTGATCGCCGGTTTTTTTCTGCGCTATGCCACCTCGCTGGAGCGCCAGCAAACCAGCAAGACTGACTATCTCGACGTGATTAACGCGCGTCTCGACGTCGTGCCGACTAAAACCTCGCTGTTCCGCGCGCTATCATCCATCGCCAGCATCGGCAGCGGCGCGTCGGTGGGGAAAGAGGGGCCGATGGTGCAGCTTTCCGCGCTCTGCGGCAGCCTGATGGGGCGCTTCTGCTTTAAATGCACCACGCTCAGCAACAGCGAGATCGTCGCCATGGCCGCCGCCGCCGGGCTGGCGTCGGTTTACCACGCGCCGCTCGCCTCGGCGATTTTCGTCGCGGAAATCGCCTTCGGCATTACTGCGCTGCAACGGTTGATTCCGCTGATTATCGCGGCGGCGACGGCGGTAATGACCATGTGGTCGCTCGGCTACCGCAACGCGCTTTACCCCTTTGCCGAGGTACAGTTTCAACTCAGCCCGACCACGCTGCTGCTGACTGTGGCGATCGGCCTGCTGGCCGGCCTGCTGGGCTGGGCGATGCTTACGCTGATCGGCCGCAGCAGGCAACTCTTTGCAAAAGTAAAAAGCCTGCCGCTGCGCCTGGGGCTGGGCGGCGTGCTGGTGGGCGCGCTGGCGATCGTCTCCACCGATATTCTCGGCAACGGCTATGAAGTGATCGTCAATATTATGGCGGGACGCTATCTGCTGCCCGCGCTGGCGCTGCTGCTGCTGTTGAAAATGGCGGCCACGGCGCTGTCGGTGGGATCGAATGCGGTCGGCGGGCTGTTTACGCCTTCGCTGCTGGTGGGCGCGCTGCTGGGCGTGATCCTCGCCACGCTGGCGCTACAGGCGGGGCTGCCGATTGGCAACGCGCTGCTGTTTGCCGTGGTCGGCATGGCTGCGATGCTGGCGGCGGTCAGCCAGGCGCCGCTGATGGCGATGCTGATGGTGCTGGAAATGACGCTGAACAGCAGCCTGCTGTTTCCGGTGATGATCGCCAGCGTGCTGGCGGCGATGCTCGCCTGGCGTTTACAGGCCGCCAGTACCTATCCGGTGGTGACGCAGCATTTTAACCGCGCCGACGCCAAGCTCGATTTTGATAATGGCGTTATCGAGCAGTTTATCGTGCCCGGCGCGGCGTTGCAGCCGCATGAGTCGGTTGGCCGCGCGCTGGCGGTCAGCTCGCTGAAGAAGGAGCGCTATGTTTACGTGATCAACGATCTGGGCCACTTTCTCGGCGCGGTGTCGATTCACGATATCTCGCGTAAGATCCTCGATCGCGAGCTGACGCTCGATTCGCCGGTAATTTTGGTAATGGACGGCCAGTTTCCCTGCGTGTTCCGCAATCAGACCATTCGCGAGGGATGGGAGGCGTTCGCGCAGGTCACGCTGGAGCGCCTGCCGGTGCTGAATAATCCGCAGGATCGTAAATACCTCGGCGCGTTGACCAAAACCAGCCTGATAAGAAAGGCGAAAGATTTTATCTGACTTAACCGGCGTTGCCTTGTAGCGCCTGGTGCGTCAGCCACAGCCGGGTGTCGAACTCCAGCTGATGATAATCCGGCTCCATATGGCAGCAGAGCTGGTAAAACGCCTTGTTATGATCCTTTTCTTTAATATGCGCCAGCTCATGCACCACGATCATGCGCAAAAACGCTTCCGGCGCCTGACGGAACAGGGTGGCGACGCGGATCTCCGCTCTCGCTTTCAGCTTGCCGCCCTGAATCTGCGACACGGCGGTATGCAGGCCGAGCGCATGTTTTATCACGCGGATTTTGCTGTCGTAGATCACCTTATTCAGCGGCGCCGCGTTGCGTAAATAACGGTTTTTCAGCGCCAGCGTATAGTCGTACAGCGCTTTATCGCTGGTGACGTTGTGCATATCGGGGTAGCGTTTTTCCAGCACCTCGCCGAGGCGCTGTTGATCGATAAGGGTCTGCACCTGGCGCAGCAGCGTGTCAGGATAGCCCTGAAGATAAATTAACGATGACATGACGCGACTCGAATAAAAAGGCAGTATACTGCGCCCCCGCTTTCGGGGCGAAAAGATGCGCAATAGTACCACGCCGAGGAATCCATGAGCCAACCAGAACTGAGCCAACGCACCCTGACCTTACACCGCTTCCCGCGCATGCAGGAAGAAAACCCGCTGCAGGCGTGGGACGCGGCGGATGAATATCTGTTGCAGCAGGCGCTGCCTGCGCCGGAGCAAGGGCCGCTGCTGGTATTCAACGACAGCTTCGGCGCGCTCGCCTGTACGCTGGATCGCCCGCTGTACAGTATCAGCGACTCATGGATTAGCCAGCAGGCGACGCGGCAAAACCTGCGCGACAACGAGCTGGATGAAGATCGCGTGGTGCTGCTCGACAGCCTGGCGCCGCTGCCCGCCGCGCCCGCCTGCGTGCTGATTAAGATACCGCGCACGCTGGCGCTGCTGGAGCATCAGCTGCGTCAATTGCGCGATGTGGTGACGCCGGAGACGGTAATAATCGCCGGCGCGCGCGCGAAGGATATCCATACGTCTACGCTGCAACTGTTCGAACGCATCCTCGGCCCGACGAAAACCTCGCTGGCGTGGAAAAAAGCGCGGCTGGTTTACAGCACTTACGCCGCCCCGACGCTGAAGCCTCAGCCGGAGACCCTGAGCTGGCCGCTGGACGACACGCCGTATCAGATCCATAACCACGCTAACGTCTTTTCACGCAGCGGACTGGATATCGGTGCGCGCTTTTTTATGCAGCATCTGCCTGATAACATCAACGGCGAAATCGTCGATCTCGGCTGCGGCAACGGCGTGATTGGCCTGATGGCGCTGGAGATGAACCCGCAGGCGGAGGTACATTTCTTTGACGAGTCCTGGATGGCGGTCGCCTCCAGCCGGATGAACGTAGAGATTAACCGGCCGCAGGATATGGCGCGCAGCCATTTTCAGGTGGGCAATGCGCTGAGCGGCTTTCCGGCCGACCGTCTGCATGCCGTGCTGTGCAACCCGCCGTTTCATCAGCAGAGCGCGGTCACCGATCATATCGCCTGGCAGATGTTCCGCGATGCGCGCCGCTGCCTGCAATATGGCGGCGAACTGCGCATCGTCGGCAACCGCCATCTCGATTATTACCGCAAAATGAAGAAGCTGTTCGGCAACTGCACGCTGATCGCCTCCAACAAAAAGTTTGTGGTGCTGCGATCCGTTAAGCTGCGCTGAAGTGCTGAAGTGCTGAAGTGCTGAAGTGCTGATGTGCTGATGCGGCAGCCCGTCGACCGGCCGCCTACAGCGTCAGCGCCAGCCGGGTGCCCTGCGCGATAGCGCGGCGCGCATCCAGCTCCAGCGCGACGTCCGCGCCGCCGATAATATGCACTGGCTTGCCTGACGCTTCCAGCGGCGCGGCCAGCGCCCGGTTTGGCTCCTGTCCGGCGCAGATAATGACCTGATCCACCGGCAGCGTTATCGCATGGCCGTCGCGCAGTAAATGCAGCCCTTCGTCGTCGATACGCTGATACTGCACGCCTCCCCACATCTCCACGCCGCGCGCCAGCAAGCTGTTCCGATGAATCCAGCCGGTAGTTTTCCCCAGCCCGGCGCCCGGTTTTCCCGCCTTGCGCTGCAACAGCCAGACCTGACGTGGGCTCGGCTGCGGCTGCGCGCGCGTCAGGCCGCCCCGCTGTTGCAGCGTCCGATCGATGCCCCATTCGCGGCAGAAGTCGGCGCTCTCCAGACTGTCGGCGCGGTCGCTGTGGCTGAGGAAGCTGGCGGTATCAAAGCCGATACCGCCCGCGCCGATAATGGCGACGCGCTGGCCGACCGGTTTTTTATCGCGCAACACATCCAGATAGCTCAGCACCTTAGGGTGATCGACGCCTTCGATCGCCGGCAGGCGCGGCACAATGCCGGTTGCCAGCACGATCTCGTCAAAATCGCGCAGCATCCCTGCGTCGGCGCGGCAGTTCAGCCGTACGTCGACGTGCAATAGCGCGAGCCGGGTGCGGTAGTAGCGTAGGGTTTCGTTGAACTCCTCTTTACCGGGGATCTGGCGCGCCACGTTAAACTGGCCGCCGATGTCTGCGGCGGCGTCAAACAGCGTGACGCGATGGCCGCGCTGCGCGGCGTTGACGGCGAATGCCAGCCCGGCGGGCCCAGCGCCCACTACCGCAATACTTTTCCGCACCGCAGCAGGCGACTCCGGCATCAGAGTTTCATGGCAGGCGCGCGGGTTCACCAGGCAGGAGGTGACTTTGCCGGCAAAAATCTGGTCGAGACAGGCCTGATTGCAGCCGATGCAGGTATTAATTTCAGCGGCCCGGCCCGCCTGCGCCTTACTGACAAAGGCGCCGTCCGCCAGAAAAGGACGCGCCATCGAGATCATATCTGCGCAGCCGTCATCCAGCAGACGTTGCGCCACCTCCGGCTGGTTGATGCGGTTAGTGGCGATCAACGGCAGCGTCACATGCTGGCGCAGCGTGCGCGTGACCCAGCCGAACGCGGCGCGCGGCACCGAGGTGGCGATAGTGGGAATGCGCGCCTCGTGCCAGCCGATGCCGGTATTGATCAGCGTGGCGCCTGCCGCTTCGATCGCCTGCGCCAGTTGAATGGTCTCCTCCAGCGTATTGCCCTCCGGCACCAGATCGAGCATCGACAGGCGGTAGATAAGAATAAAATGGGGACCGGTCGCCGCGCGCACCGCCTCGACGATCGCCAGCGCAAAGCGCATCCGACGGGTAAAATCGCCGCCCCATTCATCGCTGCGCTGGTTGGTGCGCGCCGTGAGGAACTGATTGATTAGATAGCCTTCGGAACCCATGATTTCCACGCCGTCATAGCCCGCCTGCTGCGCCAGCGACGCGCAGCGGGCGAAATCGGCAATCAGCTGGACTATCGCCTCATGCGTCAGCGCCTGCGGCGTAAAGGGATTAATCGGCGCCTGTAGCGGCGAGGGCGCGACCAGTGCAGGCTGATAGCTGTAGCGTCCGGCGTGCAGGATCTGCAGCGCGATCTTACCGCCGTGCTGGTGAACCGCATCGGTCACAATGCGATGATGGGGCAGCTGTGCTTCACTGTTCAGCACCGAGCCGCCCGCCGTCACCACGCCTTCCGGCGAAGGGGCAATGCCGCCGGTGACAATCAGCGCCACGCCGTTTGCGGCGCGCTCGGCATAAAAGGCCGCCAGCCGCTCCGGCCCGTCGGGCCGCTCCTCCAGACCGGTATGCATCGAGCCCATCAGCACGCGATTCTTAAGCTGGATAAAGCCAAGATCGAGCGGATCAAAAAGCGAAGGCGTGATCGACATAGGCTGCTCACCTGAATGTTAATATTTTGTTGGTGGTCGGATGAGTTGACTGTAGCGATCGCGTACAGAAAGGAAAGCGGTGAAGCGTCAGGCTGTGAGATATATCAAAAAAGCAGGCCGCCTGCTGTTGCCTCAGCGGGCGGGATAAACAACATGGCGGCTTTAATTCAGATTTAGCGCCTTCAGCCGCGCCAGCAGCATCGTTTCCAGCACCTGAACCTCATTGACGACATCCTGACAGAGTGCGTCGATCAGCCGATCCTCGCGGCGGCTGTTTTCCAGCTGCTGACAAAGCGCCTCCAGCCGCTCGGCGTTCAGCAGCCGCGCGCCGCCTTTCAGCGTATGCGCCAGCGTGGTGAGCTCATCGTGCTGACGACACGCCAGCAGTTTCTCCGCCAATTGCCGGTGGCTTTCGATGGCGCTTTCAATCAGCTTGCCGCAGGCGGCGGGATCGACCGCGCTCAGCTGATCGAGCAGACCGTTGCCGAGAGCCGCGGGCGCGCCGCCGGGCACCGACGTTGAGATAAAGCTCCTCAGCGTTTCGATATTGGCAGGTTTAAACAGGCAGCAGTTCATGCCAGCCTCCAGGCAGCGCTGCTGGATCGCTTTTTCCGCCGAGGCGGTCAGGCCGACAATGACGACCGGCTTAATACCCAGTTCCGCCTCGCGCTGGCGCAGCAGACGCGTAAAGGCGAAGCCGTCCATACCCGGAATATTGCAGTCGGTAATAATCAGGTCGAAGCGGTTTTTCTGCTGTTCCCACAGCTCAAGCGCCTGCGTCGCCCGCTCGGTTTCCGTCACCTCATGGCCCAGCCAGGTGAGCTGCTGCGCCAGCAGCAGACGGTTAGGTGCGTGATCTTCCACAATCAGGATCCGTCGCGCGCTGTTGTCGACGGGCTGCCTGACGTCGGCATCGGCGGAGATGCACGGCTGGCAAAGCGGCGCAGTAAAGCGGAACAGAAACACCGAGCCTGCGCCGGGTTCGCTTTCTACGCTGATTTCGCCCCCCAGCAGGCGCGCCAGATGGCGGCAGATGCTCAGGCCCAGCCCGGTGCCCGCCTGCTGACTCAAACGATCGCCCGCCTGCACGAACGGCTCAAAAATTTTATGCAGATCGTTAGGACTAATGCCGCAGCCGGTATCGCTAATGCGTAGCAGATAGCTGCCGCGATCGCTTTCCAGCGCGACGTCCGTTTGCTGCAACAGCGCGATCTCCACTTCGCCGACGCGGGTAAACTTGAGCGCGTTGCTCAGCAGGTTGGCCGCGATCTGATTAAACATCGTCGCGTCAGTGAGGACGCAGGGATTTTCAACGGCGATCAGCTTGTTGAAGCGCAGGCCGAGCGCGTCCGCCTTACTGTGAAACAGCGTAAACAGCTGTTCGACAATGGTGACAAGGTTGACATTGGTCGGCTCCGGCTGAAAAACGCCTGACTCGATTTTCGACAGATCCAGCACATTGCCGATCAGGCTTTGCAGCGCGGTGGCCGACTCATAGGCGGCGGTAATATTCGGGCCGAGCGGCCGCGTTGAACGACGTATCTCCAGCTCCAGCAGGCCGATGATCGCATGGAGCTGCGTGCGGATATCGTGGCTGGTATTAGCCAGAAAACGGCTTTTAAATTCGTTCGCGCGATCCGCTTCCTCTTTCGCTTTTTCCAGCGCGGTAAGCAGCTCATAGCGCTCGGTGATATCCAGCCAGCCGCCGATGATGCCGACGATATTGTCAGCGTGATCGCGATAGGGCAGCGCCCAGTGCAGCGTATAGTAATCACGTCCCTGATAGCGCAGCTTAAGATCCTGCACCAGCGGCTCACCTTCCTGAAAGGTTTGCGTATAGATCTCCTGAAACGGCTGAGCCGCTTCGAAATCCGCGGGAAGCTCTTCCAGCGTGGAGCCAAGCAGCTGCTCGCGCGGACGCTGTAGAAAATCGACGTAGGCCTTGTTGCAGTGTTGCAGCCGCATCTGTCGGTCGCGCACGTACATCACCACCGGCGACTCGTCGAACAAGGTATTGGTGAAGGTTAACTGGTTTTTCAATGCCTGTTCGACGCGAGTGCGCTCGCGGATTATTCGCTGTAAATGGCGATTCCAGAGCAGCACCAGCAGAGCGACCAGCCCGACCGCCAGCACAATTTTAATCAGCAGGCTGTTATAGTAGGGCCACCCGCTGCCGCTGGCGGTCTGATGGGCGTTCTGCCAGCGCAACACGATTTTTTCCTGCGTAATGCGTGAAATGCCCAGCAGTGCTTTATTGATGATATGCATCAATTCGCTGTTTTCACGTGGCGTCGCCATAACGTAGCGGGCGGGCGCGTCGCCCACTGTGCGGATGATGCGCAGCAGGCCGGGATAATTGTTATTGAGCTGATAATCGGCCACCAGCTTGGGCTGAATAATCGCGTCGACTTCACCCTGCGCCAGCAGGTCGAACGCCTGCTGCGCGTTATCGACCAGCTGAACCTTATAGCCGGGATAGTGCCGCTTCAGCCACTCCAGCATCGGACTTTTTCTTTCCATCGCCAGCAGCTTGTCGCGCAGCTGAGAGAGTGATGCCGTCGCTGCCCCGTGGTTGCGCTGCACCATCACCCAGGGCGTAACGATATAAGGGCGCGAATAGATCAGTGCCGGATCGGGCTTTTCGGGCGCCAGCTCGGCGGGATAAAGTACCAGCGGATTGCTGCCGCCATTCTGGTCGACCCAGGTAAACGTAAAGCCGGCCCGTTCGCCGATCAGCCGCAGGAATTCGGCGTCGATGCCTTCTGGCTCATTATCATGACCGCTAATCGACAGCGGCGGCGCGCCGTGATTCAGCTTGACGGGAATCCTGGGATGCTGCTGCAGCCAAAGCGCATCCTCCGCATTTAGCATTAATGGATTCGCCTTCTGAACAAACGACGAATCAAGCCCCCAACGGGCGATGATGCGCTGGCGGCCAGACAGCGGAATATTTTGCAGCACGATATCTAAGGCCTGAGCCAGCTGCGGCTGCGTGGCGGCCACGCCGAATGAGAGGTTCATGTCGGGAATGGAATAGTTAGCGGTCAGGCTAATCAGGCTGCCGTAGCCGTAGCGGCGCAGGAACTCAATGCTGGCCGCACTGCCCCACATGGCGTCAGCCTGGCCGAAGGCGACGGCGGCGAGTGCCATTTCCGGGCTGCGGTAATGCTGCAGGCGCATATCGGGAAAATGACGCTGCAGCTGTTGCGTAAAGGCGGGGGCGTTGGCCCAGGCGAGTACCGGCTGGCCATTGCGCTTAAAGCCGAGCAGTGAACGATCGTGCTGAATAATGACCGGATAGTCGAGCAGCCAGGGCGTGGTGGCAATCACGCCGTCGGTGCCATAAAGATGCGGATTATAAAAAGCGATCATATCCAGCTGCTGCTTTCTCAGCGCCTGCAGGGCGTCGGCCGGCGTATCGTAAGCGATGAGCTGCAGTTCTATGCCCAGCATTCTTTTTAGCGCGCTCAGATAATCGGCGGCAATGCCCTCAAATTTATCGGACTCCATATTATGATAAACCGGCGGTCGCGGCGGCCCAGGGATACCGACGCGTAACAGCGGCGGTAAAACGAAATTTTTTAATCCTTTAACCTCTTCTTTTTGCGGTACGACAATGTCCGCGTTGACCTGAAGGGTTAATTCATGCGGCTGCGCCAGAGCCGTTAAGGTAAAGAGGAATAAAAAGATATAAAAGTATAAATTTCTTATCGTCATTAATCCTTCCCTGATAGTTCAGCATAGTAAAAATAGAAAAACGGCAGGAAGTAACGTCTTAATAAATGCGTTTTTTTATTTTACGATTTTACTGATAATAATAGATATATTCTATGGTGAAGCCTAGACAGACAGCAAAAACAGTTTGATCTTTGAGACATATCTCGTATTCTACAGCTGAGCTTATGCTTTTCGACAACTCGTCCCGTCAGCATGACAGACTACCGCTAAAATTATTTCTATGCTAAAAGTATCGGGAATTGTCTCAATATTTTGATGAATGACAGGGAAAAAATAATTACGTGACAGAGAGTGAAAAAAAGTTAAATATTAATAGCCATCGCACAGGCCAGGCGTATCAGCATGCTCATGGATAGGGCAATGAGGCGCCAGGTAAGAGAACGGCATAACGGAAACTATTAATTGAATAGCGGGCATGGCTTTTTAGCCGCCGCGAAAACGATGAATTAAACGATTAAATTAAACACCTGCGCATTGGTAATTATTCAAGGAGTGAAAAATGACGAAAACGATCGCCAGCCCATTACGGGTTGCGCTACTGGACGATCATCCTATGATCCGCACCGCCTTTGAAATTTGCGTTGGCGCGGAGCCGGATATCATATTGGTCGGTACGTTCGGCGCCAGTCAGCTGCTTTTTAACGAGCTGCCTGATTTGCAGCTTGACGTGCTGGTCCTTGATTTCTTATTAGGCGAGCGGGAGCTGGACGGGCTGGCGTTGATCAAGCAGCTGCGTAATCATTATCCGCGTCTGAATATCCTTATCTCTTCCGCCATGGAAAGCCCCGCCGTAGTAAAAATGGTGTTGAACGCGGGCGTAAAAGGCTTTATCGGCAAAAGCCAGGATATGAGTGAAATGATTCAGGCGATCCGTCAGGTAGGAATGGGGCGCAACTGGCTGTCGCGCGATATGGCCTATGAAGTTGAAGGCCTTTACGTTATTGATGAGGAGGCGCGCAGCCGGCCCACCGACGCCGCACAGAAAGGATCGCTGTATGAGAAGGTGAAGCTGCTTAGCCCGCGCGAAGTAGAGGTGATTCGCTGCTTTTTGAACGGTATGAGCGTTTCGCAAATCGCCGTTAAGTTCAAGCGCAGCCGCAAAACCGTCAGCGGACAAAAACAGTCAGCGTTAAGAAAGCTGGGCCTGCGTTCCGATAATGAGCTTTTTAAATACAGCAACGATCTCCTCTCGCGTTCCTGATCGCAGCGCGAGCGACGGCTCGGTTCTGGTCGAAGCTCGCAGCACGATGGCGATCGCGCTACGCCTTCCGCCGAATCCAGGAATAGCGCAGGGCGTAGCCGTCGGAAAAATGGGTATTACGTCGATAGCTTGATTGCGCTTCCGCGCAGCAATAGGTACAGACCGGCAGAATATCGATTTGCGCCGCCGGAATACCCCTGTCCAGCAGCATCTGGCGGCCCAGCGCCGGCAAATCGAACCAGACGCCCTGATGCGCAGCGCGCGCCTGCGGCCTGACCGCCTGCTTGTTGAGCGGTTGCAGCGTAAACCAGCGCGGCGCCGTCGCCAGCGGATTAACAAGAATCGTATTCAGCATCTCTTCTCCCAGCTCGTAGCAGCAGGGCGCAATCGCCGGACCAATCGCCGCAAACAAGCTGTCAGGCGTTGCGCCAGCCTCGATCAGCCTGTCGATCGCCTGCGGCAATACGCCTGCCAGCGCGCCTTTTAGCCCTGCATGCACCGCCGCCACGTTCCGCTGGCGGGTATCGGCGATCAGCACCGGCAGGCAGTCCGCCGTATAGACGGCGACCGGGCGCGGGCCGGTGGCGATGACGGCATCCGCCTCGCGCTGTTTACGCGGGAACGCCTCTTCCGCCATCACCACCGTCGCGGTATGACGCTGATGACCGCAGGCAATCTCTTCCGGCGGCGCCATGCCCGCCGGTAAAAAAGCGTGATCCAGCCAATCGAGAGAGGCCAGCAGCGCGGAAGTTCTTACTGGAGAAGCGTCAGACATGATTAATCCTTGCTGATGAGTCGTTGATTGCATCGTAGCCGCCGAACGCGCGTTAATACGTCAGAATGCAGGCAGCCGATCGCTTGCTGAATATAGCGTCCGCGCCCTGAACAGGAAAGGGCGCGCGGTGATGCTGCCAACTTACTGATTTAGTGTATGATGGTGTTTTTGAGGT
>ERZ1023456.152-NODE-152-length-11229-cov-4.723644_pt1 | contig 11229 bp, 12 predicted proteins | sample MGYA00380526_ERZ1023456 | MGnify/ENA primary metagenome ERZ1023456 (study PRJEB33173, sample SAMEA4830298) | metagenome | study: EMG produced TPA metagenomics assembly of the PRJEB25223 data set...
TCATCGGGCATTATCTGAACATAAAACACTATCAGTAAGTTGGAGTCATTACCAAAATTTTGCTTAAGTTTCTAGAAATAAAATTTGCTACAAATCGACTATCCTAATCTTAGTGGTTGATTTTAGTGTGTGTTTGTGTTAGTGGTATTTTAAATTAAAAATATTAATCTCAAGTTGGCGATTTTATGGAAATATCGAAAAATAAAGTTTGGGAAGCCAAGGAATGGGAAGCTCATGTAAATGACCTGCTCCGGCTAAAATTTGGCGAAGTAAATTATATACCTATACCTGATTTTCATAATGGTGACGCAGGAATTGAGGGATATTGTGCACAGGGCTATGCTTTTCAGTCTTATTGTCCTGATGAGGCATGTGCAGTTGATAAGTTGTATGAAAAACAAAGAGACAAAATGACAGCGGATGTTGCAAAATTCATTTCTGATAACAAAGGATATTTAAAAAAAATTTTACAAAATACCAAAATAAAAAGATGGATTTTGGTAGTGCCATCTCATTTGTCTAAAAAACTTAATTTTCATGCAACAAATAAAGAAAGTGAAGTTCTGGCTGCTAAATTACCTTATGTTGACAATGATGATTTTAAGGTGCTGATTTGGGATCGAGAAAATTTCAAAAAAGAGGAAGATGAATTAATTAGCAGCGGGCTTAGATTATTAAGGATAGAACTTCCTGAAGTCGATATTAGCGATATCGATAATCTAAAAGATAACAGTAGTGAGTTTGGCGATAATATTTCAAGGAAACTTAGGAAGCTAAAAAATGATGAAAGTCAAGTGCAGACAGCTTCAACTGTATTATTAAAAAATATCGTAATGTATAAAAATATCATGAGTGACCTCAAGGATAACTATCCTAGTTTACATGAAAAAATAACGAATGGTATACTAGATCGCGAGCAAGATTTGTCGTTAGCTTTTTTTGATACTGAAAATTTGACTCCGATTCAGCAAATTCAATATCTTAATGATAAGCTAAAACAATCTAGCCGTCTTCATCAAGATAATCTAAAATGTATTTCTACTGGAGTAGTTGGTGATTGGCTAATGCGTTGTAATTTGGACTTTTAATAATGGATATTTTAAAAGAAACTCCTGAAAAGATGACTTTTAACTCAACTGGTTCGCCAGTTGAACCCGAATTAAGACCCATCTGGAGAATATCCTTGCTTGCTATTATTCTTAAAAAACTATGTAGAGGCTCTTCTGCAAGTTTAAAAAAAATGCAAGTTTTATATTCTTTGATTTCCTCCGCCGATAAAAGAAGGCGGTACTTCACTGAAGGAGGTGAAGCGGATATAAGTATTCGCTTTGATCCTCTGTTAGATAGAGCGATTTCGTTGGGGCTGGCAGAAGGTATATTCACTCTGGATGCTGCAAAAAGCGTAGCGTTAACCAACAAAGGTACGCTCTTAACCAATAAAATATACAAAGATTCAACTTTGTTTGTTTTTGAAAAGGAATTTATCGAGAACTATAGTAAATCTGAGTTTTCCGATAAAAAAATAGATCAGATATTATACAGGGGAGTTATATGAGCAAACTTAAGATTGAGCGCTTAATTATACGAACAAGTACTAGTGATGGGATTTATGGGGCAGACCTTAAATTTGGCTATGGTCTAAATATTATAAGCGCTGAGAACTCTTCGGGAAAATCCACCTGTATACAATCAATTATTTATGCACTAGGGCTGGAAGGAATCTTGGGCCCATCCAGAAGCAACCCCTTGAAGTCTGCTCTAACGACTAAATTACGTGATAATAATGATACTGAAATACCAGTTAATGAATCAAAAATTTATCTCCAACTTTCTAACGAATCTGCAAAAAAAATAACTATTTTAAGAAAAAGTGATAGTGATATTTCAAAAATCGTTACCGTATATGACTGTGAATTCGATAAAATTAATCCTCAAAAATTCACGGACTATTTTTTGAAAGATCCCGGCTCTGCTCAGCGTGAAAAGGGATTTCATTATTTCCTTTCGAATTTCTTAGGGATAACACAACCTCAAGTAATTAAATATGATGGAACCAAGTGTCCACTTTATCTTGAGTCAATCTTCACAGTTAATTATGTCGAACAAACTAGAGGTTGGGGTGGCATCTTAAATGTGACTCCAACTTACTTGGGGATTAAGGATTTATCCCAAAACGTTCTTGAATACACTCTTAATTTAGATATTCGAGAAATCAGAAGGAAACGCGAGATATCTTTGGACGAAAAGAAAAATTTAGAAACTAAATGGATAAATACAATCTCAGAGTTAGAGGCTAATGCAAAGGCTTATGGTTTCTTTGTATCAACAAGAATTCCTGATAAAATCACCACGAAATCTGAAATCTATCAAGATAGTGATTTATATACATTGGGTGAAAATAATCTCGAGGTTTCTTTACCACTCTACAAGACTCATAAAGAGAAAGAATTAGATTATGTCAGAGCGCAATTAAGAAATGACAATACTCCTAATGATGGAGCGTTAGATTCTGTTCTTGATGGCCTGCGTGTGAATTTGGCTAATCAAGAACATGCTCTTTCTCTATTAATATCTGACATAGAGTCTAATAAACTATATATAACTTCAATTAATAAGAGTCTAACTGATACAAAAGAAAGCCTTAGGAAATATAGAGATATTGAAAAGCTTAAGTTATTGGGCTCACAGGAGGAGTTTTCTTTTGTCTCTGGTAGTTGCCCGACATGTGGACAAGCTGTTGAAGATACTCTCTTGCCAGCGAGTTTTGATGGAAAAACATTAACGATTGAAGAGAATATTAAGTATTTAGAAAAAACTTATGCAGTATTTGATAGTTTGGCAAAAAGCGAAAAAATAAAATTTGAAAGAAAAGAGGCTACATTAAAAGTAGCTAATGCCAAAGTTCGAGACTTACGTAATCAGATCAAAGAAGTTCAACGTAGTATATCATCTCCTATAAATCCCGAGCTTAGAGAGCTCATAAGAAAGGAAGTTAAACTGGAAAAGGATATTGATATTTTAAACTCACTGGAAGAATTCGAAAACAGTAAAAAAGATACACTTATTGCTGTTATTTCTGATTGGCGTGGTTGTAATAATCAATTAACAGTGCTTCCATATGATGGTTTTAGCAAAGTAGATAGATTAAAGTTGAGTTTGTTACGTGATTCATTTAAATCAAATCTCGAGGATTTTGGTTATAAAAGCACACCAATTGAAGATTTTGATTTATCTACAAATACATACAAACCAACTGTCGATGGTATAGATATCGGTTCAGAAGCATCCGCTAGTGATAATATTAGGGTGATTTGGTCATATTTGTATTCATTGTTGATGTTAGATACCTATGCAAAAAATATCTCAACTAATCATTTGGGTTTGCTGATTATGGATGAACCAAGGCAGCAAGAAACTAAAGATGCTAGTTTTAGAACATTTATTAAGAAAGCATCTGAGTCGTATGTTCAAGAAAAACAAATTATTATGGGAACTAGTGAAAAACTTACTGATTTAATCGCCATGCTGGATGGTTTGCATGTGAATCTTATGCATTTCGATAGCAATATCATCCGTAAACAGTAAATCCCCAATAACCTGTTGTATCGCTAAATACTTAGTGATACAACAGGTTATACAAGTCTTTATTTGTATTGAATGTGAATTTATTTCTAATATTAGGGTTTGAGGAAAATCTACTAAGAGCAAATCATTCAGCTCTAATTATTCTGATATAAAATACTTAACATATATTTAGATTATTCAAAATCTTATATTCTACTTTATCAATTGAACTGGCTGTAAAAGAGTAATCATTTAAAGTTGGTGCGCAATGCTCTCCCCGCCACGCCTGCCCGCTTAAGGGGGCGCATTTAATGCAGGTGCATGACCGGCCTCAGGGCGCGCCAGTTCTGGCGCTGGCGGGGGTTCCAGTATAGGTTAAACGCATGCAAAACCATGCACCTTATGCATGCATGGCTTTTTTACGGGAAAAAGGCGGGATTTTCGGGAATTTTTTAAAGGACTACTGCGCGGCCAGCTCTGCGCGTCGGCGGGTGTAATTCAGGTTCTGTGCGGGTGTGAATTTTTCACGACAATCATCGCGCGAGGCCGCGTCAGGTCTGAATCCGATGGCCGTTAAAATGTCATAATCCTGCACCGAATAATTATTTTTTTCACCGGCGGTCAGCCAGACCAGCAGCGCCTCACGCAGATAGTCGAGTGAGTGCTGCATGGCGCAGCGCTGAATGGCGGCATGCTGCCCGGAATAATTCATCAGCTCCGGGGCAAGGGCGGCGGCCAGCTCCGCGCCGTGCGCCTGCATAAAATCATTCAGACGGTTACGGATGCTGATGCGCTGCACCTCCTCATGCGAGCGGATATAACGCCCGGCAGCCTGATTTATTTCCCACTTTTTCACATCGATAATTTCGCGCAGGGTTTGCAGACTCCGGCCGCTGTGGCCGTTACCGGCAAGCTGTTCGCGGTATGCCTGTTCGGCCTGCTTCAGTTCATCCCGGCGTTGCAGCCAGGCGGATTTATTTGCCTGACAGGCCTCAAAGGCTTTCTGTAGCGTCAGTGTGGTCACGTATGTCTCTCCTGATGTCTGGCCGTGCTCACGCACCGGCACGGTTAACGGTGGCCGCCGGTGCGGGTACAGGGATAACCGGCTCAGTAACCGGTGAACGGATAATCCCGTCAACGGATTCAAGCGTACGGAAGGTCGCCGAGCACTCGACGTTCACGCACTGGTGATAGCGCTGTTTGACGTTCTCAGACAGATAGCGACTGGTGCGGGCGTGCGCACTGGTTTTGCAGAACGGGCAGTGAAACATGCTTATACCTCCGCTTTTGTCTCGCCATTATCAGCCAGTTTTCTGGCGAGCATCATTCTCTTCGCCGGGCTGCGTAACAGCTCCATATCCACACCGTTAATCTGCGGCCGGTGCATGCCCGTCACGGACAATACCGGCTCCTGCTTCATATCGAAGTGATACAGGCTGCCCTGACGGCTCAGCGCATCGCGCAGCTCGCCGACGGCCACGGACTGGGGTGCACTGTCACCCTGCATTTCGAGGGCGCGAATGCGCAGCAGGAAAGCACGAATGAGCGCGGCGGGGAGCGTGTTGACCGCCTGAGCCCATTCCGCACCGGCATAAGTGGTAAAGGCATCATCATGCGCTGACAGATATTTACTGGCGGTCGAGCAGGCATTCAGCATGGCGCGTGTCCGGTCAGTTTCCAGCTCCGCAATCAGGCCGGTGAACTCGTCGGCCAGCTCGCGACTGGCGATACGCTTGCTGTGCTCAGCTTTCATTTCAGGGGTGAGATTGCCGCGCAGGGTGCGGAAGCGACTGCGCCAGTCCTGCTCCGCCTCTGCACTCTCACTGAGGGCGGTCTGCCGCTCCTGCTTACAGCGTTCAATGGACGTATCAATCTCTTTCAGTTCCTGCATGCTGGCCGCGTGCGTGTCTCTGGCCGCAGTGAATGCGCTCAGCTTGTCTGTGATGCGCTGGCTGCTCTCTGCTGACTGTTGAGCGGCTACATTCTGCAGGTCGGTAATGACTGTTTCGGGTTTCATGTTCAGGCTCTCCGTGTGTTCAACCTGAAATGATTCTGCCCTTCATCACACAACATCTCGATTCATTGCAGTTGTGGCAGTTCTGGCACAAACAGCACTCAAAACCCGGCTTGCCAGAGAAAGGTCTCAGCAAAACCTTACTCATCGTTTATTTTTTTACTGATAACTGTTCACCACTGTTCACCATAAATAAAAATATAAGTAATACAGTAAGTTAAAGGGTGAACAGTTGACGGCATGACTGTTCACCGTCTGTTCACCACTGTTCACCTGCCGTTCTGGCTTATCTCAGGGCTTTTATATTTTATTCCGGTCAATGCAGGAGGTATTAATCAGTAAAAGTAATCATGGGTTTTCCATCAATTGCCACTGATTGCCAGCAGTTGCCATGGGTTTGCCACATTCGATAAATCAACGGTCTGGATGCAAAATCGTCTGTAAAAGACTTGTTGCCCTGAGGGAAAATATTCACAAAATAGAGAGCTACCCGAGGCCGGACGGACACGACCGGCACAGTATGGACTTTATGAGGTAGCCCGATGCACACCGCTTTTTCTTCCCCGTCTTCTGCCCCTGCCGCCCCGATGATGCCGGTCTCTGATGCGGTGCAGGAACGCTTTATCCGCCTGCCCGAAGTGATGCATCTGTGCGGTCTGTCCCGGTCGACCATTTACGACCTCATCAGCCGGGAGGCTTTCCCGAAACAAATCAGCCTCGGCGGAAAAAACGTGGCGTGGGCGCAGTCTGAAATCACCGCATGGATGGCGGATCGCATTGCCGAGCGCAACCGGGGCTGTGACGCATGATGATGATCGTTCAGCAAACAGCCACTTTTTCTGGCTTGCTTCCTGTCGCCGTTTCCAGGTATAGTTTTCCCGCTGTCGCAAAATCGGCAGCCGGGCGTGAGAACCCGAGTTTAACTATGGCGACACCGGACGCGCCATGCGTCTTTTTTTGTGTCTATGCTTTTGTGCACCCATTTATCGGGCAACGGTTCTTTGTCTGTTGCGCCGTCAAAATAATGGTGGCTCAGGCGGGGCAGCTTTCGGGCTGGCCGGTTTCCATAGTTGCCGGTTTCTCACCCCCGTCTGGGCTACCACCATTGCGTGAGAACTTCGGTGGTAGCTGTAAACAGCTAACTATGGAGGTTGCCGCTATGGCTACGACCCTCACCCCGTCACATCCGCAGTTTGTCTTTGTGTTTGCCGCCGTTCGTCGGGCAGACCGTAAACCCCGTAACTGTATGCTCCGCACCGTTGCCGGTGATGAACACGCCGCACGCCTTTCCCTCGTTCGTGATTACATTCTGTCGTTCGCTGGCCGCCTGCCGGTTACGGAGGTGCGACCATGAAACAGACCCTTATCACCCCTCATGATATTGAGTGCCTTGAGCATATGCGTAATGTCGGCCAGCTCGTTGACGAGCTGATGAAGGTGCAGGACTCAACCTCCGTTTGTCGCGACCCGGCGCAGCAGTTGCAGCTCACCTCCGTGATTTACCTCATGACCGCCCAGCTCGACGGCGTGGTCGAGCGCTGCAAAAAGCGCTGGCTGACCGGGGAGGATAACGTATGAAAAAGCCTCTTTCACCCGTATTACGCGCCGCGCTCTATCGCCGCGCCGTGGCCTGTGCATGGCTGACGGTATGCGAGCGTCAGCACCGCTACGAACACCTCACCCTTGATGCGCTGGAAAGCGCCATCGCCGACGAGCTGGAGGGCTTCTATCTGCGCCAGCACGGTGAGGAAAAAGGCCGCCAGATTGCCTGTGCACTGCTGGAAGATTTAATGGAAGCCGGACCGCTCAGGGCCACCCCGTCGCTGTCCTTTCTCGGGCTGGCCGTGATGGAGGAACTCTGTGCCCGTCATATCACATCGCCTGTTATGCACTGAGGGAGAAAATAACGATGAAAATGAACGTAACGGAAACCTTAAAACAGGCGTGCGGCCACTGGCCGCGCATTCTCCCGGCGCTGGGTGTGAAAGTCATTAAAAACCGCCATCAGGCCTGCCCGGTGTGCGGCGGCTCTGACCGCTTCCGCTTTGATGATAAAGAGGGGCGCGGCACATGGTTCTGTAACCAGTGCGGTGCGGGTGACGGTCTTAAGCTGATAGAAAAAGTATTTGGCGTGACCGCATCAGAGGCAGCCAGAAAGGTAGATGCCGTGACCGGCTACCTGCCACCGGTTGCCCCCGAAATGATTGTGGCCGCAGAGGCTGAAACCGAAGCCGACCGTAAAGCGGCGGCCGCGCTGGCCGTCAGACTGATGGAGAAAACCCGCACGGCCAGCGGCAACGCCTATCTGACCCGCAAGGGATTCCCCGGTCATGAATGTGTCATGCTGACGGCCACACATAAAACCGGCGGCGTGACGTTCCGCGCCGGTGATGTGGTTGTCCCGCTGTATGACGATACCGGCGTGCTGGTTAACCTTCAGCTTATCAATTCTGAGGGGCTCAAACGCACCCTGAAAGGCGGGGCGGTAAAAGGAGCGTGTCACACCATCGAAGGAAAAAAACAGGCCGGAAAACGACTGTGGATTGCGGAGGGCTATGCAACCGCGCTCACCGTGCATCACCTGACCGGCGAAACCGTCATGGTGGCACTGTCGTCCGTGAACCTTCTTTCTCTGGCGAGCCTTGCCCGTCAGAAACACCCGGCCTGTCAGATTGTCCTCGCTGCTGACCGTGACCTTAACGGCGACGGCCAGAACAAAGCCACCGCGGCCGCAGAAGCCTGTGAGGGTATTGTCGCCCTGCCACCGGTGTTTGGTGACTGGAATGATGCGTTTATGCAGCACGGCGGGGAGGCTACCCGAAAAGCGATTTATGATGCCATCCGGCCACCGGTACAAAGTCCGTTCGATACCATGAGCGAGGCGGAATTTACCGCCATGAGCGCCAGCGACAAGGCTCTGAGGGTGCATGAGCATTACGGCGAAGCGCTGGCGGTGGATGCGAACGGCCAGCTCCTGTCCCGTTATGAAGCAGGGATATGGAAAGTCGTTCAGCCGTCCAGTTTCGAACGCGACGTAGCCGGGCTTTTCCAGCGCCTGCGCGCTCCGTTCTCGTCGGGGAGAATCACCTCAGTGGTGGAGACGCTGAAGCTGATTATTCCTCAGCAGGCCGCACCGGCACGCCGTCTGATTGGTTTTCGAAACGGGGTACTCGATACCCGGAGCGGCCTGTTCAGCCCACACAGCAAATCGCACTGGCTGCGCACGCTGTGCGACGTGGATTTTACCCCGCCGGTCGAGGGGGAAACGCTGGAGACCCACGCGCCGAATTTCTGGCGCTGGCTCGACCGGGCGGCCGGTAAAAATCCACAAAAGCGCGACGTGATACTCGCTGCGCTGTTTATGGTGCTGGCGAACCGCTACGACTGGCAGCTCTTTCTTGAAGTCACCGGTCCCGGCGGGAGCGGGAAAAGTATTCTGGCCGAAATCGCGACCCTGCTCGCCGGAGAGGATAACGCCACGTCGGCCGATATCGACACGCTGGAAGACCCGCGCAAGCGTGCCTCCCTGATTGGCTTCTCGCTGATACGTCTGCCTGACCAGGAAAAATGGAGCGGTGACGGTGCAGGGCTGAAGGCCATCACCGGCGGCGATGCAGTTTCAGTTGACCCGAAATACCAGAATCCGTACTCAACGCATATCCCGGCGGTGATTCTGGCCGTGAACAATAACCCAATGCGCTTCACTGACCGCAGTGGCGGTGTGTCGCGTCGCCGGGTGATTATTCATTTCCCGGAGCAGATTGCCCCGGAGGAACGCGACCCGCAACTCAGGGATAAAATTGCGCGCGAGCTGGCCGTTATCGTGCGCCAGCTTATGCAGAAATTCAGCGACCCGATGGCCGCGCGCGCACTGCTCCAGTCGCAGCAGAACTCCGACGAGGCGCTCAGCATCAAGCGTGATGCTGACCCGACGTTTGATTTTTGCGGCTATCTGGAAATGCTGCCGCAGACCAACGGAATGTTTATGGGTAATGCCAGCATTGTCCCGCGTAATTACCGTAAATATCTTTATCACGCGTATCTGGCCTATATGGAGGCTAACGGATACAGGAACGTACTCAGCCTGAAAATGTTCGGGCTGGGGCTGCCCATGATGCTGAAAGAGTACGGCCTGAATTATGAGAAGCGGCACACAAAGCAGGGGATACAGACCAACCTGTCACTGAAAGAGGAAAGCTACGGCGACTGGCTGCCGAAATGCGATGACCCCGCAGCGACATAACCAACTCCAGACCGGCAACAGCCGGTCTTTTTCTTTCCGGCAATTGCCATAAGGTGAACAATCCACTGTTCACCCTTCACCGTATATTCACCCTGTATCACTTTGAAATTATTGATAAAAAGGCAAAGGTGAACAGTGTGAACAGTAAAACCGGAAAAAACTTTTTATACCCCCTCATCACCATCGTATTGCGGTGATGGTCGCCGGAAACAGGCCAGAAACGCGCTGAGGTGAAGAGTCGACTGTTCACCCTTCACCAACTCATCACCACTTAACTTCATGATATAAAATGAGAAATAACTGAGGTGAACAGTGTGAACAGTAAAATGCAAAAAAACTTTTTTTGTGGGCATTAAGTCCCGGTTAGGATCTGGATTTCGGATCCTAACCGAATAGGGCATTAATCTTTAATTTGGTAGCAATATCAAATAGCTAAGTTTGATATGCTCAAAAAAATCGTTGGGGGCACAAAAGGGGGCATATTTCTTATGATTGTTGTAAATGTTATTGTATTTCAGTTACTTAAGTTGTGATTTGAGTCCGGCCTTAGCACCAAATGATGCAATCAAGTCGCCCAAGAGCGGCTTTTTTTGTGTCTGGAATGAATCCTTTCTTTTTTACTTCTCATATAAAGTTAAATGTAGCTCTGTAATCGAGTAAGGCATCGCTTTTTGTCGGCCCTGCCATTAACTCTACGGTTTAGATACAACCACGTATTGTTTTTTTAACGATAAGAAAGTCTAAAAGTGAGCAGCTATTGAGCTCTGAGCACCAGATGTGATTAAGTAACGATGCCATTAGCGGAATGTGTTCCTTAAGTATGAGCATTGTGTTTTTGAATGTCGCTGAGAGCGTTATTTCACGGGCGCTTTATATTAACCGGGATGGTATCAAATCTGCATTAGCTGGCGGTAAGCGAGGTGTACGTCTTACTATCAACTATCCTGCCGGACGTGAAATAGGATATGGATATGCCCGTGGAAATACCCAGCGAATAAACATGTACGCTGTGCGTATTGTTATTGATATTCAGGAATATAACGGGAAACCTTATTATATTCTTACCGCCTTCCCGACCCCATAGGTGAGTTATGCAAAGTTTTTATCACCTTGATCAATTGATTCAGGGCTATTTTAATCAGGATCACGACATCATTAATGATGATAAGGACACGGTTGAAGGCATCATCGGATTGTTCATAAAAGCTGCGCCGGAATGGATGTTGAAAGAGCTGATAGAAGAAGTCGATGATTTTATAGACAGCTATAAAGGGCATCTGAATGAGGAGTTTAAAAACCGATATGGCTACGATTTTTCACCGGAGCTTTGGGAAACGACAGCTTATGACTTCTTGGGTAATGGTCCCAACTTATTGATAGTGTTTTATGTTCAGATAATGCCCGATGA
>ERZ1023456.154-NODE-154-length-11104-cov-4.540682_pt1 | contig 11104 bp, 14 predicted proteins | sample MGYA00380526_ERZ1023456 | MGnify/ENA primary metagenome ERZ1023456 (study PRJEB33173, sample SAMEA4830298) | metagenome | study: EMG produced TPA metagenomics assembly of the PRJEB25223 data set...
CAGGGCTACTCTGTGCGCCAGATAGCGGAAACGCTCAGCATCAAAACGCCGACCGTGCAGAGCTGGAAGCTGCGCGACGCGTGGGACGACGTTGCGCCCATCAGTCGCGTGGAAGCCAGCATGGAGGCGCGGCTAATCCAGCTCATCCTGAAGGAGGTAAAAGGAAATGGTGACTACAAGGAAATAGACGCGCTCGGTCGCCAGATTGAGCGCCTTGCCCGCGTGGAGCGCTACCGCAGCAGCGGCAACGAGGCCGACCTTAACCCGAACGTGCGCAACCGCAACAAAGGCGAGCGCCAGCCGGTTGTGAAGAACGTTTTCAGCGAGGAACAGGCGGAAAAGCTGACCAGCCTGTTTATGGATGGCTGCTTTGAGTATCAGCTGCACTGGCATCAGGCCGGACTGGCGCACCGTATCCGCAACATTCTGAAGTCGCGCCAGATTGGCGCCACGTTCTACTTTGCCCGCGAGGCGCTGATTGACGCGCTGACCACCGGGCGAAACCAGATATTCCTGTCGGCCAGTAAGGCGCAGGCACACGTCTTTAAAAACTACATCATCGACTTTGCGCGCCAGGTGGACGTTGACCTGAAAGGCGATCCGATTGTGCTGCCGAACGGTGCCCGCCTGATTTTTCTCGGCACCAACGTGCGCACCGCGCAGAGCTACACCGGCAACCTGTACCTGGACGAATATTTCTGGATACCGAAATTCCAGGAGCTGCGAAAGGTCGCCAGCGGCATGTCGCTGCATAAGAAATGGCGCACCACCTACTTTTCCACGCCGTCGAGCCTGTCGCACTCCGCCTATCCGTTCTGGTCAGGCGAGCTGTTCAACAAGGGACGACGCAGCAAAGGCGACCGCATCGAGATCGACCTGTCACATACGCACCTGGCAAAAGGCGCGCTCTGCGGCGACGGCCAGTGGCGGCAGATTGTCACGGTCGAGGATGCGCTGACCGGCGGCTGTAACCTGTTCGACCTGGACCAGCTGCAGCTGGAATACAGCCCGTCGGAATACCAGAACCTGCTGATGTGTGAGTTTGTGGATGATGAGGCAAGCGTGTTCCCGTTCGCTGAGCTGCAGAGCTGCATGATCGACAGTCTGGAGGAATGGAACGATTTTAACCCGTACCTGCCGCGCCCGTTTGATTACCGCCCGGTGTGGATTGGCTATGACCCCTCGCACACCGGCGACAGCGCAGGCTGCGCCGTTATCGCGCCGCCGCTGGTTGCCGGCGGCAAGTTTCGCGTGCTGGAGCGTCACCAGTGGCGGGGCATGGACTTCGCCGCGCAGGCGAAATCCATTGAGGAGCTGACGAAAAAATACACTGTGGAATATATCGGCGTGGATGCGACCGGCATCGGCCAGGGCGTTTTTCAGCTGGTACGCCAGTTTTACCCGGCCGCACGCGAGATCCGCTACTCGCCGGAAGTGAAAACCGCGATGGTGCTGAAGGCAAAAGACACCATCAGCAGCGGACGCCTGGAATACGACGCCGGCCACACCGACATTACGCAGTCGTTTATGGCAATTCGCAAAACCATGACCGCCAGCGGCAACCGCTCCACCTATGAGGCGAGCCGCAGCGAGGACGCCAGCCACGCCGACGTCGCCTGGGCGATTATGCATGCGCTGCTTAACGAACCGCTGACCGCCGCCAGCGGCGGCGCCAACCCTTCAATTCTGGAATTTTACTGATGAGCAAACGCAGGAGCCGTAAGGCTTTCAACGCAAAAACGCACCCCGTACAGGCCGCCGCGCCGCAACAGCAGGCCGAGGCGTTTACTTTTGGCGAGCCGACGCCGGTTATGGACAAGCGCGATATTCTGGATTATGCCGAGTGCATCGGTAACGGGCGCTGGTATGAGCCACCGGTCAGCTTTCACGGGCTGGCGAAAAGCCTGCGCTCGGCGGTGCATCACAGCTCACCGATTTACGTGAAGCGCAACATTCTGGCGTCTACGTTCGTGCCGCACCCAATGATGAGTCAACAGGAGTTCAGCAAATTCGCGCTGGATTATCTGGTGTTCGGGAATGCGTTTGCCGAACTCAGGCGTAACGGCCTCGGCGAACCGTGGCGACTGGAAACCACGCCCGCGAAGTTTACCCGCCGGGGCGTAGAGGAGGGCGTTTACTGGTTTGTGAATGACTGGAAGGAGCCGCATCCTTTCGCCGCTGGCAGCGTCTTCCACCTCATTGAGCCGGATATTAATCAGGAGCTGTACGGCCTGCCGGAATACCTCAGCGCGCTTAACTCCGCCTGGCTGAATGAGGCGGCCACGCTGTTTCGCCGCAAGTATTACCAGAACGGGGCGCACGCGGGTTACATCCTGTATATGACCGACGCGGCGCAGAGCAGCAGCGATATCGACCGGATGCGCCAGGCAATGCGCGACACGAAAGGCCTGGGTAACTTCCGCAACCTGTTTATGTACGCACCGAACGGCAAGCCGGACGGGATTAAAATCCTGCCGCTCAGCGAGGTGGCGACGAAAGATGATTTCTTTAACATCAAGAAGGCGAGCCGCGACGACCTCCTGAGCGCGCACCGCGTGCCGCCGCAGATGATGGGGATTATCCCGGACAACTCTGGCGGGTTCGGGGATGCAGTGAAGGCGTCTCAGGTATTTGTCAGAAATGAGTTGACGCCATTGCAGGAAAGGATGAAGGAGGTTAATGACTGGCTTGGCGAAGAGGCGATTGCCTTCCGCCCCTATGAGCTGGAGCAAAAAACCGACTGATCCGGCGGTATGTTACGATCACAACCAGCCATCTAAAACCCTGCCCACATATATAGCCCCGTACGCGCCTCAGACGCATTTTGCGGGGTTTTTCTGTTTCGCATCTTCCTATTCACCTTTTACCGTTACGCCCGGCAATGGGCCGCTGGCGCCGCCTGCGCATACATGTTTCCACCCCTCGCGCGCAATGCTATCCCCGCCACGCCTGCCCGCTTCATGCATCGCTTTTCATGCAGGTGCATCAGCCAAAAAAAACGAGGCCAGCACTGGCCCCGTTGGGTGTTTTTAGCTGTGGTAATCGCATGCAGATCCATGCGCCTCATGCATGCATGGCTCACTGCAGCTTGAAATCGTCGACTGATTCCGGCTTGAAAGTACTTTCTGACTCTAAGCTGTTCAGAAAAAGGATGCCCTGATGCAGCGAAACGGGTTGAGGCAGTTCAAAGATAAAAACAAAATTATACGTCCGACCGAGCCAGTACCCGCCGCCGCTTTCTCTGGATCTCTGAAAAAAAACCCATCCCCCCGGCTTGTAATAAGTAAGCGACTCGCCACGGTGCACAATCTGGAATTTATCAGGGCCTTTAGCCATGTCCTAACGCCTCGCAACGCTCGTTGTTCAACCCTGCCGCCGCCAAAATCAGGCTTTTGGCGTCAGCAAGGTTATCGATGCAGCCAGCTGTCATCTTCCCCGACGTTCTGCAGCAAATCATTTAGCCTGCGCCGGTCCTCATCAACCTTAACGCCTGGCATTTCAATTCTGGTGTGGCTGCCCTGGCGTACCCGTACCACGGCGTCAGGAAACAGCGCAGCTACGCGCTTGTTAACTTCCGCATGGAAAGCATCGATCACCGACTGGCTTATTTTTTGATTCTTATCGAGCATGATTTCTATTCGCATAATTACGCAACCTCAGAGATTATTTTTCAAACGGCACAGCCGAAAACACGACTGAAAACTGTTGATTGGTCATTGAGGTATTACGCGCTATTTCAGCAATGAGATTCAATGCAATCACCCTATCCTGCTCTCTGCAGATCCCTTCAGAAGTAAGCCGCGCTATCAATTCAACCCGCTCAAGCATTACTCGCTCTTTTAAACCGTTATCCATGTGCCCTCCCCAATAAAACCACTGTCTATTTATACAGTAGCATAGCATCAGGATTCTTTGAAAGAAAAATGTCTAATCAAAATCACATTTTTATCTTAATGATATGAATAGCTTTTTCCCTCTACCCTTATGAATACTGAAGCAGCACAAAACTGCTTTTTTCCGAAAATACCGGCAATAAATTCCTGTGTTTGTTTCTATCATTGAGCATTTTTTGACTTCGCTAGCTCTGCCAGTTTGTTGAATCTGTCTAATATGCTCGACCTTTCAACCTCTACTCTTGGCCGGAACAGTTCTCCATAGGCCGAGCTGCGGAACAGACGCCCGCCAATCCGGGTCTGAGTGCCGCCAATCAGGCGCACGGCCAGCCCGCGACTGATGGTTTCGCCGCATAAATCTCTGACCTGGCCTATCACGTTGTCGCACGCTGCCTCAATTTTGTCCGAACGCCTCAGTTTCAGATGCCTTTTTTCTGGCTCCTGCGCTCTGATTCGGCTCAGCAGCTGCCGCCGCTCTCTTCTACTCATGCCGCCCAGGTCGATATTGTCGAAACTTTCCGGCGGGTTCGAATCCTCAGATCTCAAACCTCCCGTACAGTTATTGACAGAACTCCAAGGGGACGCGGGCGCGTCCCTCAATTCAAAAGCCAGGTCAACGGCGGCACGCTTCGGCACAATCTTCCACTGCGTGAGGCGGGTTAAAATGGGGGTGTCGTCACCAATAGCTGTCGCGTATACACCTTTGATACGCGTGATTTCTTCACCGTACTGATTGCAGTCCTCGCTTGTCTGATACCAGTTACGCACGACCAAATCGTCACGTTTTACAAACGGCCCGCCCTGAGCATTAACGTACTCAGCCCATTTGCCGCCATCAGCTGCGTCATGCACAGCAGCAAATTCAACACTCAAACCGTGGGCGGTTTCGCTGTCTGCCATTTTGCGTAATTCACGGAAAACAGTCACAGGTGCGCCACCGATAAACTGAAACTGGCGGATATTCCATCGGGCTGCCCAGGCACAAACGGCGGGTGCGGTTTCCTTCAGCTCCTTACCGCTTTCGTCGTCCAGCTCGCCGTCCAGCGCATATCCGTCGATATTTTTTGAAATGTACTTCGCCACGTAGCCGGTTGCGCTGCCTTTCTCTGGATCAATGGATTCTGCATGGAAACGAGCCTTGCGGGCTTTTTCTGTAGTCAGCTCGCTACTGTCCTGTTGATAGGCATAGTCGCGGATCACCTGGCGCACCTGCTCCACATCTTCCGGGCGCATAAACATCAGCATATGCCAGTGCGGGGTGCCGTCATGGTGCGGCTCGGCAACACGAATCCCGAAAATACGGATATCTTCACGATGAAGCTTGGAGCGGATTTTCTGCCATACATTGCACAGGTAACGCTGGGTATCTGACGGGCTGGCACCGTTCCACTTACGATTGCGGTGACCGGTCTTAATGGTGGCGTGATAGCGGGCGGGTGCGGTCAGCGTATAAAATTCACCAACAAAGCCCATTTCAGCACAAATATCTTCAAAGCCGCGAATACGGTTCATTAACTCACCACGACGAATATTAGGGTTAGCAACGCTACCGTCGTATTTTTCAATAAGACTAATTCGGTTGCCTTCCTCGTCTTCTAAATCCATACCTTTGAGATACTCACGGGTGCGGCGCTTCTGTTCGCGCCATTCAATAACAGTCATTGAGCTGGCGTAAGGGGTATGCTTTTTGCTGACGTTCGCCAGGGCAATTTGCAGATGCTCACGCCATGAGGCAGCCACACGACGCAGGCGACCTTTCCACCATGTTTCGTTTTGCATGCGCATGATCGCGGGTGCTACATCTTCAGGGCAGAACAGACGGGAAGTAACTTTTTCCCATAACGGCGGGGTCTGCCCCATTTCACGGGCGATCGCGGCAGCGGTCATATAGATGCGGTGAGTGTATTTGTAATCTGACTCGTCGGCAGACTGTGAATGGGCCGGCGCCGTTTCCGCCAGAATAAAGCTGGCGGCATCGCCGGCCAGCAAATCCACATCAGCGCGGGACATATCGGGCAGTCGGTTAATTCGACGCATCAACTCCCACAGCGTACCGGCAGCACCGGCAGCCCCCTGTTGTTCTCCGGCATTACCGGCCAGCAGGGTAAATGTTCCGGTGGACATTTCGCCGAGGCGGTACTGCGCGTTAACTTTTTCAACGCGTGGCAATGTGCGCTCAACGAAAGTTTTCGTTAAATACACATTGGCACGGGCTGTGCCCTGGTTTTTCTCCAGCTCGCTTGTGCGGCGTTTAACGTCCAGCTGTACCAGTACGGGCTGCTTTTCCAATAACTCCTGCGCACGCAACAGCGCCGCAATCATCTGATCGCGGCGGCGGATTTCTTCATAGGTAGGATAAGGGCTGGCGATGGCCTCCCGTGGAGCATTCCACGGGTAAGCGTATTCTTTCTGCATCAGAGGCCGCCCTGGTAATGACGGCTTTTCAGCTCTGCGATTTCCTGACACGTCACGCAGCGGGTAACGCCGTGAATGGCACGGCGGCGTTTTTCCGGTATTGCTGCGTCACAGTCTTCGCAGAAAAAATTGCTGACTTGCGTCGGCCGACCGGTTACCAGAATCACTTGCTGTTCCAGCTCCTCCTGCACGCGCTCTTGTACGCGATCCATTGAGTCGCCCATTAGTGCAGCTCCTGCGATTCGCTTTCATAACGTGTAGCTTCCTGGCGGATAAGCTCTGCTGCCTCAATGCCGTTCAGCCCCTTCTGATGGATATGTAAAGCCAGAGCAACCAGCCGCTCAGAAACGCGCAGCGCGCGCTCTTTACGTTCCTCGTTACGGGCCTTATTGAGCAGCGCCACCATTGCGTCGGTGTCAGCTTCAAAATTGCGGGTTTCAATATTTCGCATTTCTCTTTCTCCATATTTCGGGCAAAAGAATGCCCGGCGGGTTTACGCCTTTAATTAATTCAGGGTTATTTATTCAGGAATAAAACAGTCTGCTGTTGAAAACTGACGCGGTAATATCCGTCCCCAGCGCGCAACCTTATTCATTGCGATAATGATTTTTTCACGGCGGCGCTCGTCGAAATACTCAAACGGCTTGCCGATTTCATCAGCTTTGAAAGTGCCCGGCGCTTCGCGGTTCGCCAGCGTCAGCACGCAAAACTTAAAGTCTTCGTTCTGCCGGTTGAAATAATTCAGCGCCGGATTGCTGTTTGCCTTAAGCAGCTGTCGCCACGTTTTCCGAAACTCATCAAACGTCATTGTTTCGACTTTATCCGCGCGGGCATGTACCAGACGAATTTCGGTAAAACGTGCCGGTGCGGTTTTTTCTGTTACAGCGAGTGCAAGATTATTCATACCAACCACCTATGAAACTTTTGAGGCGACCAATCATGCCTGGGCGCTTCGTTGATAATGCGCGCAACAGCTGCTGCTGATTGTTGCTGGGATGCCAGCGTGTGCCGTCGTTCCCCATAATCCAGCCATGACCGTAAGATGGTGACTGGCTCTGCCGCTTAAGGAGCGGCGCGACCGAAAAAGGCATCATTCCCTCAGCTCATACCAATTGTTGCGCCAATTCCGCTAATCGCATCAACAGTGGAGGCCATTGCAGGATTTGACTGAATACGCGCCTGGACAGCCAGCGCAGCCAATGTGAGACAGCGAATGCCGTTATTGACGTTCTGCAACAGACCGCGCTTGCAGTTATGGGTCAGTTGAACGCCAGGCAAAGCGCCTGCTGCAAGCTGCCCAATTTCGGCTGTTGCTTTCATCACGTAATGCGGCAGCTTTTCTTTAGCCATCTCGTTAACAGGTACGCAGGGCAGGCATTGTAATTGTGCCAGCGCGCCGTCAATCAGCGTTGGGTCTTCGGTTAGATCGGTCAGGGTTAGCATCTCAGCGACAGTAAGCTGATGAACCTGCTCCGGGTTGAGCTTGTTGCGAAGTGTCTGCACTTTCATACCAGCCCGTTGTGCCAGCACATTCATGTTGTGCGTGAGCGCAAACTTGCGACAGGCGCTTTCAAAGTGTTGTTGGGTGGTAATCTGAAAATCAAACATGTGCGAATCTCCTTATTCACTTAATGTGAATTAACCACCGATAATGAGCTGAAAACGAGAATGCCCCAACGCTTTGCGCAACTGCTCTTCTTTCCAGCGAGCGTAATAAATTCGAATCGGGCTGCCAGCTTTAGAGCAGCCTTTAGGGATGGTGCGGGTTTCGATTGGTAATTTGGGGTTGTCTCCAGTCGTCCAGCGGTAAACTGTGCGAACAGAGACACCCTCTAACTTGGCGAACTCTTTAGTAGTAACAATCGGCGCGGGAACCGTGAAGATTGCGATTTCAGAAGCCATATAGCATCATTCCTCTTTTGGGGTTTGTGACATTGTTTGCCAAAGTCTTGCCATCATTTGCCACCGTTAACAGCGATATTAATATTATTTTTAATATCACGCAACTAAGGAATATTAACTTTAATGTTGGATGCTAATTTTGATAACTCGGCGTTACTAAATCGGATTTGCGAGGTTTATGGTTTTACTCAGAAAATTCAACTAGCTAACCACTTTAAAATCGCCGCCAGTTCCTTACAAAACCGCTATACGCGCGGCAATCTGTCTTATGACCTTGCAGTACTCTGCGCCCTTGAAACCGGCGCTGATATCAAGTGGCTTATGACTGGCGAAGGTAAGAGGGGTCATTCATCTGAAGAATCCAACACCTTAGCTCAACTCAACAAGTTCACTTTAAGTGAAGGCAGACTTACTGAAGTTGGTATTTTGCATATCGATTATGGGTTGTTTGGGAGGCTGTTAAAAAACGCTTTATGCGTCATGAGCGAAAGTAAAAGCTATATCGTAGAGAAAGAGGCATCGCTAGCGGACGGCTTGTGGCTTGTTGATGTAGAAAGCTCGGTTAGCCTCAGAGAACTAACCGTTCTTCCAGGCAAAAAGCTTCATGTTGCAGGCGGTAAAATTGCCTTTGAGTGCAGCATGGATGAGATCAAGATGCTGGGTCGCGATATTGGTGGTTACAGAGCGGGGGCTTAATGGCAATTCGCCAACTTCCAGAGGGGGGCTGGCGTAGGGAGCTACAGCCTAACGGTGCGAAAGGCGAACGCATCCGCAAAAAGTTTGCGACAAAAGGCGAGGCTTTAGCTTATGAGCAGCATGCAGTTCAGTTACCGTGGAACGAGGAGCAAACAGACCGGCGTACATTAAAAGATTTGATTACGTCTTGGTATAGCGCTCATGGCATCACTCTCAAAGATGGGGAAAAGCGCCAGCTCGCAATGCTTCATGCTTTCGAATGTATGGGGGAACCACTTGCTGTTGATTTTGATGCGCAGATGTTTTCCCGATATAGAGAGCGTCGATTGAAAGGAGATTTTGCTCGTTCAAGTCGCGTGAAAGAAGTCTCCCCCCGCACGTTAAACCTAGAGCTGGCCTACTTTCGCGCTGTATTTAACGAACTTGGTCGGCTTGGTGAGTGGAAAGGCGAGAATCCATTAAGGCACATCCGCCCGTTCCGAACTGAAGAAAGTGAAATGGCCTGGCTAACTCATTCTCAGATAGCTCACCTGCTAGCTGAATGTCGGAATAGCGATCAGGCAGATTTGGAAACGGTAGTTAAGATTTGCCTTGCTACAGGTGCAAGATGGTCAGAAGCCGAGGGGCTGAAAAAAAGTCAGATTTCTAAATACAAAATTACCTATATAAAAACTAAAGGCCGCAAAAACCGAACAGTCCCCATCACAGAATCAATTTATAGGATCATTCCTGAAAATAAAACTGGCAGACTTTTCGCTGATTGTTATGGGGCTTTTCGATCTGCACTCGAAAGAACAGGAATTGAATTACCAGCCGGTCAACTTACCCACGTGCTGCGACATACGTTTGCAAGTCACTTTATGATGAACGGGGGAAACCTTTTAGTTTTGCAGCGGGTATTAGGCCATACAGACATAAAAATGACTATGCGATATGCTCACTTTGCGCCCGATCATCTAGAAGAGGCAGCGAAGCTAAATCCTTTAGCCCAAAGTGGCGATGAAATGGCGATAGAAATGGCTAATGTTGGCAACTGAATGGCATATGTTGGCAACATATGTCATTGAAAATAAACGCAAGTTATTGTTTTTCTGTTGCTTATCAAATTTCTCATAATCGCTTGGTCGTTGGTTCAAACCCAACAGGGGCCACCAAATTTTAGCTGTTAAATCAGCGCATTAAAGCCACCTTTCGAGGTGTTTTTTTCTTTTCGTACTGCCCAGTGACCCTTTTTTGCCCCAGTGTTGCGTAAGTTTTCCGATAGCAGCCTGAAATACTCCCGTTCTTCGTGATTTTCTCGGCTGGCTAACAATATTTTCGCTTCGCAACAGATTTCAGTTTCACCAGCACGTGAAAGCCGCGCCGCGCCACGCCTGCCATCCTTTCAGATCGTCCGGCGGCCTCACACAATTCAGCTCCAAGTAAAATTAACTTTCCCATATAAATCATTAAATTAATTTCCCAGCAGTCCAAAGGCGATCCGGTTTACTGAAAAAAGTGAAATTTATTTCACACATTACAGTTGCGGTTTTTCAGCAGGAAGCCCGGCGGCGCGGGCTGATGGGGGCGTTTTGTAAAAAAGAAAACTAAAATAATTTTTCTGATGCAAAACCCGCAGGCGGATGCGGTGTAGCGCCGATTTGATGAGCGAAGCAATTATTTTTCCGGTGCAATAATATATCCTGCGCCACTCTGGGCGCGTGATCGTATTGAAATGCGGGATTGAGTTCGATTTTACGTAGCGTTGTGGCCATTCTGTGGGGTCTGGTAAGGGCTTTGACTACCGCCGTGATGCTAAAAGCTACTTAGCATTAAATGACAAAGATCCTTTCCAAAACCAAGCGACTTCGTTATTCTTTCGGAATCCTTCCACTTGTAATGGAAGCACATAACAAGTAATGAGACATTTCAGAGATTCCGCCAATTTATGGAAGATTTATCTTTAGCTCCCGGTTCGACCTTTGAGCCAGCTCCAGCTGCAAGCATGGGAGCAACCGACCTGATCCATCTGAAAGAATGCCTGCGCATTGAAGTGATTAGCCGTGATGGTAAAAAGCCGTTCAGCTGGAGTAAGGCCGTGCACCGCTGCATTACAAGTCCAACACGTCGTTTTTATTTTTGGTGGCGTATAGCATCATGGCTGCAGGTAATGGTCCCAACTTATTGATAGTGTTTTATGTTCAGATAATGCCCGATGA
>ERZ1023456.155-NODE-155-length-11039-cov-3.438183_pt1 | contig 11039 bp, 7 predicted proteins | sample MGYA00380526_ERZ1023456 | MGnify/ENA primary metagenome ERZ1023456 (study PRJEB33173, sample SAMEA4830298) | metagenome | study: EMG produced TPA metagenomics assembly of the PRJEB25223 data set...
CGGTCATAACTTCATCGGCGGCGATTATCCCTATTTTGCCAGCCTGCAATATGCCGATGCGGTAAAAAGCATCAGAAAAATCGACAACGATACCGTCGAAATCCGCCTGAAAGGACCGGACGCCTCGTTTCTCTGGCATCTGGCGACCCACTATGCGCCCGTGCTGTCGGCGGAATATGCCGATCGCCTGGCGGCGCGCGATCGCCAGGAAGAGTTGGATCGCCAGCCGGTCGGCACCGGGCCGTTTATGCTTAACGAGTATCGCGCCGGGCAGTATGTGCGCCTGGAACGCAACCCTGACTACTGGAAAGGCCTGCCGCGCATGCCGCAGGTAGTGATCGATATGGGCGCGGGCGGCACCGGCAGGCTGTCGAAACTGCTGACCGGCGAATGCGATGTGCTCGCCTACCCTGCCGCCAGCCAGTTAACGATTCTGCGCGACGATCCTCGTTTGCGTTTAACGCTGCGTCCGGGCATGAACATCGCTTATCTGGCGTTCAACACGCGCAAAGCGCCGCTCGACCGCGTCGAGGTGCGTCAGGCGCTGGCGCTGGCGATCAATAATGAGCGCCTGATGGAGTCAATCTACTACGGCACTGCGGAAACCGCCGCATCGGTGCTGCCTCGCGCCTCATGGGCCTATGACAGCGAAGCGCGCATTACCGAATATAATCCCGATAAGGCGCGGGAGCAGCTGAAAAAGCTGGGGCTGGAGAATCTGGAGCTGAGCCTCTGGGTGCCGTCGGCGTCGCAGTCGTGGAATCCGAGTCCGCTGAAAACCGCCGAGCTGATTCAGGCCGACCTGGCGCAAATAGGCGTACGCGTCTCTATCGTGTCGGTGGAAGGCCGCTTTCAGGAGGCGCGCCTGATGGAGATGAATCACGATTTAACCCTGACCGGCTGGGCCACCGACAGCAACGACCCGGACAGCTTTTTTCGGCCGCTGCTGAGTTGCGCCGCCATCAATTCTCAGACCAATTACGCGCACTGGTGCAATACTGAATTTGATGCCGAACTGCATCAGGCGCTGCTGTCTCAGCAGCTCGCGGCGCGTATTGAAGGCTACGATCGCGCGCAGCAGATTCTGGCGCGCGAGCTGCCGGTGCTGCCGCTCGCCTCTTCCCTGCGTTTGCAGGCCTACCGGCACGATATTAAAGGCCTGGTGTTAAGTCCGTTTGGCAATGCATCCTTTGCCGGCGTACATCGTGATAACGGCGAGGAGTCGAAACCGTGATTATCTATACGCTGCGTCGTCTGGTGCTGCTGCTGGTGACGCTGTTTCTGTTAACGCTGGTAGCCTTCAGCCTGAGCTATTTCACGCCGCACGCGCCGCTGCAGGGCGCTTCCCTGCTGGACGCCTGGTGGTTCTGGTTTACCGGCGTGCTGCAACTCGATTTCGGCGTCTCCAGCATCAACGGCCAGTCGATCAATTTGCAGCTGCACGAGGTGTTTCCCGCCACGCTGGAACTTTGCATCCTGGCGTTCAGCCTGGCGCTGCTGCTGGGCATTCCGCTGGGCATTATCGCCGGCGTGATGCGCAATAAGTGGCAGGATCGCGCTATTGGCGCCTCCGCCCTGCTCGGCTTCTCGATGCCGGTATTCTGGCTGGCGCTGCTGCTGACCCTCTTTTTCTCGCTCAACCTTGGCTGGCTGCCGGTGAGCGGACGCATCGACCTGCTGTATCAGCTGAAGCCAGTGACCGGCTTCGCCCTGATTGACGCGTTCATCAGCGATTCGCCCTGGCGCAATGAGATGATCGTCAGCGTCATTTTGCATATGGTGCTGCCGGTCACCGTGCTGGCGGTCGGCCCGACGACCGAAGTAATCCGTCTGCTGCGCAACAGCACCAGCGAGGTTATCGACGCCAACTATGTCAAAGCGGCGGCGACTCGCGGCCTGTCGCGCTTTACGGTAATTCGTCGTCACGTACTGCACAATGCGCTGCCGCCGGTGATCCCGCGGCTGGGATTGCAGTTCGCCACCATGCTGACGCTGGCGATGATCACCGAGGTGGTGTTCAGCTGGCCTGGGCTCGGCCGCTGGCTGGTAAACGCCATTCGTCAACAGGATTATGCCGCGATCTCCGCTGGCGTGATGGTGGTCGGCGGTCTGGTGATTACGGTGAATGTACTATCAGATATTTTGGGCGCCATGATGACGCCGCTGAAACATAAGGAATGGTATGCCCTTAGATAATATCTACGCCGAGAAGCGCCTGCCCAGCCCCTTTCGTCACATCTGGCGCCTGTTTTACCATGATACCAGCGCCATGGTGGGTTTCTACGGCTTTATCGCGCTGCTGTTTCTCTGCCTGTTCGGCGGCTGGCTGGCACCGTATGGCCTCGATCAGCAGTTTTTGGGCTACCAGCTGCTGCCGCCTTCATGGTCGCGTTATGGCGACGTCTCCTTTTTCCTCGGCACCGACGATTTAGGGCGTGATGTGCTGAGTCGTCTGTTAAGCGGCGCGGCGCCGACCGTGGGTTCGGCCATCCTGGTGACGCTGGCGGCGGCGCTGTGCGCGGTCGTGCTGGGCGTGCTGGCGGGTATTACTCACGGCCTGCGATCGGCGGTGATGAACCATATTCTCGATACGCTGCTGTCGATCCCGTCGCTGCTGCTGGCGATTGTGGTGGTCGCCTTTATGGGACCGCGTCTGGAGCATGCGCTGCTGGCGGTCTGGCTGGCGCTGTTGCCGCGCCTGGTGCGCGCGATCTATACCGCCGTGCACGATGAGCTGGAGAAGGATTATATCGTCGCCGCCCGTCTCGACGGTGCCACCAACGGCAACATTCTCCGGCACGCCATTCTGCCTAATATCCTGCCGCTGCTGGTAAGCGAGTTCACGCGCGCGCTGTCGATGGCGATCCTGGATATCGCCGCGCTCGGCTTTCTCGATCTCGGCGCGCAGCTGCCCTCGCCCGAATGGGGCGCAATGCTCGGCGACGCGCTGGAGCTGATCTACGTCGCGCCCTGGACCGTCATGCTGCCCGGCGCGGCCATTATGCTGAGCGTATTAATTATCAGCCTGTTAGGCGACGGAATTCGCCGCGCCATCGTGGCGGGAGTGGAATAATGCCGTTACTTGATATCCGTAACCTGACCATCGAATTTATGACCGCCGACGGGCCGGTGAAAGCGGTCGACCGCGTTAACCTGACGCTGAGCGAAGGCGAAATCCGCGGGCTGGTGGGCGAATCGGGCTCCGGTAAGAGTCTGATCGCCAAAGCGATCTGCGGAGTGACCAAAGATAACTGGCGCGTCAGCGCCGATCGGATGCGCTTTAATGACATCGATCTGCTTCGCCTGTCGCCACGCGAGCGCCGCCGCATTATCGGCCACAACGTATCGATGATTTTTCAGGAGCCGCAATCCTGTCTCGACCCATCGGAAAGAGTGGGCCGCCAGATTATGCAGGCGATCCCCGGCTGGACTTACAAAGGTCGCTGGTATCAACGCTTCCGCTGGCGCCACGCGCGCGCTATCGAACTGCTGCATCGCGTCGGCATTAAAGATCATAAGGATATTATGCGCAGCTATCCCTACGAGCTGACCGAAGGGGAATGCCAGAAAGTCATGATCGCTATCGCGCTGGCGAACCAGCCGCGTCTGCTGATCGCCGATGAGCCGACCAACGCCATGGAGCCGACCACTCAGGCGCAAATTTTCCGTCTGCTGAGCCGGCTCAACCAGAATAATAACACCACCATTTTGCTGATTAGCCACGACCTGAGCACCATGAGCCAGTGTGCCAACCGCATCAATGTGCTTTACTGCGGACAGACGGTGGAGACCGCCTCCAGCAGCGATCTGATCAATACGCCGCATCATCCGTATACCCAGGCGCTGATTCGCGCAATGCCCGATTTCGGTAGCGCGCTGCCGCATAAAAGCCGTCTGAACACCTTGCCGGGCGCGATTCCGTCGCTGGAGCATTTGCCTATCGGCTGCCGTCTGGGCCCGCGCTGCCCCTACGCGCAGAAGAAATGCATCGAAACGCCGCGCCTGGCTGGCGCGAAGAATCATCTTTTCGCCTGCCACTTTCCGCTGAATATGGAGAAGCCCTGATGGTTGAGACCCTGCTGGAAGTGCGTAACCTCAGCAAAACTTATCGCTATCGCACCGGGCTGTTTCGACGTCAGCACGTTGAAGCGGTTAAGGATGTCAGCTTTACGCTGCGCGAGCGGCAGACGCTGGCGATCATCGGCGAAAACGGCTCCGGCAAATCGACGCTGGCGAAGATGCTCAGCGGCATGGTGGAGCCGACCGCGGGCGAAATCGTCATTAACGACAGCCCGCTGCACTACGACCGTTTTCGCAGTAAGCTTATCCGCATGATTTTTCAGGACCCTTCTACCTCGCTGAATCCGCGTCAGCGCATCGGCCATATTCTCGATTTTCCGCTGCGTCTGAACAGCGATCTCGACGCCCAGGCGCGCGAAAAGCGCATTAACGCCACGCTGCGCCAGGTGGGCCTGTTGCCCGACCACGCTGCCTATTATCCGCATATGCTGGCGCCAGGTCAGAAACAGCGCGTTGGCCTGGCGCGCGCGCTGATCCTGCAACCGAAAGTGATTATCGCCGATGAAGCGATGGCCTCGCTCGATATGTCGATGCGTTCGCAGCTGGTCAACCTGCTGCTGGAACTGCAGAATAAGCACGGGCTTTCCTATATTTTCGTTACTCAGCATCTCGGCATGATGAAGCACATCAGCGATCAGGTACTGGTGATGAGCCAGGGGGAAGTTGTGGAGCGCGGCGGCACCGCCGATGTGCTGGCCGCTCCCCTGCACAACCTGACACGCCGCATGATCGCCAGCCACTTCGGCGAGGCGCTGACGGCGGACGCATGGCGCCGCGATCCGCCGGTTTAAATGCCTGGCCTTATTCGCCTGCTGCGGCGCTTTTCGCCAACCGACAGGTCGGATTAACGCTATCTCCAGACTCGTGCTAGAATCGCCGGGTCGATTAATGCGGCTGCGCATTTTTTAAGCTTTGCGGCCGCCAACAACAATGACCATAAGGATTACAGCTATGGGTTTTCTTTCCGGTAAGCGCATTCTGATTACTGGCGTTGCCAGTAAACTCTCCATCGCCTACGGTATTGCACAGGCGATGCACAAACAGGGCGCGGAACTGGCTTTCACCTATCAGAACGATAAACTGAAAGGCCGCGTTGAAGAGTTCGCTAAAGAACTGGGCTCCGATATCGTTCTGCCGTGTGACGTTGCTGAAGATGAGAGCATCAAAGCGCTGTTTACTGAACTGGCAAAAACCTGGCCTAAATTTGACGGTTTCGTTCACTCTATCGGCTTCGCCCCAGGCGATCAGCTGGATGGCGACTATGTGAACGCCGTCACCCGCGAAGGTTTCAAAATCGCGCACGACATCAGCGCCTACAGCTTTGTGGCGATGGCGAAAGAGTGCCGTGCGATGCTGAACCCGAACTCAGCGCTGCTGACCCTGTCTTACCTGGGCGCAGAGCGCGCGATCCCGAACTACAACGTCATGGGTCTGGCGAAAGCGTCTCTGGAAGCGAACGTACGCTACATGGCGAACGCGATGGGTCCGGAAGGCGTGCGCGTCAACGCCGTTTCCGCCGGTCCGATCCGTACCCTGGCGGCGTCCGGCATCAAGGACTTCCGTAAAATGCTGGCGCACTGTGAAGCGGTTACGCCGATCCGTCGCACCGTGACTATCGAAGACGTGGGCAACTCCGCGGCCTTCCTGTGTTCCGACCTGGCTGGCGGCATCACCGGCGAAGTGGTTCACGTTGACGGCGGCTTCAGCATCGCTGCAATGAACGAACTGGAACTGAAATAAGGTTCTTTGGGCGAGGCGTCAGTCTCGCCCGCTTTCCCCCCGCGCTTTTTCTCGCCTCTCACGTTATAGCTTTCCGCTATTTATTATCGCTGAACATTCTTTGATGCCACCTTTCGCTTGTTGCAGGATAGTCCTGCCATTCTGACCCGAATTTACGGCGTTTTCTGCTGTGTTTTAATGCATCGGGTTTGCTCATTTGTGAAAGGAACGCGCATGGAACCACGCCGTTATTCCGGCAACAGCCACTGGTATCATGAAACCCAGGCCAGCTATCGCGCTGAACAGGCGCCCCCGCTTTATCCCGAAGCGGCGCGGGCTGACGATCGTTTTTTACTCGGCCTGCAACAGCAGGGCGACGCCCTGGCCCCGCTGTTTCATCATTTTCGTCAGACGTTACAGGCGGGACAGGCGCTCAGCCTGCTGCTGCTGCCTGACAGCGTGACGCCGACGCTCACCCACACGCTGACGCTGTACGATAAGCTCGCCACCGCGTTAACGGTGGCGCAGGTCAACAATATCCAGCGACTGTGCAACCACTACGCTGCGCGGCTTAATCCCCTCTCCGGGCCCGACTCGTCGCGCGAAAGCAATAACCGTCTTACGCAGATGACGCAGTTCGCCCGTCAGCTCGCCAGCCAGCCCGCGGTGATCGATGCCGCCGCGCTCCAGCGGCTTGATGAGGTAGGGCTGACCGCGCCTGATATCGTCACAATCTGCCAGATTATCGGCTTTGTCAGCGCTCAGGCGCGCGTGGCGGCTGGCGTGCAGGCGATGATCGGTCTGCCGGTGTGCTGGCTGCCGGGCCTGAATGAGATGATCGATGCGGAAGCGCAGCGCTTTGCTACGCAGCGCGCCTGGCGTCCGTGTTTGCCGCCGCTGGAACGGCGCTACGCCAGCCCACAGCAGCTGGCGGCGATTGAAGCGGCGCAGGAATCATGCGCGCTGACGGAAATGGCCTGGCTGCTCGCATGGGATGAACAGGCGCTGCGCGGCTGGAGCGACTGGCACTCCACCCTGTCGCCCGCAACGGATCTGGAGCGGCTGGCGCAGGCGGTGGCGGCGCGCATCAACGGCAGCACGCTCTGCTTTGAAAGTTATCGCGGTCCGTATGCGGATGAATTACGTCAGGGCGTTGAACATGCGCTGAACGCCTGCCGTCGTGAGCCGTTAATGCAGGCGCTGATCCCGTTCGCCGCCCAGCTGACGCGCGCGCCGGATCGCCTTAGCGCCGCGCATTTGCAGCCGCTACTGGCGCAGGGTGTGTCGCAACAGCAGCTGTTCGCGCTGGTGTTGCGCGTGGCGCTGGCGGGTTGGAATAACCGGCTGGTACAGGCGCTTGGCGAGCATTAACCCTCACTGAGAATGCGCCGCACCTCATCAAAGAAATGCTGCGACAGCGGCGTGGCGCGTCCCGGTTCGGCAATGACCACCGCCGCATGACGCGCCATCGGCGCGATCGCCAGCGGACGCCGGTGCAACGCCGGGTTCATATCAGGCAGCAGGTGCCCCACCGGGGAGATCAGGCAGCCCAGCCCCACCTGTACCCCTTGCAGCAGCTGAAATATTGAGGTGCTCTCCATAATTACGCGCTGTGTCACGCCCGCTTCGCGGAAGCTGGCGTCGAGATAGCGCCGAAAATAGCGGGTTGGCTCCGCCAGGCAGAGCGGCAGCGTAGCGATATCCGTGACGCGCAGCGTGTCATACGCGTCCAGCTCAGGAAAATGGTCGGGATGGTAAACCAGTTCCACGCCGTTATCGGTCAGGGACTCCGCCTGAAAATGCAGCTCGCGCAGTGTCGCCAGTTCAAAAAAGCCGATGCCGACATCCACGGTATGGCTGTTAAGCGCCTCCAGCAGCTGATCGGCGCTGAGCACCGCGATGCGGTAATCAAGCTGCGGATAACGATCGCTGACCATCTTGAGCAGCAGCGGCAGCGAGACGCTGCACTGCGGCACCACGCCGATCCGCAGCGTGCCGTTCACGCCATGCTTCAGCGACTCCACTTCAAGCTTTAGCCCCTGATAAACCGATACGATCTCGCGCGCCCAGGCGAGCACCCTTTCGCCTTCAGCGGTAAAACCATCAAAGTTATTGCTGCGGTTGATCAGCGACAGGCCTAATTCGCGCTCCAGATTCTTCAGGCGCATTGAAAGGGTCGGCTGGCTGACAAAGCTGGCCTCCGCGGCGCGGCCGAAATGACGCTCACGCTCCAGATTGCACAGATAAATAAGTTGTTTTATATCCATAGTTATTATAATTCAGTAAGTTAGGATAGATAAAATCGGGGTGCGTGAAAATTATGTACTCGCAGGCGTACTGACTTAAAATTTAACATGCCTTCCTGATGGGTTATCCGTCGAGCAGAGGGACCTCTGGTCTCTTTATAGCGTGATTATCTTAGCATACTCACTATCTGCCTCCGAGATTGCTGCCATGCAGGCTTTTGCACAAAGCTCTTTGTGCTAACCATGGGACAAAAATAAAACGCCATAGCTGGTCTGAAGACACTGAAAGACCGTTGTTAAAAAGGCGGTCAAAGGCCGCCATCATTCGTTTCGCGCTTAAAACGGTAAAAGTTTACGCATTGAATCTGTAGGTCACCCACTCGGTGCCATTCCAGATGGCGCCCTGCGGATTAGCTGGCACCAGCTCGGTATGATAGGTCAGGCGTTCTCCAGGGTAAGGTTGATAATTTTTACTGATATTCGAACTCAGGTTCATTTCCTTCGCGGCGCTGCCAAATAACTTTTTACCCATTCCATAATGGTTGGCGCCCTCCAGACGCAGAGGCCCTTCTACAGTTGTGCCAGAGAGGATCAACGGCGCATCTTCGCTGTCATCCCGCACGTTGCGAAAAGTCAGCCCCCAGGCTTTGGTATTGGTAGTGCCGCCCTGTAAAAGCGCAACCTTGCGCACCTCATTGCCAATAACCTGTACGTTATCAAGCGTCATTTCCCCATTACCCCAGGTCTGGATAAGCGAACTCGCCAGGCCGCCTGTAAGCGGCGTTTCACCGGTTTCGTACTCCACAAAGCGAATGGTAAGGTTACGAAGCTGAGTGTTGCTGCCGACATCATAAATAACAGGTGCAGTAAAATCGGCTTTCACCAGGAAGGTGTCACCATCACTGACAAAACCCCGAACATTCGGCGTGGTGCCCGTCGTCAGCCATAAGGGATACATTTTGCTGGCGCTGGTGATGCCTGGATAAGCCCCCTCCTGGTTTTTAGGCCATGCATGGAAGGTATTATCACGAGAATGCACCAGGGCATAGGTGTGTTGGGAACGCAGCGCAACAGCGCCATACAGACGGTTCCCGGAGAAAAGAAAATAGCCGCGTCCATCGATAGCAACGACGCCCGCATTGCCCTCGCTGGCGCTGTTCTGGTTGTTGCCAAAATCAATCAGAAACACCTGTTCTCGATTCAGGTTAAGAAACGTGTTGTTGCAGATGCGCGCCGAATCTTGGCCGCGAACAACCATGCCCGCTGAATTACTCCCTTTCGTCAGCATCACCGTATTATTGGTAAAGCTCAAACCTGCGGATTTGGGGCTTGGCGCGACGCGGTTAAAAATATCCGCCCCGCCATCGACGATAAGCATACAGGAATCAATCGTCACGCCTGTTGTCGCCGCTGAGATAAGCGCACCGTCTTTAGCCGTAAAGGTACAGCCATGCGCTGTCAGTCCCGCTTTATCCGGGGCTGCGCCGCCATACCCCATCTGAGCGTTCTGTAAGTTATCTGGTCTGAGATCGAAATCTTTCGCACTCAGAATAGCCGTAATCGAGGAAAACCCAAGCTGAGGGTTACGCATCAGCCCAGCTGCCGGATCGCAGATGCCGAAAGTCCCGGTGCAGCCATGAAGCCGCATACGGCTGTTTGACGTCTGAAAAGGGATATAGCAGTCACGTACCTGAACGTTATAAAGCGTAACCTCAACATAATTTTCCGCCTTAACGCCCAGCGTATATCCCTCTACCTGACAGTTAATAATGGCATTGCCGGAAGCGATGCGATCGGTGCTTAGCTGTGATTTATTGGCTTCATGAAGATTAAATAAAACATTTGGCACATATTTAGGAAAAGCGAGCTTATTTTGTGACCAGGTCGTTTCATGGTCGACAGGATATTCTTGCCAGATGCCAATATAGCCGCAAATGCCGCCTTTGGTTTGCGTACCCTTCGGCGTAACATAATCAGCCTCAAAGCGACGGGTATTACGTACGGTTGTGCCATCTACCACCATGCCATAGCAGGAGCTGGCAAAAATAAAGCCGCCGGCATGATCCGCGTTTTCAGCGCCGTTAGCCGAGGCAACAACCTGGTTAGCGCTGATATTTTCACCGAGACAATTCTGAATACGCGGGCGATAGCATTTAAGCAGGCGAATGCCATTGCCGTAATTGTTTTTAAACTCGCAGTCGATAAGCTGAAAATAGACGGCGTACTGTACATCCATAAGCCGCGCGCCATTTCCCCAGGGCTTAGCATGGTTGACGCCCGGATTTGCGGCCGTACCGCCCTGATAAGACTGTTTGCTGTAGTCGAATCCAAGCCCTTTGATAGTAAAAGGCGGAAACGGGCAGTTGTCCTCAGTCGGACTGTACAGGCTTTCAGAGGCGTTATTATCCTTAACCTTCGCAATCGCGCCTGAACCTGAGCCAAAGAACTGGAAATGCCTTATTTCGTTATACCAGCCGTTGGTTGTTACGCTGGTTACATTAATCAGCGTCTTCTGTTCCCCCTGGGATGGAAAATCATTGGTGTCTTTAGTACGACCATATTTTAGTACCGGCCGCGTCACCTTCTCACCAGCCTCATTCTCTACGGTTTGGGTCGATGCAGTTGCCAACCATAATGCCAGCGCTTTGATATTGTTAAACGAAGCCACCAGCCCGTTTACAACCTGTGCGCCTTTATCACCCGCTTTCGCCGTATATTTCACGGTCTGACCAGCAACAATAAAGCTAAAAACCGTACCGGTAGGATACACGTCATTAGTGGTTAGCGTCGGGTCAGGCGTAATGGTGACAAAAGCGGGATCGGGACTCGTATAGACAGGGGCAATATCTTCCGGCACCAGTACGCAGCCATAGGCATCGATAATGCAGCCAGGATCCTCTGGTTTGGCCACCAGTAAAATACGCGCCTCTCCGGTATCAGCGGAACCAATACGCCGGGACGTTTCAAACCCGCTGCCGGTACGGGTCCCCACGT
>ERZ1023456.158-NODE-158-length-10946-cov-4.181067_pt1 | contig 10946 bp, 8 predicted proteins | sample MGYA00380526_ERZ1023456 | MGnify/ENA primary metagenome ERZ1023456 (study PRJEB33173, sample SAMEA4830298) | metagenome | study: EMG produced TPA metagenomics assembly of the PRJEB25223 data set...
AAACCGCATTAAGCTGCGCTTCGCCACCCTGCTGGCACGCAAACCGGCTTAAACGTGAAGCAATGTGAGTAAAAAGCAAAAGCCCGGCGTCAAGCCGGGCTTTTTTATGTAACAGCAATGCAAGCGGGATAAGCGCGCCGTTCTGCTAGCCATACAAGCCGGCAGCGAGATTCAGCAGCGCATCCAGCAACAGGCAGCAGAAGATGGCATAGACGGCGATAAGCGGATAGCTCACCACGCTAAACTCCAGCGTTGCCAGCAGGCGCCAGGGGCTGCTGAGCAGCCGCGCGACGGCAATGCCCGGACGGCGGAGGCCGGGCGCCTGTTTCGACCAGACCGACCAGAGAATAAGCCATTCAATCAGCACGATAAACAGTGGGGTCATGCCGGAAAAGCCTTCTCCTTTCGCGGCGCTGTGGCTAATGGTCAGCACCAGCACGCCGACCAACAAAGCCGCTAACAACGCCACCGAAACCAGGCAATCCAGCAGGATAAATATCCCCATCAGCCACGGTCTGCGCCGTAGACCCATCAGGATCGCATCGCTGAGATAGAGGAAATAGACGACAAGGGCGAACGCGATCGGCCCGGTCGGCAAGCCAGGCGGCGAGCCGGAAAGCGCCAGAGGAAAAATCGCGCCCCAGAACGCCAGCAGAAACAGGCCCTGCCAGCTTAACGCACAGCGGCGCGCACTGATGAATTCGAGCATCGCGGGATTAAGCCGCTGGACCAGCTCAGGAAAGGTGACGTAAAGCGTATTGACCTGCTGCGCCATTTTCGCGATCAGCCCCGGCACCAGACGCGCCCATAACGGCGCGGCGGCGCGATCGCCGCACAGCAGCCCCAGCGCCAGGCGCGTGGAGAGATCGCCGTGCTGCGATTCATTTTTCATCTCATGCCAGGCACGCTCGCGCCCGGTCGCGCGAATTTGCGCATTAAGCGCCTCCTGCAACGCTTCCGGCACCAGATAGCCGCTGCTGTATTGGTCCAGCTCCCACTGCAGCGCATCGCTGATTTTCTCTACCAGCCACTCTGACAGCCCTGGCTGCTCCGCCAGCGCGGCAGCCAGATCCTGATGAAACTGCTGCTGCTGCATCAGGTTGCCTTCATGGCTCACCCGCTGAAACAGCGCGTCCAGCGCCGTAAGTTTACCGTTACCTTCGTTCACCAGCTCAGCGGCCAGCGCCTGCATCTCTTCCGGGGTATAGATTGGCGCGAGCGAAGGCGGAAAAGCCGCGACGGCTTCAAGGCCGGGTTCAGCGACATATCCCGGAAAAATGGAGGCCTCCGCGTCCGGCTCAGCGGCGGCGGTTTCCTGACAGGGTTCAGCATCATATCTCGCAGGAGGAGAAGCCCCAGCGTTCGGCTCAGCGGCGGCGATGTCCTCCGGGCGATGTACGGCGTCCTTCTCAACGGCCAGGGCGCGCTCAGGAGCGTCGTCAGTTTCGTCCGGCTGAAGCGCGCTGGCGCTGCTTTTCGCCCACTCGAACGCCTCGCGCAGCCGCTGATATCCATCCGGATCGCTGTCCGGGCGGCAGGTTTTCAGCTGGCGCGCATAGGCGCGACGAATCAGCGCTTCATCGCCGGTGGGCTCAATGCCCAAAATTTGCCAGCTGTTCATCACAATAATGTCCCTTCAACCGTATCCAGCGCCTCGCAGACCTTCTGGCGTACGTCCGCGATACGTCGTTCATCCTGGCTGTCGAGCGCCTGTTCGAAGACGCTCATGACGTTATCGATCCAGGCGCGCTCTTCCCCCAGCAGCCGCTCAAACAGACGCGAGCCGCGCAGCAGCAGATCGCGGTTCTCCTGGCGGTCGCGCGGGTGACGCTTGAGGTCGTTCAGCTTTTGCAGGCTCTGCTCGATTTGCTCTGCCGTCATCTGTCCCGGCACCTTCTCTATTACCAGCCGGGCGCTGTTCGGGCCGTCGATCTGCTGGCACTGCACTTCCAGTAGGCCATCCAGCGTATAGGTAAAGCGGATATCCAGCGCCACCTCACCCGCCCCGCGCGGCGGCACTTCAATATTCATTTCGCCGAGGTAAACGTTATCTTTTACCCGCCGCCCTTAGCCCTGATAAATTTTTAGCAGGACGCTGGTTTGGTTGTCGGCAACGGTGGTCACCGTTTTGCTTTTGCTCACCGGCAGCCAGGTGTTACGCTCAATCAGCGGCAGAAAAAAGCCGCTCTCCAGCCCGCCAGGACTCTCTTTTGCCGTTTCCACGCCAAGCGAAAACGGCATCACATCGGTGAGAATGACATCTTCGATCGCCGCATCTTTCATCACCATGCCCGCCTGTACCCCGGCCCCCAGCGCGACCGCCTCATCGGGGTGAAGGTCGTGACGGGGGAAGCGGCCAAACAGGCGCGCCACCGCCTGGCGCACCAGCGGCATGCGCGTCGCGCCGCCAACCAGCAGGACATGGTCAAGATCCTGCAGCGAGAAGCGCGCATCGTGCAGCGCCTGCATAACCGGCTGCTGCAGGCGGGCGATCAGCGGCTGGCAGCAGCGGCCAAGCTGCGCTTCATCCAGCGTCCAGCGCCAGGTTTGCGCCTGCCATGACAGCTCGACGCTGGCTTCCGGCGCGTGGCTCAGGGCGAGCTTCAGCCGAGCGGCCTGCTCCAGCAACGCGGGCTTCACCGCCGGCAGCGCCGCTTTTAACGCCGGCTGCTGATCAAGCATCCACTGGCAGATCGCCTCGTTAAAATCATCGCCGCCCAGCTGCACATCGCCGCTGCTGGCGCGTACTTCAACCACGCCTTCAAACATATCGATAACCGAGACGTCAAAAGTGCCGCCGCCTAAATCGAAGGTCAGGTATTTTTGCTCGCGGTTTTCCAGCAGCCCGAACGCCAGCGAGGCCGCCGTCGGCTCATTTAACAGACGCAGCACGTTAAGGCCCGCCAGTTCGCCGGCGGTTTTCACCGCACGTCGCTGTACGTCATTAAAGTAGGCGGGGACGGTAATCACCGCGTCTTCGATGCGCTGGCCGAGCCAGCTTTGCGCATCTTCTTTCAGCTGACGCAATAAAATGGCGGAGAGTTCTTCGGCGCGGAAGGTTTGATTACCCAGCGTCAGCGTCGCTTCGGTGCCCATATAGCGTTTGAAGCTGGCCTGCGTCAGATGAGGATGGGTGCTGAGACGGTCGAGCGCCGGCTGGCCGGTCAGCAGATTGCTCTCGTCATCCAGCCCGACAACCGACGGGGTTAACATACTGCCGAATTTGTTGGCGATCAGCTGCGACCGGCTATCACGCCATATCGCGACCGCGCTGTTGGTGGTGCCCAGATCGATGCCGATTACCTGCCTGGCTGACATACGTTCTCCCTGTGGAGGCATCCTGCCCGTCCCGACCGGGTTCAGCTGGCCGCGCGGCGCAGAGCCTTGAATGAATAACCTGATAAAGAGGTTTATCGTCGTATTGTATTGAATCTTTAGGCGCCCGGATCTTATCAGCGCTTTCGAAAGATCAGATATATTTCACCGGCGCATTCAATAAAAAGGCCCGCATTGCGCAGGCCCTTTTTTATTTCGCGGTTATCAGAACGACATCGTGACGCCCGCGTAATAAGCGCGACCCGGCTCGTTGTAGGTTGAGGCGCCGTCGTTTTCACGGTAGACGCGCTTATCGAGCAGGTTGCTGACGCCAGCGTTCAGGCGCAAGTCTTTCATCAGGTCGTAGTTGACGTTCAGCCCGACAACCGAGTAGGCGCCGACCTCTCTGTCCGACATGCCTTCTTTGTTTTCTTTGTTGATTTCCGCATAGTGACGCGGCTTCTGGCGGCCATAGAGCGTCCAGTTGACGTTAGCGGAAAGCTTATCGGTCACCTGATAGTCCAGCATGTTGTTAATGGTGTATTTCGGGATAATCGACAGCGGATTACCGGTTTCCTTATCTTCCGAGGTAATCATATACGTCACGTTGGTGCGCCAGGTGAGCGTATCTTTCACCAGCGGGATCAGCAGGTTTCCTTCCAGCCCTTCCACCACCGCCTTGCCGCCGTTTTCCCAACGCAGCACGTGATAACCGTCAGCGGTTTCGCCCACCAGATCGGTGCCGGAGACGATTTTGTTTTTGTAATCGTTGCGGAACCAGGTGATGCCGGCGTCGTAGCCCTGATCGGTAAATTCAAGGCCGATCTCTTTGTTGACGCTGACTTCCGGGTCGAGATGATCGCTGCCCATCAGATAACATTTTTCAGAAATGCCTAACGGGCAGCCGTTGCCTTTGGTGGAGAGCAGATAGCCTTCGCTGGACTGATAGAGGTTCGGCGCTTTAAACACGCGCGCGATGCCCGCCTTCAGTTTAACGTTGTCGCTCAGCTCCTGAGAGAGGTTCAGGCTTGGGCTCCAGTTATTGCCGAACTTGCTGTGGTGATCCAGACGCAGGCCGGGGATCAGGGCGGTGCCGGGCAGCGGCTCGATATTATCCTCGAAATAGACGGCGCTTAAATCGGCGCTGTTTTTGCTGCTGCGTCGGGCAGGATCGCCTGAGACGCCGCCGACGTCAATAGCGCCGGCGTCCACCATCGACAGCGTGGCGGGATCGTTAAGGTCCTCGCGGTTCCACTCCGCCCCGAGCGTGACGTTCTGCTCCACCAGCAGATCCAGCGGCATAACGATTTCGCCGGTAGCGCGGTAATTTTTCAGGCGGCTGGTAATATATTTGTCGCTGTTGATCATCCCTTCGACTTTACCGCCCGCCCCTTCGCCCAGCCGGGTGTTGTTGGTTTTCTCATACCAGAAGCCCAGCTTCGACTGGCCCCAATCCCAGATGCCGTTATGCGTCACGCCGTAAGACTGGCGGTACATGCGGTTGGTTTCGTGGCCATAGAGACCGGCGATGCGGTCGCCTGGGCTGACGTTGCTGTTGCTGTACTGGGTATCGCCCGCGTAGATATTGCCCTGCCGGCTGTAGCCGTAGCTGAAATCCAGAATCTGTGTCGGCGACAGCTTCCAGGAGACCACGCTGTTGATATCTTTATTGCGCACCCCTTCGCGCCCGGCGGCGTAAGAGCCGTTTTGCGCGTTGTTAATATCCCAGGCGTCAGCGTCGGTTTTATTGATATTGCCGTACAGGCGCATGGTGAGCGCATCGCCCGCCAGCGGGCCGCTGAGACTGAAGTTGGCGCGTTTGGTCGCCCCTTCTTTGTTATCTTCCGGCTGGTTGGTAAACAACGACAGGCTGCCGTGCCAGTCGTTGGTTGGCCTTTTGGTGATGATGTTAATCACTCCGCCCGCCGCGCCGGAGCCGTAACGTGCCGCAGCCGGGCCGCGCAGTACCTCGATGCGCTCGACCATTTCTGGCGGCACCCAGTTGCTGTCGCCGCGCGTATCACGTTCGCCGCGCCAGCTATAGCGCACCGCGTTGCGTGAGGTGGTCGGCACGCCGTCAATCAGGATCAGGGTATTTTCCGGCCCCATACCGCGAATATCGATCTGACGATTGTTGCCGCGACTGCCGGAGGCGCTGTTGCCGGTGAGATTGACGCCGGGCATTTTACGAATGATGTCGGAGAGATCGTTAACGGGCGGGCTTTTTTCAATGTCTTTAGCGGTGATAATCGAGACGCCAGGCTGCTGTTTAAGTTCTTCTTCTGCCGTCGCCCGCACCGTCATTACGCCCTCTTCTGACGCTATCGCATCGGCCGCCAGCGCGACGCCGTGAACGCTGAGTAACAGCAGCAGCGCGCAAGGACGCATCCTGAAAGACTTTGTATGAATCATGCTACTAATCCCTGAGAAGTGTGTAAGGATATGTCAAAGCGATATGATAACGATTATTATTTCCATTACACCTGATAGGGCGCAATCTCCATAAAATCTCCATATTTCATCCAGCCTTAAAGGGTGAATTTTGAACATATAAAAATAAAATAATTTTAAAACAATGGTATATTAATATCTTTTTCATTGACGGCGTTCACTGCCTTGCCCAATCCTGCCGATTTCATCGGGTAAAAGTCCCCAACAGGGTGCTGTTCAAGCCGTCGTGGTAAGGGTATGATTTGCGCGCCGCATCAAGAATGCGAATCATATGCATTCACGATTACCGTATGTCTGTTAACATTTTCAGGAGAGAAAATGCGCCTAACTGCCGTTTTTACCGCCTCGCTGCTCGCCGCTGCTCTCGCGCTGACCGGATGTGATGATTCCCGCGCCCAGACCGCTTCCGCCTCTACGCTTAACGTTGAACACGCGCAGGGAACCACCGCCGTTCCGTCATCGCCGCAGAAAGTGATCGTTCTGAATCCCGCCACGCTGGACAACGTCGATGCGTTGCATATTCCGGTCGCTGGCGTGCCGAAAAACAGCGCCCACCTGCCCGCTTTTCTGGCGAAATATCAGGGCGAGGAATACATGAACGCCGGCACGCTGTTTGAGCCTGACTATGAGGCGATCAGCAACGCGAAACCGGATCTGATTATCGCTGGCGGCCGCGCGCATGACGCCTACGACAAGCTCAGCGCCATCGCGCCGACCATCGCGCTGGACGTCGATCCGAAGCAGTTCACCCCCAGCCTGATCCAGCGCGTGCAACAGTTGGGCGAGATCTTCGGTAAGCAGGCGGAGGCGAAAGCGCTGACCGACGCGTTCGACGCGAAAATCGCCGCGCTGCGCGAGCGCAGCCAGCACGCAGGCAAGGCGATGGTGGTCATGGTCAGCGGCGGCAAGATGTCCGCTTATGCGCCCGGTTCGCGCTTCGGCTTTATCTTCGATACGCTGGGCTTTCAGCCTGCCGCTACCTTCGGTCAGCAGGGCAAGCACGGCAACGTCGTGACCTCTGAATTTATTATGAATGTCGACCCGGACTGGCTGTTTGTGCTGGACCGCGACAGCGCCATTGGCCGCGCCGAAGGGCAGTCTGCGCAGCAGGTACTGGATAACGCGCTGATCCATAAGACCAAAGCCTGGCAGAACAAACATATCATCTACCTCGACTCCGCTTCGCTTTACATCGCTGGCGGCATTCAGAGCTACAGCCGCCTGATGGACAGCGTCAGCGCCGCGCTCAATGACAAAGCGGCGCAGTAACCGAATCATGACGCGATTCAGTTTTGCAGCAGGCCTGGCTGTCGTGCTGGGCCTGATGTTCTGGAGCCTGTTCGTTGGCGTCAGCCCGCTGACAATGACGCGGTTGTGGAGCGACGCGGAAATGCGCGACGTCTTCTTTATCAGCCGCGTACCGCGCACTCTCGCCCTGCTGCTGGCGGGCAGCGCGGTCAGCGTCGCTGGGCTGATTATGCAGATGCTGACGCAAAACCGCTTCGTGGAACCCTCAATTGCCGGCACCACGCAGTCGGCCAGCCTCGGCCTGCTGCTGGTAATGATCGTCAACCCCGCCGCGCCGGTGATGGTGATGGTGAAGATGGTTGTCGCCACGCTGTTCGCGCTGCTCGGTACCGGCCTGTTTCTGCTGATCCTGCAACGTATGCGCATCAAAACGCCGCTGATGGTGCCGCTGACCGGCATTATGCTCGGCGCTATTTTTAGCGCGGTAACCACCTTTCTGGCGATGGAGTTTGATCTGTTGCAGTCGCTGGGCAGCTGGGAATCGGGTGACTTTTCCGGCGTGTTGCAAGGCCGCTACGAGCTGCTGTGGCTCACCGGCCTGCTGACCCTGCTGGCCTGTGTTATCGCCGACCGCTTTACCGTCGCCGGAATGGGACGGGAATTCGCCGTCAACGTCGGACTGAACTATCGTCGCGTGGTGTTTATCGGCATGGCGATTATCGCGCTGATCAGCGGCGTGGTGATTGTGGTGGTCGGCGTGCTGCCCTTTCTCGGCCTGATCGTGCCCAATCTGGTGAGTATGGCGATGGGCGATAACCTACGCCGCACCATTCCCTGGGTGGCGCTGTTCGGCGGCGGGCTGGTGGTGCTGTGCGATATTATCGGCCGCCTGATCAGCTTTCCATGGGAGATCCCGGTCAGCGTGATTCTTGGCTGCCTGGGCGCAGCGGTTTTTCTGCTGTTGATTATAAGGAGCCAACGCAATGCAGGCTGACACCTCCGTTCCTCATTCGGCGCGGCGCGCGCTGCGCCTGCGTTTCGATACGCCTGCGAAGCGGCTGGCGGGGTTGAGCGTTCTGGCGCTGGCGTGCGTCACGCTGTTTATGACCATCAACCTCAGCGGCAATATCGGCTATATTCTGGCGCATCGCGGCATGATCCTCGCCACCATGCTGCTGGTCGCCTTCGCTTCCGGCGTCGCCACCCTGCTGTTTCAGACGGTGACCAACAACCGCATTTTGACGCCGTCGGTGATGGGGCTGGAGGCGCTGTTTATCCTGTTGCAGACGCTGCTGATTTTCTTTATCGACGCCAACGGCCTGCGCCGTCTCGGCGTCAGCGGCCAGTTTATTTGCGAAGCGCTGCTGCTGGTGCTGTTCTCCACCTTTCTTTACCGCTGGCTGCTGGGCCGCGTCGGCATTAACCTGCACAGCGTGCTGCTGGTGGGGCTGGTGTGCGGCACCCTGTTCCGCAGCCTTTCCGGTCTGTTGCAGCGCCTGCTGGAGCCGGGCGAGTTCGCCATTTTACAGAGCCGCATTTTCGCCACCTTCACCCGCGCGGCGCCGGAGATTATCGTGCTGGCGGCGCTGGCGACGCTGGCGACGGCGCTGATTATCTGGCGTATGCGCTACAGCCTGGACGTGATCGCGCTTGGACGCGATATATCGGTGGGGCTGGGCGTCCCCTGGCGGCGGCGCGTCACGCTGATTTTGCTGCTGATTTCACTGCTGGTGGCGCTTTCCACCGCGCTGGTGGGGCCGCTGACCTTCTTCGGTCTGCTGGTGGCGAACCTGACTTATCAGCTGATCGGCTCTCATCGCCATCACTATCTGCTGCCCGGCGTGGTGCTGGTCGGCATTATCACGCTGGTAGGCGGGCAGGTGATTCTGGAGCGACTGCTGCATATGGCGGGATCGCTGTCGGTGGTGATCGAATTTGTCGGCGGCGCGCTGTTCCTCTGGTTTTTGATTAAAAAGGCGGCGGTGTGATTGAAGTAAAAGAGATTTGTAAAAGCTATCAGAACACGACGGTGCTGAACCGTATTACCGAGTCGATCCCGATGGGCGGCATCACCTCGATTATCGGCGCCAACGGCGCGGGGAAATCGACGCTGCTGTCAGTGATCAGCCGCCTGCTGACGGCGGACAGCGGCAGCGTCTGGGTCAACGGGCTGGAGGTAGCGAAAACGCCCGACGAGCAGATGGCGAAGGTGCTGTCGGTGCTACGGCAGGAGAACCACTTCACCAGCCGCCTGACGGTGGAAGATCTGGTCGGCTTTGGCCGCTATCCCTGGTCCAAAGGGCGGCTGACGCAGGAGGATCGCCAGCACATTGAAACCGCAATGGATTTTCTCGACCTGCTGCCGCTGCGGGCGCGCTACCTCGATCAGCTCTCCGGCGGTCAGCGCCAGCGCGCCTGCGTGGCGATGGTGCTGTGTCAGAATACCGACTATGTGCTGCTGGACGAGCCGCTGAACAATCTGGATATGAAGCACAGCGTGGCGATGATGAAACAGCTGCGCCGCGCCGCGGACGAGCTGCATAAAACCATTATTCTGGTCATTCATGACATCAACTTCGCCTCGGCCTGGTCGGATCATATTATCGCCATGAAGCAGGGCGAGGTGCTCTGGCGCGGCGCGCCGCAGGAGATTATGCGCTCTGAAGTAATTGAAGCGATTTTCGATACTCAGGTGCATATTGAAAGGCTGCACGGCCAGCATATCGCCATCTACTATCGCTAATTGAGGCGAGTTTTTTTCTTTAGCGGAGACGCGGCAGAAAGAGTTTTCAGTGAATAACAGCAGGCGCGTCGCGCGGGCGCGCCTGCCGACGCGATCTTACCGGCGGTTATTCGCCTTTATGGGTGTTTACCACCTGGCCGATGCCTTTGCCCTGCAACTCTTCCTGCGGATCGGCGAAGAAATCAATATTGAAGTACGTGTCGTCTGTCAACACTTCCACATGGTGCCAGTATTCCGGCGGGCTGATGCCGAAATGACCCGCTTCAATCACCACCTCCACTTCCGGCGTCGTGTCATGTTCGTTGGCGAAACCGTAATATTTCACCGCGCCCTGCATCACCGACAGGCGGCCATAAACCCCTTTTTTGGTGTTGTGATGGGTCAGCAGCGCGCGCGGCACGCTCTCTTTGTCCCAGAACGGCGTGGAACGGGTATGAACGAAATGTTTAGGGATGCGATGAGCCATGATGATTACCTCTTATGTTTTTGATTAATCTGTGAATTGCAACCTCCATGCCAGGCTGTTAGTTACCTTATTTATCAATAACATAATCAAAGCCGCCCTGCGCTTTTTTGTTAAAATGACTGCGATATATATTGTCTTTTTGACATACCCTTGTCGTGCTGACACGCCTTTGTGCTGTGATAAAGCGTAGGCGCTCGACGATGCCCCTTTGCGCCTTTTACTGTCCAACGCCTTATCTTCTGATAAACTGCACGTCGCAAACCCGCCTGATTAGAGATTTTCCCGTGACTGCTTTTTCCACCCTGACGCAACTGCCCGCCAGCCAGCTCGATAACCTGCGCGAAATGGGCTTCGACGCTATGACGCCTATCCAGGCCGCTTCCCTGCCCGCCATTCTTGACGGCCGCGACGTGCGCGCCCAGGCGAAAACCGGCAGCGGTAAAACCGCAGCGTTTGGATTAGGCATCCTGCAACATATCGATACCGCGCAGTATCAAACGCAGTCGCTGGTGCTCTGCCCGACGCGCGAACTGGCCGAACAGGTCGGCAATGAACTGCGTCGCCTGGCGCGCTTTACGCGCAATATTAAAATTCTGACGCTGTGCGGCGGCCAGCCGATCGCCGCTCAGCGCGATTCGCTGGTGCATGCGCCGCATATTGTGGTCGGCACGCCGGGGCGTGCCCCCCCCCCCCCCACGCCCCCCCCGCCGCCCCCCACCCCGC
>ERZ1023456.160-NODE-160-length-10861-cov-4.770775_pt1 | contig 10861 bp, 8 predicted proteins | sample MGYA00380526_ERZ1023456 | MGnify/ENA primary metagenome ERZ1023456 (study PRJEB33173, sample SAMEA4830298) | metagenome | study: EMG produced TPA metagenomics assembly of the PRJEB25223 data set...
CGCCGGTCAGCTTGATGCGCTCGCGGCGGTCGTCCGGGTTCAGACGCGGCGTGGCGGAGAGCAGCGCCTGCGTGTAAGGGTGGCGCGGGTTGGCGAAGATCGCCTCTTTGGTGCCCTTCTCTACGCAGCGTCCCAGATACATCACCATCACCTCGTCGGCGATATGCTCCACCACCGACAGATCGTGCGAGATAAAGACGTAGGAGAGGCCCATATCCTGCTGCAAATCCATCATCAGGTTCAGCACCTGGGCGCGCACCGATACGTCGAGCGCCGAGACCGGCTCATCGGCGATCAGCACGTCGGGATCGAGCATCAGGCCGCGCGCAATGGCGATACGTTGACGCTGGCCGCCGGAAAACATATGCGGATAGCGGTCGTAATGTTCGGTTTTCAGGCCGACCTTCGCCATCATCTCCAGCGTTTTTTCCCGCCGCTCCGCTCTGCTGAGTGTGGTGTTGATCAGCGGCGGCTCCTCCAGGTTCTGCCTGACCTGTTGTCGCGGGTTCAGCGAACCGTAGGGGTTCTGGAACACAATCTGGATTTTCTGACGGCGCAGCGACTGCGCCTGCGGGTCGTGCTTCAGCAGATCCTGGCCGTGCCAGAACAGCTGGCCTTCGGTCGGCGTTTCAATCATCGTCAGCAGGCGGCCCAGCGTCGATTTGCCGCAGCCCGATTCGCCGACCACCGCCAGGGTTTTGCCGCGTTCAAGGTTGAAGGAGACGCCGTCCAGCGCCTTAACCAGCCGCGGCTGGCCGAACAGTCCCTTTTTCACCGGATAGTGCTTTTTCAGGTCGATTGCCTGTAGCAGATACTGCTGTTCTTGAGTTTCAGGACGCATAGGTTGGTCTCCCGGCATCATCCAGCGGATAGTGACACTTGGACTGACGCCCTGGAATATCACGTAATTCAGGTTCTTCCACACGGCAATGGTCGGTGGCATAAGGGCAGCGCGGGTTCAGCAGACAGCCGCGGGGACGATCATATTTCCCCGGCACCACGCCCGGCAGCGAGGCCAGACGCGCTTTGTCCGCTGCGAACTCCGGCAGGGCGCGCAGCAGCGCTTGGGTGTAAGGATGGCGCGGCGCCTTAAAGATATCGCTCGCCTTGCCCGTCTCCACCACCTGCCCGGCGTACATCACGATAATGTGCTGCGCGGCTTCCGCCACCAGCGCCAGATCGTGCGTAATCAGGATCAGCGCCATGTTCTCCTGCTTTTGCAGCTCCAGCAGCAGCTCAATAATCTGCGCCTGGATGGTCACGTCGAGCGCCGTGGTCGGTTCGTCGGCGATCAGCAGACGCGGCCGACAGGCGATCGCCATGGCGATCATCACGCGCTGGCTCATCCCGCCGGAAAGCTGATGCGGGTAGACGTCAAGACGTGATTCCGGGTCGGGAATGCCCACCTGGTTAAGCAGATCGATAGCGCGCTGACGCCGGGTGCGACGGTTGCCGCCCTGGTGAACTTTTATCGCTTCCATGATCTGATAGCCCACGGTGTAGCAAGGGTTCAGGCTGGTCATGGGGTCCTGAAAGATCATCGCCACTTCCGAGCCCACCAGCTGGCGACGTTCTTTTTCGGAGATGCGCTTCAGGTCGCGCTGGTTGAACTCCAGTTTGTCCGCCATGACGCGGCCGGGGAAGTCGATCAGCCCCATAATCGCCAGCGAGCTGACCGATTTGCCGGAGCCGGACTCGCCAACGATGCCCACAACCTGGCCCTGTTCGACCTGGTAGCTAATGCGGTCAACCGCGCGGAACGGTGCTTTTTCATCGCCGAAATGCACCGACAGTTTTTCTATATTCAATAACGCCATCTCGGTGCCTCTTTACTGCTTGAGTTTCGGGTCGAGCGCATCACGCAAGCCATCGCCCATCAGGTTAAACGCCAGTACCGTCAGCAGGATCACCAGTCCAGGGAAAGTGACCACCCACCAGGCGCTTTGCGCATATTGCAGAACGTCGGAGAGCATGGTGCCCCACTCCGGCGTCGGCGGCTGCGCGCCCATACCGAGAAAGCCCAGCGCGGCCATATCCAGAATCGCGTTGGAGAAACCCAGCGACGCCTGAACGATCAGCGGCGCCAGGCAGTTCGGCAGAATATTGACGAACATCTGACGCAGCGCGCCAGCGCCCGCCACGCTGGAGGCGGTGACGTAATCGCGGTTTACCTCAACCAGCACCGCGGCGCGGGTCAGGCGGATATAGTGCGGCAGCGCGACGAAGGTCAGCGCCAGCGAGGCGTTAACGATCGACGGACCGAAAATCGCCACCAGCACCAGCGCCAGCAGCAGGCTCGGCAGCGCCAGCATAATATCCACCAGACGCATAATAGCTGCGTCGAGCGCGCCGCCGACGTAGCCAGCCAGCAGGCCGAGGATGACGCCGAGGATCAGCGACAGCAGCACCACCAGACAGCCCACCAGCAGCGACAGGCGCGCGCCGTACATCAGGCGCGACAGCACGTCGCGGCCCACGTCATCGGTGCCGAGGATATATTGCCAGCTGCCGCCCTCCTGCCAGACCGGCGGATGCAGCAGCGCGTCACGGAACTGTTCCGCCGGGCCGTGCGGCGCCAGCAGGCCGGCGAATACCGCCACCAGCACCATAATCACGATATAGACCAGGCCGATTACCGCGCCCTTGTTGCGTTTAAAGTAGTGCCAGAATTCCTGGAAAGGGGTCATCGGCGTGGGTGCAGCGCTTACGCTGCCAGGATCAACTACAGACATGCTGGCGCCCCCTTATTTCTTGTGTCGGATGCGTGGGTTAACCACGCCGTAAAGCAGGTCAACCAGCAGGTTAACCAGGATAATCAACGTGGCGACCATCAGCACGCCGCCCTGCACCACCGGGTAGTCACGACGCTGCAACGCTTCGATCAGCCAGCGACCCAGCCCAGGCCAGGAGAAGATGGTTTCGGTCAGGATCGCGCCCGCCAGCAGCGTGCCGATTTGCAGGCCAATCACCGTCACCACCGGCAGCATGGCGTTGCGCAGCGCGTGGACCACAATCACCCGCATGCGCGTCAGCCCTTTGGCGCGCGCGGTACGGATATAGTCCTCGCCCAGCACTTCCAGCATCGAGGAGCGCGTCATACGCACGATCACCGCCAGCGGAATGGTGCCCAGCACGATGGCGGGCAGAATCATATGCATCACCGCATCTTTGAAGTCGCCCGCCTCGCCCCAGAGCAGGGTATCGATCAGCACGAAGCCGGTCAGCGGCTGGGTATCGTCAAGGAACACCGCGTCGCCGAGCCGCCCGGAGACCGGCGTCAGGTTGAGCTGCACCGAGACCAGCATGATCAGCATGATGCCCCACCAGAAAATCGGCATCGAATAGCCGGTCAGGGAGATGCCGACCGCAGTGTGGTCGAAAATCGAACCGCGTTTCACCGCCGCCAGCACGCCGACCGGAATGCCGACGATCATTGCGAACAGCATGGCGCAGAAGCCCAGCTCCAGCGTCGCCTTAAAGCGCGGCACGAACTCGTCCCATACCGGGGTGCGGCTTTTCAGGGAGATGCCGAGGTCGCCGTGCAGGACGCCGTTGATATAGGTGAGATACTGTTTCCACATCGGCTGATCGAGACCCAGCTGGGCCATCAGCTGCGCGTGGCGTTCCGGGGAGATCCCGCGTTCGCCCGCCATGATCAGCACCGGATCGCCGGGGATCAGATGCACGAAGGCGAAGGTTAAAAGGGTAATACCGATAAACGTTGGGATTACCAGGCCCAAACGTCGGAGTATGAACTGCAACATATTCCGTTTCTCTGTTTTTATCCCGCCGCGTTGGGCGAGTTTTGCTCACATCCTGCGATGGCGTGAAGCCAACCGCGACGCAACAGGTTGCGCCTTAGCCTTTTTTTCGTCCGGGAAAGGGGATGAAATGCGTTCAGCCCACAAATATCGCCGTCGGGCGATGGCTGCCTGCAACCTGTGCAGGCAGCCATCGCGACGAGACAGTTCGGGCCAGCGGCTGCCGGCCCCGTTGATTATTCAGCGATATCGACGTTAACGAAGTAGTGACCGCCCAGTGGATCCACCACGTAGTTGGACACTTTTTTACTGACCGGCTCATAGACGGTGGAGTGCGCGATGATCAGCGCGGGCGCTTGATCGTGCATCACTACCTGAGCCTGCTTGTAAAGTTCGATACGTTTCTGATGGTCGTCCGTCGCACGGGCAGGCTGAATCAAATCTTCAAATGACTTGTCGCACCAGCGTGAATAGTTGGAGCCGTCTTTCGCCGCCGCGCAGCTGAACAGCGTGGCGAAGAAGTTATCCGGATCCCCATTGTCGCCGGTCCAGCCCATCATCACCGTCTGATGTTCGCCATCTTTGGCGCGCTTCAGGTACTCGCCCCACTCGTAGGTAACGATTTTGGCTTTCACGCCGATTTTCGCCCAGTCAGCCTGAATCATCTCTGCCATACGGCGCGCGTTCGGGTTGTAAGGACGCTGTACCGGCATCGCCCACAGGTCGATAGAGAAGCCGTCGGCCATGCCCGCTTCTTTCAGCAGTTCTTTGGCCTTAGCCGGATCGTAAGGGTAATCCTGCACCGCGTCGTTGTAGCCCCACATGGTCGGCGGGATCAGGTTCTTCGCCGACTGGCCAGCGCCCTGATAGACGGCGTCGATGATCGCTTTCTTATTGACCGCCATCGTCAGCGCCTGACGCACTTTGAGGTTATCCAGCGGTTTTTTCTCAACGTTGAAGGAGAGATAGCCGACGTTCAGGCCAGGCTGCTCCATCAGGTTGATGTTTTTATCCTGCTTCATGCGCGCGATATCCGCCGGGTTTGGATACGGCATGACCTGGCACTCGCCTTTTTGCAGCTTGGCGTAGCGCACCGAGGCGTCCGGCGTGATAGAGAAGACCAGGCGGTCGACTTTCGGCTTGGTGCCCCAGTATTCGGCGTTGGCTTTATACAGGATGCGGGAATCTTTCTGGTATTGCAGCAGCTGGAACGGGCCGGTGCCGACCGGGTTCAGGTCCACTTTCTCCGGCGTGCCCGCCTGAAGCATCTTGTCGGCATATTCCGCTGACAGAATCGAGGCGAAATCCATGCCGAGGTCGGCAAGGAACGGCGCTTCCTGACGCGTCAGAGTGAAACGCACGGTATAGTCGTCCACCTTCTCGATCTTGCTGATCAGGTTCGGCATATCCATGCCTTCAAAGTATTCGTAGTTGCCGCCGGAAACGCCATGATATTTGTTGTTCTTGTCGAGCTGACGCTCGAAGGTGAACACCACATCATCCGCATTGAAGTCGCGGGTCGGCTTGAAATCTTTTGTCGTGTGCCATTTCACCCCTTTACGCAGGTGAAAGGTATAGGTTTTGCCGTCTTCGCTGACGTCCCACTTCTCAGCCAGCGCCGGATGCAGTTCCGTCGTGCCGATAGTGAACTCCACCAAACGGTTGTAAACCTGGCGCGAACTGGCGTCATAGGTGGTGCCGGACGTGAACAGCTGCGGGTTAAATCCTTCCGGCGAGCCTTCTGAACAATAGACCAGAGTCTTAGCCTGAACGCTGGCGGCCACGGTCATTGCGATCAGGCTCAGACCAACCTTTAGCACCCCTGATTTAGCCAAGGAAATACTCATGCTTATGCTCCAATGTGTGATGTGTGTTTGCGCGTGTGCCCGGCCTCTGTTTTTTTTGTGCGGTCGGTGCGAGCTGCCCGAAGGCATCAGGAGATAAGTGAGGGTTTGTTGACTCTGACAGTAAGAAATCTATCAGAAGAATCCGCTTCCCTTACCTCGGTGAAACATCAATTTGTCAACAGATTGCAAGCACGTCAATACAGATGTCAGGTATTTACACAGAGTGTGAGAAACAGCAAGCAAACATAAAAAAAACCTTCCACTAACAAAAACAGCTGAATAATTCATCTCTTAACGGATTAGCCCGATAAAAAACGGGTAAAAAGCGAGCGTCGCAGTGGGTTCGACGGCGAAAAAACCTTTAAAATTTATCGTTGAACGCTGAATAACTGAACGATTTGATGGCTGTTAAGCCTGAGTAACAGCAAAAAATGCTACGCCTGTGGCGCAGGAAATCAGCGACGGGCAACAATCGGACAGAGGAAGGATGTGACGCGAAATAAGATTCGATCTCAGGCTGGGCGCGCCTTATTCCTTTGAGAGGGCGATTAATAACGGTTAAAGGCGATTGCGCATGCGAGCTGGATAAAAGAAGAAGTTATGTCGGAAAGAAAAACCATAACGGTAAGATATATCTGACCCATCCAGGCGAGAAGGCGGGAGGTAAAATGCCGGGCGCATTGACCGGCGCTAAAACGCAAAAACCCCAGTCATTGCTGTCTGGGGTTGGGAATTTGGTCGGCGAGAGAGGATTTGAACCTCCGACCCACACGTCCCGAACGTGTTGCGCTACCAGGCTGCGCTACTCGCCGATGGGGGCGCATCTTACTGAGGTCGCCGCCAGGCGTCAATGACTTTTTCACGTTGAGCGCGTCAACTGGCTGAAAAGCATTCACGTCGGCGGCGCGCCAGCCGCGGGATTAGCTTTTGCTTACCGCGCCGGCGGCAGGCGCCTGACACCAGTTGTTGTCCGCTTTAATGCCGCCGTCCGGCGAGGTGTAACCCAGGCAGCCGAGAAGGGTATCAAACAGTTCAACATGGCGATGGGTTTTTCCTACGCGCTGCTGCGCCTGTAAACGTTCAAATGCCTGCTTGTTGCGCCCATCCGCCAGCCAGCTGTCGGACGCCCAGACGATCATCGGCACGCGGAACTGCTCCGGCGGCGCCATGTCGCGCGGCGTGCCGTGCAGGTGCATATTATCGCTGATCGACTCACCGTGGTCGGCGGCATAGAAGACGATCGCCTTCTTGTCGCGCAGCTGGTCATAGACGCTGTCCAGCACACTGTCGGTATAAAGCACCGAGTTATCGAAGGCGTTAATCAGCTGCGCCTTGCTGCACTTATCATCTACGCCCATACACTCCGGCGTATAGCGTGCGTAGCTGCGCGGATAGCGCTGGGAATAAAGATAGTGCGAGCCTTTGGTATGCAGCACCACCAGATGTTTGCCGTTCGGATGACGATCGAGCGACGCCTTCAGTTCCGGGATCAAAAGCATATCGTCAACCGGCTTGCCCTGATTGCGGCGCTCAGAGCCGATCTGCTCGCGGAAGGCGAAGTTATCCGCATGACTGTTGTCGTAAAACCAGACTTCGCTCTGCATGGCGAACAGCTCAGAGCTAAAGCCCAGCGATTTCAGCACCGCGAAAACGTTCTCTTCTTTCAGCGTGCGGCCCGGATTATCCATAGTGCCGCCTTCGCGCACAAACATGCAGCGCAGCGAGAGCTTGGTGGCGGTGTCGCACGATTCGCCGCGGAATGCCACCACGTTTTTCTCATGGGAAAGCTTCGGCGTGGTGTCGCGCTCGTAGCCCAGCAGTCCCATATGATCCCAGCGGGTGGTCTCGCCGATCACGAACACCACGTAGGTGTCGTCGATGCCCGGCGGCGCCACGTAAGTGAATTTCTTCGCCGGGTCCAGCAGCTCCTGCCCGTCCACCGCTTCATCAAGGTGCGTCCAGGTGAACAGGCCCAGCGCCGACAGCCAGTTGGAAGGCAGATAAGAGTGCGCCACCACGCCGCCATAGCTCGGCAGGTCGATATTGGTGATCTCTTCATTCGCTTTTTGCAGCTTGTCGAAATAGCGGATCGGCAGCCACACCAGCACGACCGCCAGCAGCATAATGCCCAACGGCTTCAGACGCTGTCCCGGCGTTTTTAACTGTTCAATCAGCGTCATGCGCAGGCGGTTGCGCCAGATCATCAGCAGCGGCAGCGCGCTGACCAGCACCATCCACAGTACAAACTGATAGCCCACTACCTCTTTCGAGAGATCGATATCGGTGGTCATCACCGAAGCCACGATGCCGTAGCCGATCACCACGTTGAAAAAGGCCATATAGTAGGCGGCGGCCACCGAGATCAGCACCAGCACGGTAGCGAGAATACGATAAAACAGCTTGCCGCCCAGCGACAGCAGACGCATCAGGAAGAAAGTCAGCAGAACGATAGCCATGACTTCCGCCCCGGCCGACAGCCAGTCAGTGAGCGTGGATTTATTCAGAAATGGATCAAATCGGCGGTAAAATATGGGCAAATTCAACAAAATGCCAATGTAGAGCGACAGCAAAAGAGACAGCTTTTGCTGAGTGAGTGATTTTATATAATTCATTCGACCTTCTTTATTCCCGGCGCAACATATGCTTTACAAACGATATTCAGACCGCTCCGCTGCGCCAGAGTTCTTACCGACAATCGCATTATTCTCACAGCGTGATGAACAAGAGGATTCTGAACGGAAAAAGGAACCTTTTCCGGTGGAGCGTGGGCAGTAAACCACAGTCAGGCATCAGGATCAGCGAAATTTCGCCATCGTGACGAGAAAACGCACAGTTTGATAGCCAGAGAGAGGGAAAGCCGCGCGTCAGAACGCGCGCGGCGGGATATCAGGCGTTGATGATATTCAGAGTCACGTCGATGTTGTCGCGGGTGGCGTTAGAGTAAGGACAAACGATATGCGCGGCGTCGACCAGCTTCTGCGCTTCCGCCTGGTCCATGCCTGGCAGATGAATATTCAGCGTAGCTTCAATGCCAAAACCGGTCGGTAGCGGACCAATGCCCACCTCGCCTTCGATAAAGGCCTCTTTCGGCATGGCGATTTTGTCACGCGAGGCGACGAACTTCATCGCGCCCAGGAAGCAGGCGGAATAACCAGCGGCGAACAGCTGTTCTGGGTTAGTGACTTCGCCGCCGGCGCCGCCCATCTCTTTCGGTACGCCCAGCTTCACGTCCAGTACGCCGTCAGAAGAGGTGGCGCGGCCATCACGTCCACCCGTAGCTTTTGCTTTTGCACGATAGATGACTTTTTCTAATGACATATAAATCCCCTTCCTGTTTGTTTATTCACAATTAAATAGCGAACGATTTAATTAGTACGACATTAAAAAGGTTAGTTTGTTCAGCCACTCTGTCCAGTGGCTGGACAACAGGACTAGCGAACCAGATTATCCCGCAGCCGATCAAGCTGGCCCTTAAGGGTCTGTAACGTCTCGACATCGCAGTCCGAGGCGCAAATAACCGATTCAGGAATGCTTAACGCTTTTTCGCGTAGCACGCGGCCTTGCTCCGTCAGCGTGACCACCACCTGGCGCTCATCCTGCCGCGAGCGCTGGCGTGACACCAGCCCCGCCGCCTCCAGCCGTTTCAACAGCGGCGTCAGCGTGGCGGAGTCGAGAAACAAACGCTCGCCGATATCGGAGACCGTAACGTCATCGCGCTCCCACAGCACCAGCATCACCAGATATTGCGGATAGGTGATGTCGAGCTGCGTCAGCAGTTGGCGATAACGTTTATGCATCGCCAGATTGGCTGAGTAAAGGGCGAAGCAGAACTGGTTATCCAGCAGCAGTGGCGCGCCCGGCGCTTTTTTGTCATCTTGATGTGTACTCATGCGTGACAATATAAATAGCGTACTACATAATTGCAAGCAATATTTAACCAGAGCAGGGGGAGAAATCTATGCAGTCACTGGAAGAACGGGCAAGACGCTTTGCGACAGAAATCCACGCCGCCGCCGGCCAGCGGCGCAAATATACGGATGAGCCCTATATCGTTCATCCCGCCGCCGTGGTTGAGCTGGTGCGCAGCGTCACCGATGATGAAAACATGCTGGCCGCCGCCTGGCTGCACGACACGGTAGAAGATACCGGCGCCACCCTTGAGGATATTGCGCAGCAGTTTGGCCCTGAAGTCGCCGAACTGGTCAGCATGCTGACCGATAAAAAACAGCCGCAGGCGAAAAACCGTGCCGCGCGCAAGGTGGCGCATTTCCGTCATACCGCCGACGCCTCGCCCGACGCGCAGACCATTAAGCTGGCGGACATTATTGATAATACCCGCGCCATTGTGCAGTACGATCCGCACTTCGCCCGCATCTACCTGGTGGAGAAGCAGGTGCAGATTACGCTGCTGCGTGAAGGCAGCGCGGAACTCTGGCGCCAGGCGCAGGCGACCATTGAACAGGGCATCGCCCAGCTGCAACAGCGACCTTACAATGTGCCGGAAGCCTGGTTTGAAAAACAGGCGGCAAAATATGCGCTGTAAGCGACACAGCGCAATATAAACAACTTCCTGAGCCACAACCTGATGCCGGCGTAAACCTGAACCGCCCTGCTTCGACAGGGGAGTTATCTGCCGAAACGCCTTAAGATGTCGTGAGAAAATTCCTATATTATCGCTTCGTCAGTCACGCCATTCATGGCTGAAGCGTCCGCTTTTTTTCGGCTAAAAAACAATCATTCCTGTTTATTCTCTCTGTTTATCAGCGGAATGACTTGTTAAATAAACCCTTTATTTCATCAAGGTCGTCCACGAAAAAAACCGTGCCTGCGCATGCACGCTTGATTATATCTGATATCGCTCGTCCAACCTTAACCCTGCATACGAGACGATAATCATGAGCAAACACACCTCTGGTAAACATTATGGTTGTGGACGTGGCGGGGTTAAACCCCCCACGCTGACCGTCGAACCGTTGTTCAAAGATGGCTTCCGCGCGACCAACCCCGCCGATTACTATTCTCCGGCGCTGCTCTTCGGCACCGCGCGTCATGTTGAGCCCGGCGCGCTGGTGACGGTGACGCTGGAAGACCATACGTGGCAGGCGCGCGTTGATAAAAACGGCGACTGGAGCCTGCCCATCCCGCCTTCCGCCATTACCTCGCTGCTGGAGGTGGAGCGCCAGCTAACCATCAGCGTCACTAACCGTTCCGGCAAAACCACTGAGCTGACGCGCACCGTCGAAATTCCGGATA
>ERZ1023456.161-NODE-161-length-10633-cov-4.531102_pt1 | contig 10633 bp, 13 predicted proteins | sample MGYA00380526_ERZ1023456 | MGnify/ENA primary metagenome ERZ1023456 (study PRJEB33173, sample SAMEA4830298) | metagenome | study: EMG produced TPA metagenomics assembly of the PRJEB25223 data set...
TCAGCAGCCGCAGATCGTCGCGTAGCCCCTGCTGCACATCCAGCAACAGCGCCAGCGCCAGGTCGGCCTGCAGGCTGCGCTCGTGAAATTCATCGAGGATAATCAGCGATACGCCTTCGAGCATCGGGTCCTGTTGCAGCATGCGCGTCAGGATGCCTTCGGTCACCACCTCCAGCCGGGTCGCCGGTCCGGTGCGGCTTTCGCCGCGCATACGGTAGCCGACCTGGCCGCCGGGCTCCTCGCCCAGCTGTTCCGCCAGGCGCTGCGCGACATTGCGCGCCGCCAGACGACGCGGCTCCAGCATAATGATGCGCCCGGCGAAGCCGCCCTGCTGCAACAGCCGCAGCGGCAGCCAGGTCGATTTGCCTGCGCCCGTTGGGGCGGCCAGCAGCACCTGCGGCGCCTGTTTTAGCGCGGCCAGCACCTCAGGCAGCACGGCGCTTACCGGTAAATCACTCAAACGAAACTCCGTCCAGCATTGGTCTTCTGATGGTGCGCATTGTAGCATTCCTCTGTGTTGTTTACCGGAGAGTGTTATGAGCGCACGTCGTCTCTTTTTCGGCATCGGTTTGCCGGAGCCTTTACAGCAGCAGCTGGTGCGCTGGCGCGCGGAACAGTTTCCCGAAGAGGCGGGCCGCCCGATCGCCGCCGCCAATCTGCATATTACGCTGGCCTTTTTGGGCGACGTCAGCGATGAGAAAGCGCAGGGGCTGCAACAGCTGGCTGGCCGCATCCAGCAACGTGCCTTCGCCCTCGACCTGGATGACGCAGGCCACTGGCCGCGCCCCGGCGTGGTGTGGCTTGGCTGCCGCCAGGCGCCGCGCGGGCTGTTGCAGCTGGCGGAGATGCTGCGTTCGCAGGCGGCGCGCAGCGGCTGTCATCAAAGTCCGCAGCCCTTTCATCCCCATATTACGCTGCTGCGCAACGCTACCCGCCCGGTGGCGCTGCCGCCGCGCAATTTCCACTGGCGGTTTACGGTGGATTGCTTTTCTTTATATCAGTCGGTTTTCAGCCAGGGGCGCACTCGCTATCGCCGCCTGCAAAGCTGGCCGCTGCAGGAGTCTTCATGAAATTTGAACCGGCGCTGCGTCCGGCGCGTTTGCTTAGCCGCTATAAGCGTTTTCTGGCCGATGCGGTGACGCCGGAGGGCGAGACCTTTACCCTGCACTGCGCCAATACCGGCGCGATGACCGGCTGCGCCACGCCAGGCGATACCGTTTGGTACTCCACTTCGGACAGTCTGACGCGCAAATACCCCAGCAGCTGGGAGCTGACCGAAACGCAGCAGGGTCATATGATCTGCGTTAATACGTTGCGCGCCAATCAGTTAGTGCGCGAAGCGCTGGCGGCGGAGCGCATTGCGGAATTGTCTGGTTACCAACATTTACGCGCTGAGGTGAAATACGGTGCGGAACGCAGCCGCATCGATTTCCTGCTTCAGGCGGACAACAGGCCGCAGTGCTATATTGAAGTGAAATCTGTAACGCTGTTGCAGAAAGGGAGAGGATACTTTCCAGATGCGGTGACCGTGCGCGGCCAAAAACACCTGCGTGAACTGGCCAGCATCGCCCGACGGGGCGAACGTGCGGTTATGTTATTTACTGTTCTGCACTCGGGGATTGAGGACGTTTCCCCCGCACGTCACATTGACGCGCGTTACGCAGAAGAACTGGCACAGGCGCAACAGAGCGGCGTAGAGATCCTTTGCTATAAGGCGCAGTTATCTCCGACGGGCATGTGGCTGGAAAATCGACTGGAACTGGCGTTGTAATATTTAGTGCGATTTGTTGTGCTACAAGGTAGCGTCGCGCTAAATACGCTGTTCCTCACAGGCTTGTCAAGATGCGTTCAGGAATAATTGCCAACCTTGACTGCTTCTGTTATTTATAGCGGCCTGTTTTTTTCCCCATTGGGGATCGATAGTGCGTGTTATCCAGGAGAAACAACATGCAAGAAGGGCAAAACCGTAAAACATCGTCCCTGAGTATTCTCGCCATCGCTGGGGTGGAGCCGTACCAGGAGAAACCGGGCGAAGAGTATATGAACGAAGCCCAGCTGGCGCACTTCAGGAAAATCCTTGAAGCGTGGCGCAATCAACTCAGGGATGAAGTGGATCGTACGGTATCACACATGCAGGACGAAGCGGCTAACTTCCCTGATCCGGTCGACCGCGCCGCTCAGGAAGAAGAGTTCAGCCTCGAACTGCGCAACCGCGACCGCGAGCGTAAACTGATCAAAAAGATTGAGAAGACGCTGAAAAAGGTAGAAGACGACGATTTCGGCTACTGTGAATCCTGTGGCGTTGAAATCGGTATCCGTCGCCTTGAAGCGCGTCCTACCGCCGATCTGTGCATCGACTGTAAAACGCTGGCGGAAATCCGCGAAAAACAGATGGCCGGCTAACGGCACGTGAACGATGCAGTGCGAGCGGGATACTCTCCCGCCCCACTGCAGTTACGTGAATACGGTGATGTCTACTCCCTGTACTGGACGCTTTGCTCCCTCTCCTTCCGGTGAACTCCATTTCGGCTCGCTGATCGCCGCGCTTGGCAGCTATTTGCACGCCCGCGCGCAGGGCGGCCGCTGGCTGGTGCGCATCGAAGATATCGATCCGCCGCGCGAAGTGCCCGGCGCCGCCGACGCGATTCTGCGTCAGCTGGACCACTACGGCCTGCACTGGGACGGCGAGGTGCTGTGGCAGTCGCAGCGTCATGACGCCTATCGTGAAGCGCTGGCGTGGCTGCGTCAGCACCGGCAAAGCTATTATTGCACCTGTACCCGCAGCCGCATTCAGCAAATCGGCGGCGTGTACGACGGGCACTGCCGCGATCGACATCTGGGCCCGGAAAACGCCGCGTTGCGCCTGCGTCAGCGCGCGCCGGTAAGGCAGTTCCACGATCTGCTGCGCGGCGATATCCATGCCGACAGCGCGCTGGCGGAAGAAGATTTCATTATTCATCGCCGCGACGGGCTGTTCGCCTATAACCTGGCGGTGGTGGTGGACGATCATTTTCAGGGCGTGACCGAAATCGTGCGCGGCGCGGATCTGATTGCGCCAACGGTGCGCCAGATCGCCCTCTGGCGGCAGTTCGGCTGGCAGGAGCCAGCTTATCTGCATTTGCCGCTGGCGCTTAATCATGATGGCAATAAGCTGTCGAAGCAGAATCATGCGCCTGCGCTGCCGACCGGCGACCCGCGCCCGGTGCTGATCGACGCGCTGCGTTTTCTGGGACAATCCGCGCCGGAAGCGTGGCGGGATATCACAACAGCACAGCTGCTTGAACAGGCCGTTGCACAGTGGGATTTGGCGAAAATGCCGCGCAATGACGCGCTGCCCGCCATCGAAACGACAACACCATTCTCAAATGGGTCGCAACAGGCTATGATTAGCCGCTGATTTTACCACCGAATTATCGTCATTATCGAGGTGTCCTATTTTTACCCGAGTAGCTAATTTTTGCCGTAAAGTCCTGAGTCGTGATGACGCGGCGCCGGCAGAGGTTGAGGAAGACGAACTGCAGATGACCGTCATCCCTCGTGAAAGTCACAACATCTCGCGCAAAGACATTAGCGAAAACGCCCTGAAAGTCCTGTATCGCCTGAACAAGGCGGGCTACGAGGCTTATCTGGTGGGCGGTGGTGTCCGTGACCTGCTGCTGGGTAAAGCGCCGAAAGATTTTGATGTCACCACCAACGCGACGCCGGAGCAGATGCGCAAACTGTTCCGCAACTGCCGTCTGGTCGGCCGCCGTTTCCGTCTGGCGCACGTGATGTTCGGCCCGGAAGTGATCGAAGTAGCGACGTTCCGCGGCCACCACCAGGCGGAAGAAGACGCCAACGCCCAGCGCGGCCAGAACGGCATGCTGCTGCGCGACAACATTTTCGGCACCATTGAAGATGACGCCCAACGCCGCGACTTAACCATCAACAGCCTCTACTACAGCGTGGCGGATTTTACCGTGCGCGACTATGTCGGCGGCCTGCAGGATCTGCAACAGGGCATTATCCGTCTGATTGGCGATCCGGAAACGCGCTACCGCGAAGATCCGGTCAGGATGCTGCGCGTGGTGCGCTTCGCCGCCAAGCTGGAGATGACCATTGCGGAAACCACCGCCGAGCCGATCCCGCGCCTCGCTACGCTGCTGAACGATATTCCGCCGGCGCGCCTGTTTGAAGAGGCGCTGAAGCTGCTGCAGGCGGGCTACGGATATCAAACCTATCTGCTGCTGCGCGAATATCAGCTGTTTCAGCCGCTGTTCCCGGTGATTAGCCGCGCCTTTACCGAGCGCGGCGACAGCCTGATGGAGCGCATGGTGGAGCAGGTGTTGAAGAATACCGACACGCGCATTCAAAATCAGATGCGCGTGAATCCCGCGTTCCTGTTCGCCGCCATGTTCTGGTATCCGCAGCTGGAGACCGCGCAGCGCATCGCGCAGGAGAGCGGACTCGCCTACTATGACGCCTTTGCGCTGGCGATGAACGACGTACTGGATGAAGCCTGCCGCTCGCTGGCGATTCCGAAACGCATCACCACGCTGGTACGCGATATCTGGCAGCTTCAGCTGCGGATTTCCCGTCGTCACGGCAAGCGCGCGCTGAAGCTGATGGAGCATCCGAAGTTCCGCGCCGCCTACGATCTGCTGGCGCTGCGCGCGGAAGTGGAGAACAATCAGGAACTGCAGCGTCTGGCGCACTGGTGGGGCGAATTCCAGGCCGCCGCGCCGCCGCAGCAGAACCATATGCTGAAAAATCTCGGCGACGATCCGGCGCCGCGCCGTCGTCAGCGTCGTCCGCGCAAGCGTCCCGCCGCCCCGCGCCGCGAGAACAGCAGCAACGCATGATGATGCTGAACCTCCTGCGCCTTCGCATCCTGGATCGCGTATGAATCGCGTTTATCTGGCCTTAGGCAGCAACCTCGCCGATCCGCTGCATCAGGTGCGTAACGCGCTTGATGCGCTGGCCGCCATTCCGCAAACGCAGCGGGCGGCGGTGTCGGCGTTTTACCGCACGCCGCCCTACGGCCCGCCCGATCAGCCCGACTATCTCAACGCCGCCGTAGCGCTTGATACGCAGCTGTCGCCAGAGGCGCTCCTCGATCATACGCAGCGCATCGAGCTGGAACAGGGACGCGTGCGCAAAGCGGAACGCTGGGGGCCGCGCACGCTCGATCTCGATATTATGCTGTTTGGCGATCGGGTGCTGAGAACCCCGCGTCTGACGGTGCCCCACTACGATATGCTCAACCGCGCCTTTATGCTGGTGCCGCTGTTGGAGATCGCGCCGCAGGCCCGCCTGCCAGATGGCCGCTATCTGGCTGATATCGCAGCTAAACTTGACTGCAGCGCCATTCAACACTGGTAAAGCCTCCGCCTCCCCTCGGGCGCGCTACTGACGCCACGATAAGAAGTTTCCTCTGACCGTCGCGATCCTTTACACTGCGCCCACCAGAACGTAGATACTGAGGTTGTCATGAAACCCACCACTATTTCGCACCTGCGCCAGTGGAAACAGGCAGGCAAAAAATTTGCCTCTATCACCGCCTATGATTTCAGCTTCGCCCGTCTGTTTGCCGATGAAGGCATTCAGGTGATGCTGGTCGGCGATTCACTGGGCATGACGGTGCAGGGACATGAATCCACGCTGCCGGTGACGGTAGAAGATATCGCTTATCATACCGCTGCGGTGCGCCGCGGCGCGCCGCACTGCCTGCTGCTCGCCGACCTGCCGTTTATGAGCTATGCCACGCCGCAGCAGACCTGTGAAAGCGCGGGCCGCCTGATGCGCGCCGGGGCCAATATGGTTAAGCTGGAAGGCGGCGCCTGGCTGACGGAAAGCGTGCGTATGCTCACCGAGCGCGCGGTGCCGGTGTGCGGCCATCTTGGCCTGACGCCGCAGTCGGTTAATATTTTCGGCGGGTATAAAGTGCAGGGTCGCGACGATGAAGCCGCAGAGCGCCGGCGGGCCGACGCGCGGGCGCTGGAAGCGGCGGGCGCACAGCTGATGGTGCGGGAGTGCGCGCCGGTCGCTCTGGCGCAGCGCGTCACCGAGGCGCTGACGATCCCGGTGATCGGCATCGGCGCGGGCAACGTCACCGACGGCCAGATTCTGGTGATGCATGACGCCTTCGGCATTACCGGCGGCCATATCCCCAAATTCGCCAAAAACTTTCTGGCCGAAGCGGGCGACATCCGCGCGGCGGTGCGCCAGTACGTGCAGGAAGTCGAAAGCGCCGTCTACCCCGCTGCGGAACACAGTTTCCAGTGAACAGGAGAAAATCCGTGTTGATTATCGAAACGCAGCCGATGCTGCGCCGTGAAATTCGTCGCTGGCGTCAGGATGGCAAACGCATCGCGCTGGTGCCGACCATGGGCAACCTGCACGACGGCCATATGACGCTGGTGGATGAGGCGCGCGAGCGCGCCGATATCGTGGTGGTCAGCATCTTCGTTAACCCGATGCAGTTCGATCGCGCCGACGATCTGGCGCGCTACCCGCGCACCCTGCAGGAAGATTGCGAAAAGCTGAACCGTCGCGGCGTCGACCTGGTGTTCGCCCCCGCTCCGGCTGATATCTATCCCAAAGGGCTGGACACCCAAACCTTCGTCGACGTGCCGGGCCTGTCGACGCTGCTGGAAGGCGCCAGCCGCCCCGGTCATTTCCGCGGCGTCGCTACCATCGTCAGCAAGCTGTTTAATCTGGTGCAGCCCGACCTTGCCTGCTTCGGCGAGAAAGATTATCAGCAGCTGGCCTTGATCCGCAAAATGGTGGCCGATATGGGCTACGATATCGATATTATCGGCGTGCCGACGGTGCGCGCGAAGGATGGCCTGGCGCTGAGTTCGCGCAACGGCTATCTCACCGCCGACGAGCGCAAGCTGGCGCCGATGGTAAGCCAGGTGATGCGCGAGATGGCGCAGAAACTGGCCAACGGCGAGCGTCATACCGAAGAGATTATCGAAAGCGCCGAAGCGGCGCTGCGTGAGAAAGGCCTGCGTCCCGACGGCCTGGCGATCTGCGATGCGGATACGCTGCTGCCGCTTAATGTCGACAGCAAGCGCGCGGTCATTTTGATGGCCGCCTGGCTGGGCAAGGCCCGCTTGATCGATAATCAGACGGTTGATCTGACCCAGTAGACAAGCGACGGCGATCCATGAATACTGTCGCTCATCTTTTGATTTGTTGCGGAACAAGGTAACAGAGATATGGTACGCACCATGCTGCAAGGCAAGCTGCATCGGGTGAAAGTCACCCAGGCCGACTTGCATTACGAAGGGTCCTGCGCCATTGACCAGGATTTCCTCGACGCCTCCGGCATTCTTCAGTACGAGGCGATCGATATTTATAACGTGACCAACGGACAGCGTTTTTCCACTTACGCCATCGCGGCGGAACGCGGTTCGAAAATCATCTCCGTTAACGGCGCCGCCGCCCGCTGCGCCTGCGAAGGCGATATTTTGATCATCTGCTCCTACGTGCAGATGCCGGACGAAGAAGCGCGCCAGTGGCAGCCGAAAGTTGCCTACTTTGAAGGCGACAATCAGATGAAGCGTCTGGCGAAAGCCGTACCGGTGCAGGTTGCCTGATTTCCCGGCGGGACCGTTCTGTCCCGCCTGTTTTGCCCGCTTCCCCTTACAACTTCCCTTTAGCTTGTTGTTTACTGCCGCCCGATTTGCTTTTTCTTTATCGCCGATAATCTTCCCCTGCCCGCCGCATCGTTTTCCCCTTTTCCGGCTTCCGTGTCAGCTTAAATCATGTAGCGCCTTGCCGTTGGGCGGCGTCAGGCGCATCTCGCTAAAGGTCACCGCCAGTCCGGCGCGCTCCGGCGTGCAGCACATCACGCCGACCCGGCAGCGTTCCGTCGTGACGAAGCGGCACAGGCGCAGCAGCGGCCAGACTTCGCCATCGACGGAATATTGCAGCCGCAGGGCGTCGCCGCGTCGGGTCAGTCGCATCCAGAAATCGCGCGCATCGCCGTTAAACGGCCCGGTGGCCCAGTCGGAGCTGCCCTGCGTCAGCACGCTGCCGATGGCGGGGTGACCGTCGTTATATTCAATTCCCGCCTTAAGCCACTGCTGCTCATCGGCCAGCAGCATAATGCCCGCCTGATCGTAGAGCGTATGGAAATCGGCGCGAATGCGCGCCTGAAAGGTAAAATCCCCTTCCGCCTCGCAGCCGTAAAAATGGCCGCTGAAGCGGGTAAATCCGTACCAGGTTTCGCGCCAGAAATCGGTGTTCTGGTCGGTCACTACCGAAAGCTGCTGGTTCTCTTCGCGCCAGACGGCGGGCGGGTTAATCCAGTGAAACTGCGACATCACGCACCTCGACAAAAAAGTTAAAGCGTTTTCAGCACCCGGCACGGATTGCCCGCCGCCACGACGCTGGCCGGAATATCTTTCGTCACCACGCTGCCGGCGCCGATCACGCTGTTGTCGCCAATCGACACGCCCGGCAGGATCTGCACGCCAGCGCCGATCCAGACGTTATTGCCAATGGCGACCGGGCGCGCATACTCCAGCCCGCAGTTACGCTGTTCCACGTCAAGCGGATGTCCGGCGGTATGAATGCCGACGGACGGGCCGATAAAAACGTTGTCGCCGATAGTGACCTTGCCGCAATCGAGGATCACCAGATTGACGTTGGCGTAAAAATTCTCGCCGGTTTCGATATTGCGTCCGTAGTCGCACCAGAAAGGCTGTTCGATCAGAATCTGTTCGCCGGTACGGCCAAGCAGCGCCTTAATCTGTTTGTCCCGTCCGGCCAGGTCGCGCGGATCGGTTTGATTGTACTGTTGCAGCCGATATTTCACCTCGCCGCGCTCGGCGATCAGCGCCGGATCGTAGTTGGCGTCGTAGAGTAATCCCGCCAGCGCTTTTTCCGCTTCGGTCATCTTTCCTCCATTCATCTGTTCAGACAAGACGACGCTACAGGTCGGCCAGCCGCCTTACGGCGCAGGCCACCAGTTCCGGCGTCACCGGCATGACGGAACGATGGATCATCATGCCCTCGATAAAGGCGTCGATCGCCACCGCCGCTGTCGGCGAGAAGAACTGCTCCAGCGCGCTGCGGCTACGCGTCATCCAGCCCAGCATGATCGGCTTCAGTTCAGGACGGCGACTGGCGTAGCCGTAAAGCTCATAGCTCAGCAGTAAAGTGCGTGAAGAGGAGGTGGCGTCGCCAAACACGATTGCCACCACCGCATCGACTGCATCCTGCTGCGTGCGCGCCAGGGCGATGCGGGCGGAGAATTGATCGGAGATATGCTGTGAAAGCTGGTTAAACGCGGCGAAAAGCAGCGCTTCCAGGCTACTGAAATAGTAGCTGACCGCGCTGAGCGGCACCGCCGCCTCGGCCGCCACCTTACGGTAGGTGGTGCCCGCAACGCCATATTTTACAATCACCTCCAGGGCCGCCTCGGCAATACGTTCGCGCCGCTGCGGGTCCTGACGCCAGCTTCTCTCTGTCATTCTGTTCGTCCTTCTCTGCCTCAGGAAACAGCCTGGCACAAAGAGCGAAACCGAACAAATGTCCCAATTGCTTTATCAGATTTACCGCAGCGCGACGGCAAAATATGGGCGAAAAAAACGCGCTCCGTAAAGCGCGTTCAGCAGGTCGATATCAGGTGCGCAGACCGCGCCCGCGCTGGATCAGCGTCCAGGCCAGTATGTAAAACACCACGATAAAGGCGACCAGCACCGACAGCGTAAACACCAGCGGCACGTCGTTGATGCCCAGGAAGCCGTAGCGGAAACCGCTGATCATATAGACGACCGGGTTCAGTTTGGACACCGCCTGCCAGAACGGGGGCAGCAGCGTCAGCGAATAGAACACCCCGCCCAGGTAGGTCAGCGGCGTCAGCACAAAGGTCGGGATCAGGCTGATGTCGTCAAAAGTGCGCGCAAAGACCGCGTTCAGCAGGCCCGCCAGCGAGAACATCACCGCGGTCAGCAGCAGCGTCACCGCCACCATCAGCCAGGAGTGCACATGGAACGGCACAAAGAACAGCGATACCGCCGTCACCAGAATGCCCACGCAGATGCCGCGCGCCACGCCGCCGCCGACGTAGCCGGCAATCACGATATGGGTCGGCACCGGCGCCACCAGCAGCTCTTCTATGTTGCGCTGAAACTTGGCGCTGAAGAAAGACGACGCGACGTTGGCGTAGGCGTTGGTGATCACCGCCATCATAATCAGCCCCGGCACGATAAACTGCATATAGCTGAAGCCATGCATATCGCCGATACGCGAGCCGATCAGATTGCCGAAGATAATAAAATAGAGCGTCATGGTGATTACCGGCGGCACCAGCGTCTGAATCCAGATACGGGCGAAACGGTTGATCTCTTTCGCCCAGATACTTTTCAGCGCGACCCAGTATAAGTGCGTCATGCGTGACCTCCCGTTTTTCCCTGCACCAGACTGACAAACAACTCTTCCAGGCGATTCGCCTTGTTACGCATGCTCAAGACCTGCACGCCCTGCGCGCTGAGCTGGCTGAATACGCTGTTCAGCCCCTGCTCGCGCATCACCTCTACTTCCAGCGTCGAGGTGTCCACCAGCCGATACTGGAAACCTTCCAGGCGCGGCAACGGGCTTTTCGCCGCCAGGTCGAGGATAAAAGTTTCCGCCTTCAGCT
>ERZ1023456.163-NODE-163-length-10468-cov-4.486315_pt1 | contig 10468 bp, 8 predicted proteins | sample MGYA00380526_ERZ1023456 | MGnify/ENA primary metagenome ERZ1023456 (study PRJEB33173, sample SAMEA4830298) | metagenome | study: EMG produced TPA metagenomics assembly of the PRJEB25223 data set...
GTAGCAAGGCCCGCGTTATCCATAACGCGGGCCTTCTGTTATCCGGCTTCGCGGGGGTTAATCATGATGATGGCGGCGGCCTTCCCACTGCTGATGCCGCCATTCACGGGCGCGTTCATGATTGCGCCATTCCCGATCCCGGCGCCATTCGCGGTCGCGTTCACGATGACGCCATTCCCGCTCCTGACGCCATTCATGGCGCTGCCAATCCCGGTTGCGCTGCCACTGCTCGCGACGCCACTGTTCGTGACGCCACCAGCGACCGCGTTGCCATTCGTAACGGTCATGCCACCAGCGTCCGTCGCGCCAGCGTCCGCCGTCCCAATAACGACCATGACGATCGCGGTCGCCCAGTTGCAAAGTAATGCCCGGGGCCAGGGTGATGGAAGCGCCGTCGGCATGTGCTGTGTGTATCGCGAAAGGTGACAAACTTGCCAGCAAAGCGGCAATAATAAGGGCGCGTTTCATATTTCTCCTTATCAGTGCGCAAACAGCAGCACTGTTGCGCCAGCATATAAATATCGCGCGCAAATAGCAGCAACTGCGTTCTGAAAAAGATAAGGTTAATCTGAATTGAGAATTTTCTGGCTGTGCGGACACAGCCAGAGAGGGGAATTAACGCAGCAGCGCGTCGATTTCCTGCAGTTCGTCCTCGCTGAGGCGGCTCTGTTGCAGCATCTGCACCGCATCATCGATCTGGCTGGTTTTGCTGGCGCCGATCAGCACGCTGGTCATCGCCGGTTGACGCAGCACCCAGGCCAGCGCCATCTGCGCCAGCTTCTGACCGCGACGCTGGGCGATCTCGTTCAGCTGCTGGACCTTCTCCATCTTCTCCTGCGTCAGCTGATCGGTGCTGAGAAAACGGCTGCCGCTGGCGGCGCGCGAATCTTCCGGCACCCCGTTCAGATAGCGATCGGTCAGCACGCCGCCGGCCAGCGGCGAAAAAGCGATGCAGCCGACGCCTTCGCGTTGCAGCACATCCAGCAGGCCACCTTCCGGCTGACGTTCAAACAGCGAATATTTTGGCTGATGGATCAGGCAGGGCGTGCCAAGGTCGCGCAGGATCTGAATCGCCTCGGCAGCGCGCTCGGCGGGATAGTTGGAAATGGCGGCGTACAGCGCTTTGCCCTGACGCACCACCTGATCGAGCGCCATCATCGTCTCTTCCAGCGGCGTTTCCGGATCGGGACGGTGATGATAAAAAATGTCGACATACTCCAGGCCCATGCGCTTCAGGCTCTGATCGAGGCTGGAGACCAGATATTTCCGCGAACCCCAGTCGCCGTAAGGGCCGTCCCACATGGTATAGCCCGCTTTGGTCGAGATAATCAGTTCATCGCGATAGCCGTGAAAATCCTCACGCAGGATGCGGCCAAAATTCTCTTCCGCCGAGCCTGGCGGCGGACCGTAATTATTAGCCAGATCGAAATGGGTGATGCCGCAGTCAAAGGCGTGACGCAGCAGCGCGCGGCTGTTATCGACGCGCATGCTGTCGCCGAAGTTATGCCATAAGCCCAGTGAAACGGCGGGCAGTTTAAGACCGCTGCGACCAGAACGACGATACTCCATCTGCTGGTAGCGAGCGGCATCAGGTTGATAATGCATAGCGATTCCCTGAGAAAGAGGATAAATGAACAGAAGCCGCTTAGCAGTGTATACGTTTACACCTGATGAAAAGCGCGCGACGGCTCGCAATTACAGAAAAATCCTCAGGCGTAACGCCCGGTTGCCAGGCGACAACAGGGGATAACAATATCGTATGTCGACGTGCTGACAGAATAATCGATACTGAAATGACCTGATTGCGCAAGGAGTCTGCTATGTCTGCCCTAACCGTAAGTGATTATCTGCTACAGCGACTGAATGAAATCGGTATCAATCATCTGTTTGGCGTGCCGGGCGACTTTAATCTGGCATTTCTTGATCGGGTGATCGCTCATCCCCGCCTGGCGTGGGTAGGGTGCGCCAATGAACTCAACGCCGCTTATGCCGCAGACGGCTACGCCCGCAGCCAGGGCGCTGCGGCGCTGCTGACCACGTTCGGCGTTGGCGAGCTGAGCGCCATTAACGGCACGGCAGGCAGCTATGCCGAATATCTGCCGGTGATTCATATTGTTGGCGCGCCTTCGCAGCAGGCGCAGCGACGCGGCGATTTGATTCATCATTCGCTGGGTGACGGCGATTTCAGCCACTTCCTGCGTATGCAGCGCGAGGTAACCGTGGCGCAGGCGGCGCTGACCGCTGATAACGCCTGCGCCGAAATCGAGCGGGTGATAACGGAAGCGCTGACGCAGCGCCGCCCCGGTTATCTGCTGCTGCCGGTAGACGTAGCCGGCGCGTCCGTGCACGCGCCGAGGCAGTCTTTAGCCGCGCGCAGGGAAACCGATCCGCAGGCGCTGGCCGCGTTTCGCGCCGCGGCGGAAAAACGGCTTTCGTCGGCGCGCAGCGTTTCGCTGCTGGCCGATTTCCTCGCCGATCGCTTTGGCGTCCAGCAGCAGCTGGCGCACTGGCTGGAGGCGGTGCCGCTGCCGCACGCCACGCTGCTGATGGGAAAAGGGGTACTGGATGAGCAGCGACGCGGCTTTGTCGGCACCTATGCCGGCGAAGGCTGCGCTCAGGCGACGCGCAAGGCGATTGAACAGGCCGATGCGATCATCAGCGTCGGCGTACGCTTCACCGATACCATTACCGTTGGCTTCAGTCAGCGGATCGATCCTGAACGCAATATCGATTTGCAGCCTTTTAGCGCGACAGTCGCGGGCGAGCGCTTCGCGCCGCTGGCGATGACGGACGCCGTCGCCGAGCTGCAACAGCTCTGTCAGCGTTATGCCGACCGCTGGACGCTGGCCTGCTGCGATCCCGCGCCGCTGGCGCAGCCGGAACAGCCGGGTCTGACGCAAAACGCCTTCTGGCAGGCGATGCAGGCCTTTCTGCAACCGGGCGGTCTCGTCCTGGCGGAGCGGGGCGCCGCTGCCTTCGGGGCGGCGGCGCTGCGTCTGCCTGCAGGGGCGAAGCGGGTGGTGCGGCCGCTATGGGGATCTATCGGCTATACTTTGCCGGCGGCCTTCGGCGCCCAGACGGCGGAGCCGGACCGGCGCGTGATCTTGCTGATTGGCGACGGCTCCGCGCAGCTGACGGTGCAGGAGTTAAGCTCAATGATGCGCGATAACCTGAAGCCGCTGATTTTTTTGTTGAATAATGAAGGCTACACCGTTGAGCGCGCCATCAACGGCGCGGAACAGCGCTATAACGATATCGCTGCCTGGAACTGGACGCAGCTGCCACAGGCGCTGAGCGAAGCCTGCCCGGCGCAATGCTGGCGCGTAATGGAAACGGTGCAGTTGACCGAGGTGATGAAGTTGATCGCTGACGCGCGCCGTCTGTCGCTGGTGGAAGTGGTGCTGCCGCGCCTCGATATGCCGCCGCTGTTACAGCAGGTTTCCGCTTCGCTGCATCAGCGTAATTCGGCATAGCGATTTCAGAAAGATGGTGCTGTTCAGCATGCGCTTTCACGGTTAAGGTAACGGGCGATTTGCAAAACGCTCACCTTTCTTTACGGTGAGCGTTGTTGTTTTACCGGGGGAAATTTATAGTGTCCCGTAGAGAATTGAAATAAGCGGAGCAGCAGAATAATGACTAAATACGCTTTGGTGGGCGACGTTGGCGGTACCAACGCGCGCCTGGCGCTGTGTGAAGTAGAAACTGGCCTGATCTCTCAGGTAACCACTTGGTCAACATCGGAACATCACAGCCTCGAAGCGGTGATCCGCCTGTTTCTGGAAGAGCAGCAGCAAGACGTTAAGGATGGCTGCATCGCCATCGCCTGCCCGATCACCGAAGACTGGGTCGAGATGACCAACCACGACTGGGCTTTCTCCACGCAGGCGCTGAAAGCGAGCCTGGGCTTCGATCATCTGGAAATCATCAACGATTTTACCGCCGTTTCGATGGCGATCCCGATGCTGACCGAAAACGACGTGATTCAGTTCGGCGGCGGCGCGGCGGTAAAGGATAAGCCCATCGCCGTGTACGGCGCGGGCACCGGTCTCGGCGTCGCCCATCTGGTGCATGTCGATCGCCGCTGGGTCAGCCTGCCGGGCGAGGGCGGCCATGTCGACTTCGCGCCGAACAGCGTGGAAGAAGATTTAATTTTGCAGGTGCTGCGCGAAGAGCTGGGCCACGTCTCCGCCGAGCGCGTGCTGTCAGGATCGGGGCTGGTGAATCTCTACCGCGCCATCGTGAAATCTGATAAGCGCGTGCCGGAAAACCTGAAGCCGAAAGATGTTTCCGAACGCGCGCTGGCGGACAGCTGTACCGACTGCCGCCGCGCGCTGTCCCTGTTCTGCGTGATTATGGGGCGCTTCGGCGGCAACCTGGCGCTGAACCTCGGCACCTTCGGCGGCGTCTATATCGCTGGCGGAATCGTGCCGCGCTTCCTGGAGTTCTTTAAGGCCTCCGGCTTCCGCGCCGCCTTTGAAGACAAAGGCCGCTTCCGTGACTATGTGCACGATATTCCGGTCTATATGATCACGCACGATCAGCCGGGACTGTTGGGCGCAGGCGCGCATCTGCGCCAGACGCTGGGCCGCGTGCTGTAAGGTTGTCGGCGGGCCACACGGCCCGCCGTTACAGGCGCATCAGCTGGCGAAAGGCTTTTACTTTGCTGCGGCTGACCGGCACCTGAAACTCCAGATCGCGCAGCCGCAGAAGGTAGGTATTGTTAAACCAGGGTTCGATCTCGCGAATCTTGTTCAGGTTGACGCAAAAGGAGCGATGGCAGCGGAAGAACTGATTTTCCGGCAGCCGGCTGCAAAATTCGCCGATCGTCATCGACATCACATACTCTTCCCGTCGCGTATAAACAAACGTCAGCTTCTCGTGCGCTTCCACATAGTAAATATCGTTAATGTCGGTCACGATAATGCGCTCGTCCTTCACCAGGTTAACGGTCTGCGCGCCGCCGCGCGAGGTCGGGGTTTCGGACGTCGGCTGCTGCTGCCCGTGCGCCTCCAGCTTGTGCAGCATGCTGACGATGCGCGATTCATGGTAGGGCTTGAGAATATAGTCGAACGCTTCCAGCTCAAACGCCTCCACCGCATGCTCTTTCCACGCGGTGATAAACACAATCTGCGGCCGGTGGGCGAATTTGCTGATGTTCTGCGCCAGCAGCACGCCATCCAGCGACGGAATATTGATATCGAGAAAGATCACATCCACTTCGTGATGTTGTAGAAACTTCAGTACGTCGAGTCCGTCATCGAAGCAGGCGACAATTTCAATCGCGCTGTGCTGCTTAATCATCCAGCTCAGCTCCTGCTGCGCCAGAAATTCATCTTCCACTATGATCGCTTTCACTTGCTTCTCTCTCAGGCCGTCAGGGACAGCGTTTTTTCCGGCAGCTTTTCGCCGTTTTTGCTGATGTAAAAGGCGATTTCCGTGCCGGGATGCAGCTGCGTAATCTGCAATCCGCCGCCGTAAAGCAGCTTAACGCGGTGATGCACGTTCAGCAGGCCGATCTTATTGCCGGGCATTTCATTGCGCGTCACGCGCGCGATCACCTCATCGCTGATGCCGTTGCCGGTATCGCGCACCGCGATGCGCACCCGATCGCCGTGATCCTCAACCGACAGCGTCACCACCCCTTTGCCGCGGCAGGGCTGAATGCCGTGAACGATGGCGTTCTCCACCAGCGGCTGGATCAGCAGGCTGGGCAGGGTGCAATGAAGCTCCTCGTCGATATGATAAATCATCGTCAGCTTGTCGCCGAAGCGTGCCTGCTCAATCGCAATATAGTCCTTCACCTGATAGAGCTCTTTTTTAATATCGATCGGTTCGTCATCGTTCAGCTCCAGGTTGTAGCGCAGATAACGCGACAAATTGATAATCAGCTGACGGGCGGTATCGGGATTCATGCGGATAGAGGAGGAGATGGCGTTCAGCGCGTTGAACAGAAAGTGCGGGTTGATTTTGCTTTGCAGCGCGCGCAGTTCCGCTTTGTTGGCCATCTCGCGCAGCTGCTCGGTGCGCGATACCTCCAGCTGCGTCGAGATGAGCTGCGACAGGCCGACCGCCATCTCCTTCAGCGACCCGGTGATGCGGTGCGCATGGCGATAGTAGATTTTCAGCGTGCCGGTCACTTCGCCTTTTTCCCACAGCGGGATAACGATCATTGAGTGAATATCGCGCGTGCGCCAAGCCTCATCGTTATTTTTGATAATAATTTTGCCGTAGTTAATCGCCTGGCGCGTGGTGGGGCTCAGCGCGTCGTCGCCCTGACGATAGTGCTGCTCGCCGTAGCCGACATAGGCGAGGATCTGATGTTTATTGGTGATCGCCACCGCATCGGCGTTGATATCGTTGCGGATAATGTCACACACCTTGCGCAGCGAATCGCTGTTGACGTGACGAAACAGCGGCAGGGTTTTATTGGCGATATCGAGCGCCAGCTTCGCCTGACGTGCGGCGATCGCCTCTTTTTCGCCTTCGACGCTCTGCACCAGCAGTACGATCAGGCCGATGCTGACGGCGCCGAGGATCATCGGGATAGCGATCTCAGAGACGATATCGATGCCGAGCGCCGTTGGGCGCGCCCAGAGAATAATCAGCAGCATCGTCAGAGATTCGCACAGCATGCCGCCGAGGATCCCCAGCCGCCAGCGATGCTCCTTCGCCACCTTGAGATTGATCCAGCCCGACGCAACGCCAGCGATAATGCTGGTGATCAGGCAGGGAACCGAGGAGACGCCGTGGATATCAATCAGAAAGCGGTGCAGTCCGGCGATAATTCCGGTGGCGATGCCGACCCAGGGGCCGAACAGAATGCCGCCCGACATGACGGCGATAATGCGCACGTTCAGCAGCGAACCGTCGACGTTCACCGCCGACCAGGTGCTGAACAACGCAAACAGCGAAAAGATGGCGGTCACCGCCAGCAGTTCCTGGCGCGAGTGCTCATCTTTTTGCAGCAGCTGACGGAAGTGGCGCGTGCGCGTCAGAAAGAAGAGGCAGATCAGCATCAGGGCGGCGCGGTCAAATACCGCCAGCAGCATATCGAATATGGATTGCACAGGCATCTCAAGGCTTAACACATAAACGGACATGATAGGAAATGTCATTCAGCGGCGCTATGATCTTTCGCATCGCCGTCCGTCACGCCGTTTATTTTTTTCTGTCGACAAACTGACCGTCGCCAGGCTATGTTCATTCTTCGACCACATCGGTGGTCAGCGTCGCTCGGACGGTCCGGGCGCTTACGTACTCCAGAGGATGCTATGGCTGATAACAGCTCGTCTCGTCGTTTTTCCCGTATTGAACGCCTTCCCCCTTACGTATTCAACATTACCGCTGAGCTGAAGATGGCTGCGCGTCGGCGCGGCGAAGATATTATCGATTTCAGCATGGGCAACCCGGACGGCGCTACGCCGCCGCATATCGTGGAAAAACTCTGTCAGGTGGCGCAGCGCGATGACACCCACGGCTACTCTACCTCGCGCGGCATTCCACGCCTGCGTCGCGCCATCTCCCGCTGGTATGCCGATCGCTATGCGGTCGATATCGATCCTGAATCGGAGGCGATCGTCACCATCGGCTCGAAAGAGGGACTGGCGCATCTGATGCTGGCGACGCTCGATCACGGCGACACCGTGCTGGTGCCGAATCCCAGCTACCCCATTCATATTTACGGCGCGGTAATTGCCGGCGCGCAGGTGCGTTCGGTGCCGCTGGTGGCGGGCGTCGATTTCTTTAACGAGCTGGAAAGGGCGATCCGCGAAAGCTACCCGAAGCCGAAGATGATGATCCTCGGTTTTCCCTCTAACCCTACCGCGCAGTGCGTCGAGCTGGATTTTTTCGAGCGCGTGATTGCGCTGGCGAAGCAGTACAACGTGCTGGTGGTGCACGATCTCGCCTATGCCGATATCGTCTACGACGGCTGGAAGGCGCCCTCGATTATGCAGGTGCCGGGCGCGCGCGACGTCGCGGTTGAGTTCTTCACCCTGTCGAAAAGCTACAATATGGCGGGCTGGCGCATTGGCTTTATGGTTGGCAACAAAGAGCTGGTGGCGGCGCTGGCGCGCATCAAAAGCTACCACGATTACGGCACCTTTACGCCGTTGCAGGTGGCGGCCATCGCCGCGCTGGAAGGGGATCAGCAGTGCGTGCGCGATATCGCCGGGCAGTATAAGCGGCGGCGCGACGTGTTAGTGAAAGGGCTGCATGAGGCGGGCTGGATGGTGGAAATGCCGAAGGCGTCGATGTATGTCTGGGCGAAAATCCCCGAACAGTACGCGCATCTCGGTTCGCTGGAGTTCGCCAAACGGCTGTTACAGGAGGCGAAAGTCTGCGTCTCGCCCGGCGTCGGCTTCGGCGACTACGGCGATACTCATGTGCGCTTCGCGCTGATTGAAAACAGCGATCGCATACGGCAGGCGGTGCGGGGCATTAAAGCGATGTTTCGTGCCGATGGCATCTTAGCGCCGGGCGCGATGAAAAGCAGCGAAACGCCGCAGGCGTAGCGGTAAATCGGGCGACGCACGACGTCGCCCCCATTTCCGCACGGTTACAGCATCAGCACGAAGGTGCCAACCCAGACTAACAGGAAAAAAGAGATTCCCATCAACGCGTATTTCACCTGAAAACTCCTCTGAGCGGTTACGACGATGGCGATCCCCGGCCAGCGCAACGCGAACAGAACGGGAACAGGATGCCATTCTTCAGTGTGGCAACGCTGCTCCCCGGTAGCCCTGAGCAACTCAGAACGGGATCGCGCGCTAATTTACGCGGATTCGATCACAAAATAAATAGGCGCAATTCGCGCTTTTCGCCAGCTTACTTCACCTTAATTTCCGGGATCACCGACATACCGACGCGCAGGCGCGCCAGGTCGGACTGCTGCGCGTCCAGCACGATCTTCACCGGCAGGCGCTGCACCACTTTCGTGAAGTTGCCGGTGGCGTTGTCCGCCGCGATCACCGAGAAGGTGGCGCCGGTCGCCGGCGCGATGCTGTCGACGCGTCCGTGGAAACGATGGCCGGGCAGGGCGTCGACAACGATTTCAACCGGCTGGCCCGGCTTCACATCAGTCAGCTGCGTTTCCAGGTAGTTGGCGATAATGTAGCTTTGCTGCAACGGCACCAGCGCCAGCAGGCGCGTGCCGGCGGAGACGTAAGCGCCCTGACGCAGCGCGCGCTGTCCCACCATGCCGCCGATCGGCGCCACGATGCGCGTATAAGAAAGATTCAGCTTCGCCTGATCCACCGCCGCTTTAGCCGCGGCGATCTCCGCTTCCGCCTGCTTCTGAGCGGCCAGCAGGATGGCGGTCTGTTTTTCCGCCGCCAGCACGGCGGCGCGGTTCTGCTCAACCTGCGCCGTGGCGGAGCGCATCGCCGAGCTGGCTTTCTGCTGCTCGTCGGCGGTGGCGGTTCCGCTCTGCAACAGGCGGCGATAGCGCTCGGCGTTTTGCCCGGCGTAGCTGAGCGTCGCCTGGCTGGCGTTTACCGCCGCCCTGTTTTGCGCGATCACCGCCTGCTGTTGTTCACGTTGCGCCTGTATACCAGCGAGCTTCGCCTCGCTCAGTTGCAGGTTGGCTTCGGCGCTCTCCAGCGCCACGCGGTAGTCGCGGTCATCCAGCGTGGCGAGTAGGTCGCCCGCCTTTACCTGCTGGTTGTCGCGCACCCGCACGTCGCGAATGTAGCCGGAAACCTTCGGCGCCACCAGCGTATAGTCAGCGGTCACCCAGGCGTCGTCGGTGCGATAGTCGGCGCGCGTCATAGCGGACCAGATAAAGAAGGCGATAGCCAGTAGAACGATCAGCAGCACCGCCAGCAGGCCGGTGCGTTTAGCAGGTGTAAAAGACATCATCAGATTCCCGGTTTCGGCGTAACAGGTTGTTGTAATAAGGTTTGCGGCGGCCAGACGCGCTTCGGCAGCCAGGCGGTTAGCAGGATCAGCAGCAGCGCGAAGGCGATCAGCATCAGGTAGGCGTCGCTGATGCTTAACACCTGCGCCTGATGCTTAACCAGCGTGGCGAAACGGCCGATATTTTCCGTCGTGCTGATGCTGCCGTCGGGCAGCAGCGGCGCGGTGGCGCTGGCTTCGCTGGCAGAAGGGGCGCTCAGCAGCCAGCCGCGGCTGGCTGCGCCGTCGAGCAGAATATGAGAGTGGAACTGTTCGCGATGGCTGATAAACCACTCCACCAGCGTCCCGGCCGCCACGCTGGAAAAGCCGCGTACGGTATTGAACATCGCGGACGCGAAGGGGCCTTCCGGCGGCTGCACCACCGACGTGGCGCTCATCAGCACCGGCAGGATCATCATCGGCTGGCCAAAGGCCTGCATCGTCTGTATCAGCCAGAAATTTTCTCGCGCCCAGTCGGTCGTCACCTGCGAACCCATGATGCAGGACGCCGCCAGCAGCAGCGCGCCGCAGGTCAGCATCCAACGGCAGTCAAGCCAGCGAATGGTCAGCAGCA
>ERZ1023456.164-NODE-164-length-10430-cov-3.263518_pt1 | contig 10430 bp, 8 predicted proteins | sample MGYA00380526_ERZ1023456 | MGnify/ENA primary metagenome ERZ1023456 (study PRJEB33173, sample SAMEA4830298) | metagenome | study: EMG produced TPA metagenomics assembly of the PRJEB25223 data set...
AGCCTTTATCCTTGCGCACGTCAAAACCCTGCGCATCCGGGGAGTTATCGCAATCATCGCACAGAACAATCTGGCCGGGATGCGCGGGATTACCGTTATCGTCGCGCAGATGAGCATCCCACTGCGTCAGTGGAAAATCAGCGTCGAATCCCGGTGTGCCTTCGCCATTTTGATCGGAGATCAGCCCGCCAATGCCCAGTCCATGCGCCAGTTCATGCAGCGCAACACTGTTCAGGTCAGCGTTGCCGGTGCGCGGTATCTGTGCGGGCAAATAGTTTTCGTTATCGAAATCCAGCTTTCCAAGCGCAAACTGCCCATGCGAGCCAAAGGTTAATTCACCCGGTTTCTCGCCTTGCAGCGCCATCGCCAGCATGTTAATCAGTGAGCCGTCTTTAGCTACGGGTTCACTGTTGCCTACGGCATTTTCCTCGTCAAAAGTGCCGACGTTAATAATCGCGGGAAGCGCCCCCGGCTGGGGTGTAATCACCTGCGCCCAGTAGCGTAATGCCTGTAAGATTTTATCTTTTTGCTGTTGATCCAGGCTCCAGGTTGAGGTCAATGGCTGTGATTGTTCAGTTTCCCCCGACATAAAGGGACCATCCCCTGGTTCGAAAAAACGTACCTGAAAAACCGGATTATTTTGTGCGCCATAAACGATGTTATTTTCCATGGCGTAAAGTGGCTGGGTTAAATATAAGGCGGCCAGCATAGTGGCAATGGCTGTTTTTTGCATAAGTATCATCCCTGTGGGCGAAGAGAGTGAAAGGCTCCGCCCGTTATCCGTTATATAAATATTACTTTTAATTTATGTTAAAGGACGGGCGCGCTTGTTTGCTTTTTGGCGCTCCCGCATGTGCTAATAAATAACATTCAACCTAAATGCTTTATCAATAAAACAACATTAATAACGTCAGCGCCCAGGCTAACCTGAAAAAAGTGGGTATGGCCAGCGTCATTTCTCAACGCATAATAAACAAATATATCGCCCACAAAAAAGGCGCCCGCAGGCGCCTTAATAATAACCATCAGTATTTACTTCAGGCGGAACGCAACCACGCTGTCGCCCTGTTTGGTGCCCAGCGAGCCGTGGCCGCCAGCGGCGATCACCACGTACTGTTTACCGTCGTTGCCCAGCCAGGTAGACGGCGTCGCCTGCGCGCCCGCATCCAGCTCGGTCTGCCACAGCAGTTTGCCGGTGCTGATGTCATAGGCGCGGAAGAAGTTATCCGCCGTCGCGCCGTGGAATACCAGGTCGCCCGCAGTGGTCAGCGGACCGCCGTGCGCCACCATGCCCATCGGGAAGCCGATCGGGAAGCGGCCCGGCAGGAAGCTGGTGTTCAGGTTTTTCGTGGTGCCGACGCGACGCAGCCATTCGGTTTTGCCGCTTTTCAGATCCACGCCCACCATGCGTCCCCACGGCGGCGCAATGCACGGAATACCCAGGCTGGAGGCCAGCTGCTGAATATGAATCGCATAGTCGCCGTGGAAGTTTTCGTTCCAGTAAGGCTGGCCATCCTGCGTGAACATACGTTTGGTGGCGGTTTCCGGCGTACGCTTGATCAGGGTGTATTTATAGGCCAGGCGCACCGGCGAAGCGATCAGGATCTGACGCTCCGGGTCTATAGCCACTGAACCCCAGTTAAACACGCCGATATTGCCAGGGAAGACAATCGAACCCTGATCGGTCGATGGCGTCCAGGGGTTGCCGTCGTAGCGCAGCGATTTGAAATCCATGCGGCACGCCATCTGATCGAACGGCGTAATGCCCCACATCGATTTCTCGGTCAGCGGCTCTGGCAGGAAGTTCAGGCTGGAAACTGGCTGAGTAGCGGCAAATTTCTCGCCCGCAACGCCGTCGGTGGAGACCGGCACCTGTTTAATCGGGTAAACCGGCTGACCGGTCAGGCGATTCAGCACAAACAGGTTGCCGGTTTTGGTCGGCAGCACGACAACCGGCTGGCGGTTGCCCTGATAGTCGATATCCAGCAGCGAAGGCTGCGACGGGTTATCGCGATCCCACAGGTCGTGGTTGGAGCTCTGGAAACGCCATTTAAAGGCGCCGGTTTGCAGATCGAGCGCCACCAGCGCATCACGGAACTTCTCGGTATTGCTGTTGGCGTCGCGCTCGATGCCCAGCTCATCCGGCGAGGCGTTGCCAAACGGCACATAGACCAGACCGTTTTTCACATCGGCGCTCAGGGTGCCCCAGGCGACCGGCGTGTCATAGGGATAGTTCTGGCCTGCGGCGATCGGCTGGGTCTGCGTCGGGTTGGCCGGATCGAAGTTCCAGACCAGACGGCCGCTCAGCACGTCATAGGCGCGGATCACACCTGACGGGTTGCCCTTGTCGAAGCCGTTATCCATGACAGAACCGCCGACGATCACCAGGTTGCCCGCCACCAGCGGCGCGGCGGTCTGCATCAGTGCATGGGGACGAATTTCGCCCATGTTGGCGCGCAGATCGACAATGCCGTCGTTGCCGAAATCGGCGCAGCGTTTGCCGGTATCGGCGTCGAGCGCCACCAGTTTGGCGTCAGTGGTGGCGTTGAAGATGCGCTTGCGGCAGAGAGCCGGGGCCGCCGTCGCCTGCGCCTGCTGCGCTTCGCTCGGCGCATAGTAGCTGACGCCGCGGCAGGTCTGATGCTGCTGCAAATAGGAGCGATCTTTCTCCGTGACATATTTCCACTTCAGCGCGCCGGTTTCCGGCACCAGCGCATGAATTTCGTTATGCGGCGTACAGAAGTAGAGTGTGTTGTTGACCTTCAGCGGCGTGGCTTCAAAGGTATATTCGCTGGCGTCGTCGCTCTGACGCAGGTCTCCGGTGTGGTAGGTCCAGGCGACCTCCAGATCCTTGACGTTCTGCTTGTTGATCTGGTTTAGCGCCGAGAAACGCAGACCGTTGCTGGTACCGCCGTAGGCCGCCCAGTCATTGTGCGCGACGGCGGCGTCGGCAGGCTGACGGGCGTTGGTGATGGTTCCTTCCTGCGGCAACGGATCGTAGAACATCATGCCGATCACCAGCGCCACGATAATAATCAGCGTGGAGCCCAGAAACGGATGGAATTTGCGGCCGGTCAGCGGGCGCACCACCCACGGCATCGCCAGCCAGACGCCAATCAGGCCGAGAATGTCGCCGCGCGGAATCCACTGCCATTTATCAAAGCCCACTTCATAGATCATCCAGAACAGCGTGACCCACAGCAGCACGGCGCACGCCGTTAAGGCAATTTTCTTGTTCATCATCAGCGTGACGGCAATCACCAACAGACCTGCCGCCATGATCGCGTAGAACGGGCTCCCCCCAAGCAACAGCAGCTTGCCGCCCATATAAAGCATTGCCGCACCGATCAGGGCGATAACAATGCCGGTAATCTTATTAACCATGTTCCCCTCGTAATAATTTACAAAAATAGAGAATTAATTAAAAAACATTACATTAAATCAACACGATTTTAACTTTGCGTCCTCTTTATTAAAATTAAACAAAATCTTATCTGTTAAGAATTAATGATGTTTTAAACGGTTGTTTCACGCTACGTTGAAATTTTTACGCGGTGCTGAGCCCGTAAAAAAACGTCAGCAATGAAAATAGTCATTTTTGTTTTATAAGGGGAATAAAAATTCCCACGTTTTGCTAAAGCAGCGCCTGCAATAAAGAATTTTATTTATTTTCTGTGGGAATCGCGCGCTGAAAAGCGGTGGAATACTCGTCTTTTAGCGCGCAAATATTGAGGAAAAATAATTGATGGCGGTTTTGGTAACGTTTACACTTGGCGTTTTTCCGTACTCGCCCGTGCCATTTTGCCAAGCAGCTGAACAAATGTTTCCTGTTCATCCGCTGTCAGACGACTAAGAAACGCCCTGTCCACCTCATTTGCCAGCGGCATCGCCTGTTTCAGTTGCACTTCACCTTCCGCCGTCAGGTAGACGAAACGACGACGCTTATCTTCCGGCGCATGTTCGCGTCGGATAACACCGCGCTTCTCCAGCCGCGAAAGCATCTCCGCCAGCGTCGCCTTGGTGCTGACGGCGGCGTCCATCAGCTCAACCTGCTCAATGCCCGGCTTATCCGCCACCGCGCGCAGCACCGAATATTGCGGCTTGGTCAAATCGGGCAATAGCTGCTGCCAGCAGGCGGTATGCTCCTGAAACAGCTGCCGCATCAGATGAAACGCTTCTCGGTCCAGCACCGGGTGCATAGGCGAATATCCCTTATTGATCAACAGAGTCAAAGTATAAGCCGGATAGCAATTGGATTGAATAATAGTTTGATTTCACAATTATTTGCCGCCCTGCTTTACGCCTGATGCTCCGCTTTCTACATCGCGCGCGGCAGGCATTTTGTTCTTGCACGAACTTTTTTACGTTTTCCTCCTTGCGAACGACATAACGACGTCCTAAGGTAAATGCATTCGTTCGCACACGAACAAACTAAAGGGGGAATGATGAGACTGATTGTCGGGATGACCGGCGCAACCGGCGCGCCGTTAGGCGTGGCGCTGCTGCAAGCGCTACAGGCGATGCCGGAGGTGGAAACGCATCTGGTGATGTCGAAATGGGCGAAAACTACCATTGAGCTGGAAACGCCGTGGAGCGCGCACGATGTCGCCGCGATGGCTGACGTCTGCCATAGCCCTGGCGATCAGGCGGCCACCCTCTCATCCGGTTCGCTCAAAACCGACGGCATGGTGATTATCCCCTGCAGTATGAAAACACTGGCAGGCATCCGCGCTGGCTACGCCGACGGGCTGGTGGGCCGCGCCGCTGACGTGGTGCTGAAAGAGCAGCGCAAGCTGGTGCTGGTGCCGCGCGAAACGCCGCTCAGCACTATTCATCTGGAAAATATGCTGGCGCTGTCGCGTCTCGGCGTCGCCATGGTGCCGCCGATGCCCGCCTGGTACAACCACCCCGCTACCGTTGCAGACATTACCCATCATATCGTGGCGCGCGTGCTGGATCAGTTCGGCCTCTCTTATCCGCAGGCCCGGCGCTGGCAGGGGCTGACGCACGCCCGGCAACAGGACAACGAGTAACCTACCTTTCAGGAGAACCTTATGGCATACGATGATTTGCGCTCCTTTTTACAGGCGCTGGATGAACAGGGACAGCTGCTGAAAATCAGCGAGCAGGTGCAGGCCGAGCCCGATTTGGCGGCGGCCAACGCCACCGGACGCATCGGCGAAGGCGCGCCCGTGCTCTGGTTCGACAATATCGCCGGCTTTACCGATGCGCGCGTGGCGTTGAATACGCTGGGATCGTGGCAGAACCACGCCATCGCGCTCGGCCTGCCCGCCAGTACGACGACGCGCGCGCAGATAGATGAGTTCATTCGCCGCTGGGATAATTTCCCGGTCGCCCCGGTGCGGCGCGACAGCGCGCCCTGGCAGGAGAACAGCGCGCAGGGCGATGAAATCAACCTGTTCGATATTCTGCCGCTGTTCCGCCTGAACGACGGCGATGGCGGCTTCTATCTCGATAAGGCCTGCGTGGTGTCGCGCGACCCGCTGGACCCGGATAATTTTGGCAAGCAGAACGTCGGCATCTACCGCATGGAGGTAAAAGGCAAACGCAAGCTCGGCCTGCAACCGGTGCCGATGCACGATATCGCCCTGCACCTGCATAAGGCAGAGGAGCGCGGCGAGGATCTGCCGGTGGCCATTACGCTCGGCAAGACCCGATTATCACCCTGATGGGCGCCACGCCGCTGAAATATGACCAGTCGGAATATGAGATGGCGGGCGCGCTGCGTGAAGCCCCCTATCCCATCGCTACCGCGCCGCTGACCGGCTTTGACGTGCCGTGGGGCTCGGAAGTGATCCTCGAAGGGGTAATCGAAGGCCGCAAGCGCGAAATCGAAGGCCCCTTCGGCGAATTTACCGGCCACTACTCCGGCGGACGCAATATGACGGTGGTACGCATCGATCGCGTCAGCTGGCGCAGCAAGCCGATCTTTGAATCGCTCTATCTGGGCATGCCCTGGACCGAAATCGACTACCTGATCGGTCCGGCGACCTGCGTGCCGCTTTATCAGCAGCTGAAGGCGGAGTTCCCGGAGGTACAGGCGGTCAACGCCATGTACACTCACGGCCTGCTGGCGATCATCTCCACCAAAAAACGCTACGGCGGCTTCGCCCGCGCGGTTGGTCTGCGCGCCATGACCACGCCGCACGGTCTCGGTTACGTGAAAATGGTGATTATGGTGGATGAGGATGTCGACCCGTTCAACCTGCCGCAGGTGATGTGGGCGCTGTCGTCGAAGGTGAACCCGGCGGGCGATCTGGTGCAGTTGCCGAATATGTCAGTGCTGGAGCTGGACCCCGGTTCGTCGCCAGCGGGCATCACCGACAAGCTGATTATCGACGCCACCACTCCTGTCGCACCGGATAATCGCGGCCACTACAGCCAGCCGGTGAAAGATCTGCCGGAAACCGGCGCCTGGGTAGAAAAACTCAATGCGCTGCTCGCCAACCGTAACTAAAAGGAGAATCCCATGATCTGTCCCCGCTGTGGCGACCAACATATCGAACTGATGGCGACCTCGCCGGTAGAGGGCGTCTGGACGGTGCATCAGTGCCAGCGCTGTCTCTATACCTGGCGCTCTACCGAGCTGCTGCGTCGCATCAGCCGCGAACACTATCCGCAGGCGTTTCGCATGACGCAGCAGGATATCGATAATGCGCCGGAAGTGCCCGCCATTCCGCCGCTTTTAGCGGACGACGCGCGCTAGGCTGCGCCATCAGGGCGCCCTCTCGCCAGGGCGCCTGCCCAACTCCGGTGCAGTCTGCGCCGCTTTACGTCCGTTAACCCCGCCTCCGCGCCGCTTTTCGATAGCTGGCATCCGCTTTGCTTAATGCAACTGACGATGTTCTTCAGGAGAAAAGCTATGCGCACAACCGCTGCGGCCAGCCGCTACCGTTTTAAAATCTTCGCCCTGCTCTTTTTTATCGCGCTGATCAACTATATCGATCGCGGCGCACTCTCCTTCGCCGCCAGCGCCATCGCGCAAGAATACCGCTTTACCCAGGTGCAGCTCGGCGCGGTACTGGGTTATTTCGGCTTCGGCTATCTGTTCGGATCGCTGTGCGGCGGCTTTCTCGCCGATCGCTTCGGCACCAGAAAGGTCTGGCTGATGGCGGGCGTGCTCTGGTCTGTGCTGGAGATTCTCACCGCCTGGGCAGGCGACCTGGGGCTGGCATTGTTCGGCGGCTCGGCGATTATGGGCTTCGCCGCGCTGCGCGTGATGTTCGGCTTTGCCGAAGGCCCGGCCTACGCCCTGATGAATAAGGCGATCGCCCACTGGGCGCCGGACAACGAACGCGGCATGGCGCTGGGTATCGGCCTGCTCAGCACCCAGGTCGGCTCGCTACTGACCGCGCCGGTGGCGGTGACGCTGCTGCTGCTGACCAATGACTGGCGGATGATGTTTATTCTGCTTGGCGCGTTGTCGCTGCTGGCTATGGTGCTGTTCGCTCGCGCTTTCAGCGATACGCCGGCGGATCAGCCGCGCGTCAATGCGGCGGAGCGCGCGCTGATCCGCGACGGTCAGCAGGCACAGCCAATCCAGGACACGCCGCTGCCCTGGTGGCGCTTTTTCACCAGCCGTACGCTGGTGTGCAATGCGCTGGGCTACTTCTCTTTTCTCTATATCACCTTTACCCTGGTCACCTGGGCGCCGAAGTATCTGATGGATAACTTTCATTTCGATCTGCATGCGCTCGGCTACGTGGCGATGATCCCCTGGAGCGGCGCCTGCATTACCGTGTTGCTGGGCGGCCGTATCGCCGATCTGCTGCTACGGCGCTTCGCCAGTCTGCGCCTGGCGCGCAACCTGTTTGCCGCGGTGACGCTACTGCTGGCCGGCAGTTGTTTTCTGGCGATCCCGTGGATGCCCTCGGCAAGCGCTATTATCGCGCTGATGACGCTGGGCAATGCGCTGAACGCGCTGGTCAATAACGTCTACTGGTCGGTGGTGATTGATGTGACGCCGCGCGCCAGCGTCGGCGCCTACAGCGGCATTACGCTGGCGATCGCTAACCTGGCGTCGATTATCTCGCCGATGCTGAGCGGCTGGCTGGCGCAGCATTACGGCTATAACGCCATGTTTACCGCCACGGCGCTGATCGCCTTCGCCAGTATGCTGGCGATGACGCTGTTGCAACCGGAGAAAAAGCTGGCCGCCTCGCGCGTCGCCACGCAGCTGACGGCCGCCTGACGCGCGTTGGTAAAATAAAAAGGCGCCTTCCGATGCATGCGCGGAAGCGCCTTCTTAACAGGGCGCGATAAAAAAAGATTATTTTTGCTGGCTCAGATAGTCGGTCAAAAAATGCTGGGCGTTTCCATATTTTGAAAGCAGATCGCTGTAGCTAATACGATAAGGATGCGGCTCATTCGGCAAATAGAGTTCGCCAATGTTCGTTCCATCCATGCTTAATACGACAAACCTGTTACCGTTAAGCGTTACGGTATATTTCTTTTTTTTGTTCTCCCTTACCACATCCATTATTTGAATCTTACGATTCCAGGGGTGATCGATATTTACCAACTGCACCAGCGCTTTATTTTCTTCGCGCGGACCGTAGCGCAATATCCAGACTTCCGTGCCCTCTTCGCCCTGCCAGGCTTTGACCTGCTCTGCAATTTCAGGACGTTGTTGCTTGCCATGCGCGGGGCGGCTATCCGGCGAGGCGATACCGGATTGTAAAGGGAGAAAGGTAAGGGAAGCTAAAAGAAGGGCGGTCGTTAATTTTTTCACTGAACAGTTCCTTCTTTATTTTCAGACAGCGGAAATAATAATCCATATTTATTTCCCGTCAATGTTCATCGTTCTAAAATAAGCGACAAAATCAAAAACAAAAGCGTGAAAGCAAATATATTTCCAGACAAGACTTGTAGATTTTAACAGAGTTTAATTATTTATTAGTAGATTCATTTATAAATGACCGGCCAGAGAAATGGCCGGTCATTTTATTATATAATTTCCTGGGGTTAAAACGCTTCCCAGCTATCCATCTGCGCCGTCGCCTGTACCGGTTTGTTGCGCGGCGCTGGCGCTGTCGGCTTCACGCTGGCTGGCCGCGTGGATACGGCGCCCGCATCGATGCGGAAGGTGGCGACCGTCTGGTTGAGATGCTGCGCCTGTTCCTGCAACAGGCTGGCGGCAGAAGAGGACTCTTCCACCAGCGAGGCGTTCTGCTGCGTCACCCGATCCAGCTCGGTCACCGCCACGCCAACCTGCCCAATACCCCGGCTCTGCTCGTCGGAAGCGGAAGAGATCTCATCCATGATGTCACGTACCTGTTTTACGCCAACGACAATGGCTTCCATCGACGCTTCCGCCGCCGCCGCCAGTTTGGTGCCCTGTTCAACGCGTGAGGAGGACTCCTCAATCAATCCTTTGATATCTTTCGCCGCGACGGCGCTGCGCTGCGCCAGGTTGCGCACTTCACCCGCCACTACCGCAAAGCCGCGTCCGTTTTCACCGGCGCGAGCCGCTTCCACCGCCGCATTCAGCGCCAGAATATTGGTCTGAAAGGCGATGCTTTCGATGACGCTGGTGATCTCGGCGATTTTCTTCGCGCTCTCTTCCATGCCAAAAATGGTTTTGATCACGCCATCCACAATGTCGCCGCCCTGCTCAGCGGTATCGGCGGCGCTGACCGCCAGCTTCGACGCCTGCAGCGCGTTATCGGCGTTCTGTTTCACCGTGGCGGTGAGCTGCTCCATGCTGGCCGCCGTCTGCTCCAGCGACGCGGCCTGTTCTTCGGTGCGCGCAGAGAGATCGGCGTTGCCGGCGGCGATTTCGCTGACGCCGGTCAGAATAGTGTCGGAACCGCTGCGCACGTTACGGACGGTATTCACCAGCGCCAGCTGCATGCGCGCCAGGCCGTTATGCAGCCGCCCCATTTCGTTACGCGCCTGCGGATTTTCTTTCACCGGATGCGTCAGGTCGCCATGTTCGATGGCGTCGATATGGTTCAGCGCCGCCGCCAGCGGACGCAGCAGCACCTGTTGTAGCACGCGCCAGCAGAGCGCAACGCAGAGCAACACCAGCACCATAACCGCCGCCATCAGCATTTTCATCTGGCTGAATGCGTGCTGGCTCTGCGCCGACGCCTGACGGGTGAGCGTGTTTACCGCTTCGCGCCAGCGATCGTAATCCGCCATCATCTCCTTCTGCTTCGGCGCAGCGTTAATGGCGAACATCCCTTCCAGACTGTGGGTGTTGGCGGTGTTCATCAGCTGCTGCAACAGCGTGGAGAACGCCTTATAGCTGGCGTCCAGCCGCAGGGTCAGCGCCGGGTCAAGCCCATGAAGCGGCGCGCCGGATTGATAAATCTGATACCAGCGCTCCGCCTCCTGCAGCTGCTGGCGGCCATGGGCGATCATGCCCGGCAGCTTCGCGCTGTTCGGGCCTTCCTGCTGGAGCCAGA
>ERZ1023456.166-NODE-166-length-10403-cov-5.070352_pt1 | contig 10403 bp, 10 predicted proteins | sample MGYA00380526_ERZ1023456 | MGnify/ENA primary metagenome ERZ1023456 (study PRJEB33173, sample SAMEA4830298) | metagenome | study: EMG produced TPA metagenomics assembly of the PRJEB25223 data set...
TCATCGGGCATTATCTGAACATAAAACACTATCAATAAGTTGGGACCATTACCAAAACGTAAAACTAAATAACACCCTGAAATCTGATCGGAATTATTCCCTGACGAGAAGCCCTGCGCGCAAATTTATTTTTTCAAACTAGACTTTTAATAAAATCATTTACAACACAGGAATCAGTCTGATGAGGAAAAAATTATTTTTTTGTGCGGTATCTGCTTCCCTGTTTTTAATACAGCCAGCAACGGCTAATACCAAACCAGAAGTTGTCGCCAGTATTAACCCTCCCTATCCGGATCCATCCGGCATTGCGGTTAGCTCCAGTAATCGAGTGTTTTTAGGTTTTCCCCGACATGCGGATAACCATAACTGGTATTCATTGGCAGAAGTCAAAGGCAATAAGCTGGTGCCTTATCCTGATAATACGTTAGGTCTGAAAAATAAACAGGATTATGACCACTGGCTTGTTTCACCTCATGGCATGTATATGGATAAAAATGACGTGCTCTGGGTGCTTGATGACGGCAAGATTGCCGGAAATAAAGAGATACCTGAGGGAGCGGCTAAAGTTGTCGCTATCGACACAAAAAGCAATAAGGTTATTCATAATATTGTCATTCATAAGCCGGTCCTGAATTCAGGTTCTCATTATAATGATTTGCGTGTGGATTTAACACATGGCGATCAGGGGGAAATCTATATTGCAAATTCAGGGTTTGAACAACATTATTCACTGGTGATTATTGATATCGCTTCAGGAAAGCAGAGGGAAGTCCTGACAAACCACTATTCGACCTCTCCTGAGCCGGGATATATCGCTTTTCTTGAAGGTCAGCCCCACCAATATGATTTTAACCACCAAAGCTTTCCTTTGGGAGGCGCAGATGGCGTAAGTTTGAGTCCTGACAGTAAAAAACTGTACTGGACAGTATTAAACGGGCGCAACCTTTACAGTATTGATACCGCGGTGTTGAGTGATTTTTCTAAAAATGAAAAGGCTATTGAGGCTGCTGTTCATTTCGAAGGCCAGCATCCTGCTAATGATGGATTGGCGGAAGATTCCGCCGGTAATCTTTACTTTGGCGCCTATGAACAGCAGTCCCTGATTAAAAGAGATGCAAAGGGAAACTATAGTTTGCTTTCTCATGATGAAAAAAACTATGTATGGCCTGACGGGCTGGCTTACAAAAACGGTTTTCTTTATGCGACCTTAGGGCAATGGAATCGACTGGCAGAGCTTAATGATGGCAAGGATCTGAGACGTCCCCCTTATTTGGTTGTTAAAGTGAAAGTCCAATAAAAACTCAGGCTTCATGAAAAAATGAGGCCTGGGTAATGACTTTGATCATGTTATAAAATTATGCGTCGGGACATTGCCGAATCAGCGTGCGGGATGGCCAGCTGCGTTCGCTTGATAAGCGAGACCTCAAGGTCATCCGCTATGGCGTGTCTGCTGTCGCATCCCTGATTGCTGAAGGCGTTCGCGTCGCTGCGTTTCTGTCAGGTCACATGCTTTCGGCAGAGAAATGGCGAGTATCCCGGCAATGATCAGCGAAGCGGCAAGCGCGCAGATTGCCACATTTTGACCATAGAGATAGAGCATTATGCCCACCAGATAAGGGCCGCAGAATCCGCCGAGGTTGCCGAGACCGTTGATTACGCCGCGTGCGCTACCAGCCACTTCGGGAGTCGCAATCCTTCCCGGAATGGACCAGAACGGACTGGTTGCCGCCTTGAGGAAAAAGCCGCAAATCACCAGAGCAATATAAGCTGCGATAATATGGTTGCGCAGTATAACGGAGGCCAGCAAGGCTGCGGCGAAGCAGAATAACGACGCCACTACCCATACCCGCCGCTTCCCGCTACCATCGCTCAACAAGGAAACCAGCCAGAGACCGGCAATCGTCGCCACGAAAGGCAGCACAGCCAGCACACCGACCCCCGCCATATTGGCGCCAGTCAGATTTTTTAAGATACTCGGGAGCCACAGGGTGTAGCCATAATCGCCCGTCTGGTAAAAAAAGTTTAGCGCTACCAGCTTCATCAGGCCTTTGTTACGGAATACATCTTTCAGCGGCGCACGGCTTACCGGTTGCTGATCGCGCCGCGCTTCGCGCTCGCGTTGCAGTTCGCGAATCAGGTATTCGCGCTCGCGCTCCGGGAGCCAGCGTGCCTCTTCAGGCCGATCGCTGATGACCAGCCACCACACCAGCAGCACCGCGGCAGAAAGCAATCCCTCGATAATAAATAGCCAGCGCCAGTCGAAGGCGTTGATAATCCAGCCGGATATCGGCGCAGTAAACATGCCACCCAGCGGCGCAAACATCATGACAAACGCGTTGGCACGGCCCAGCTCTTTTTCCGGAAACCAGTTGCTGACCATGGTCAGCACCACGGGCAGCATGCCGCCTTCAGACACGCCAAGAATAAAGCGCAGCGCCAGCAGTTGATAATGATTAGTGACGAAGCCGGTCGCAATCGAGACCGCCATCCAGGCGGCAAGCGACCAGGCGATAAAACGTTTACCACTGCCGTTTACCGCAATCCGGCCGCCGGGCACCTGCAAAAACAGATAACCGATAAAGAAGATGCCGCTGGCGATACCCGCCATCTGGCTGCTTATCGCCAAATCCTGTTCCATTCCTCCGGGCAAAGCGAAACTGATATTTACCCGATCCATAAAAGAAACAATACAGGTAATCAGAATGGGGGCAATGACACGTAACCACCGAGTCCCCGGTATTTTATTATCCATACAGCGCCCTCTGTGAATTTACGGAACGTACGGCGCTAACGATGTTGGTAACAACATCGTGAGTGCCTGAATAAAAATGAATGCGGGATTAAACAGCGTTGGGTAAGGGGCGCCCTTTAAAAAACGCGTCGACATTAGCAAAAACGACATCGCTCATTTTTTGACGTGTTTCCGCTGTCGCGCTGCCGACGTGTGGTTGCAATATCACATTATCCAGCGCGATAAGCGCTTCAGGGACATGAGGTTCTTCTTCGAAGACGTCTAACGCGGCGCCAGCAATGGCTTTACGCTGCAACGCCTGAATCAGGGCGTTTTCATCTACCAGCGTTCCGCGAGCGATATTGACCAACCAGGCGTGCGCCGGCATCGCCTCAAGAACCGAGGCATCGATCAGTCCACGGTTTGCCGCGCCGCCGGAGGCGGCGACGATCAGGAAATCATTTTCCCGCGCCAGGGTGTAAATGTCCCCGCACCGGGTATAGGGAAGCTCCGGTTTCGGCGTACAACTGATATAGGATACCGACATATCAAACGCCGTCGCGCGTTGAGCGATCGCGCGGCCGATATTGCCCATGCCCACGATGCCGACTCGCTTGCCGCTGACCTGGGTGCCGAGCGCGGGAGCTTGCCTGAGCCACTGGCCTTCACGTACGAAGCGATCGCCGAGACACAGGCGCCGTGCGCCGCTCAGCAGCAGTCCCATCGCCATGTCAGCAACATCGTTAGTCAGCACGCCGGAAGTGATGGTGACGGCAATATTCGCTTTGCGAGCATAATCAAGGTCAACGGCGTCAGTACCTACGCCGAAGATCGCAATCAGCCCGATCTGCGGTAATTGTTCCAGTACGGCATTGCTGATACCGACATCGCCACGCGTGACAACGGCCTGAACGCGCGTCCCCTCGGCGGCAAGCCAGGCCAGCGGTTCATCCTGTTCATACAGACGATGCACCTCAAAGGCGGAGCTGAGACGGTCAAGCAGAGAATCGAGCACCGGGGCAATCAGTAAAATATTCGGGCGGGCTTGTTGCGTCATGAGCGTTCCTTTAATCATTCCGTTACCTGAGATGGATACTATTAAAGGCGTTCTGACGTATTTTTTTGTGATAAATATCACATGAAAAAGTGTTAAGAAACTCTGTTACTGATGGCGTGATCGTGACGGCGATTCGGCTATATCGGGTGACACATTTCAGATGGTAGCGCCCATCGACAGACGATAATGCAAATCGACCTGCTCGATGGTGGGTTGTTGATGGATCTTTTTAATGAGAATTTCTGTGGCGACCTTGCCCATTTCGAAGCGCGGCGTGACCACGCTGGCCAATTGCGGCGTTGTTACCTGCCCGATTTCCAGCCCGTGAAAACCTGCGATCGCCATTTGATCGGGGACAAGAATGCCTGCGGCGCGACACTCCTGCAATACGCCAACGGCCAGATCATCATTGGTACAGAGAATGCCATCCATATTGGGATAGATCTGCCGCGCCAGAGTCATCATGCCTGTACCGATGGAAACCGAAGAAATTTTATTCGGCGCTATGCGCCCCGCTGGGAGTCCGGCCGCCGTCATGGCTTCGCAATAGCCTGCATAGCGTTGTTCATCACGCGTATCGGACATCGAACCAAAATAGATAATGTGTTTTTTACCGCTGGCCAGCAGCATATTCGTCATATCCAGACCGGCGCGGTGATTATTGAAGCCTACGCTGATGCGTCCGGGCGTCTGAGTCAGGCCCATCACTTCCGCAATCGGGATGCCTGCAGCTTTCAGATATTTTTCTGCGCGCACCGTATGCACGGATTCAGTCAGAAGCAATGCCTTAATATTAAAAGCCAATACCGTAGCGATCTTTTCTTCTTCGCGCTGGCGATCGTAATCGTAATTTACCACCAGCGTCTGATAACCCTGTACGCGGGTAACGGATTCCACACCTGCCAGCAAATCGGCAAAAATCTGATTATGAAAGGAAGGAATAAGCACGCCGATGCGGGGCAGGGTATTGCCGATCATGGCGGAATTATCGGCGTCAGGCTGGTAGCCAACCTCCGCAATCACTTTCGCGATATGTTCCGCCGTTTCCGCCTTTACTTTTTCCGGCGTGCGTAAATAGCGACTAACCGTCATTTTTGTTACGCCCGCCAGCGTAGCGATATCATGTAACGTTATGCGTTGCATTTTCATTATTCATGTCCGTCAGACGGCGATTCCATCACATTATTATGCCTGCCGGCAGAGGGAAAAGGAATTATTCGCCGATACCGGATCCGCCCATTTCGGCTGCCTGACCTGCCACAGTTCACAACAAAGGTAACCGGGTTTTGTAACACGGATTAGAGTGACGTCCGTCACAGTTTTATACGCCATAAAACCGTGATATAGGCGTTATGAATGGCAAAACAAGGCAGGTTTGTTGATGAACGATCTTTTCAGCTTAAACAACAAACGGATATTGATAACCGGCGCCGCCCAGGGCATTGGTTTCATTATGGCCCGTGGTCTGGCGCAACAGGGGGCAGAAATCATCATCAACGGCACGCATGCAGAGCGGGCAGAAAAGGCTGCCATGCGATTACGCGATGAAGGTTTCAAAGCCCATACTTCTCTGTTTGACGTTGCCGATGCCCGTGCGGTGGAACAGGCGGTTGCGGATATTGAAAATAACATAGGCCCGATTGATGTGTTATTTAACAATGCCGGCATTCAACGCCGCCATCCTTTTACCGAATTTCCGCTTGATGAGTGGAACGATATTATTGCAACCAACCAGACCGGCGTATTCATCGTCTCGCAATGCGTGGCAAAAAAAATGGCTGCGCGCAAAAAGGGCAAAATTGTCAATATCTGTTCAATGCAAAGCGAACTGGGTCGGGATACCATTACGCCTTACGCGGCGGCAAAAGGTGCGGTAAAAATGCTGACGCGCGGCATGTGCGTGGAGCTGGCGCGTCATAATATCCAGGTTAACGGTATCGCCCCGGGCTATTTCCGCACGCCGATGACCCAGGCGTTAGCAGACAATAAAGAATTCACCGACTGGTTATGCAAGCGTACCCCTGCCGCGCGTTGGGGCAATCCTGAAGAACTGGTGGGTGCGGCGGTGTTTCTTTCGTCAAAAGCGTCCGATTTCGTTAACGGGCATCTGTTGTTCGTCGATGGCGGCATGCTGGCGGCGGTATAACAGGGAGGATCTGGCTATGGCAGTACCATGTATCATTTTGATGGGCGTATCCGGCACCGGAAAAACCTCCGTAGGCATGGCGCTCGCCAGGGCGCTGAATGCGAAATTCCTTGACGGCGACGACCTTCATCCGCGTGAAAATATCCTGAAAATGGCTGCCGGACAGGCGCTGAACGATGAGGATCGTCTGCCCTGGCTCACGCGTATTTCCGACGTGATTTTTAGCCTGGGCCAGAAAAACGAAGCGGGTGTTCTGGTCTGTTCCGCACTGAAGAAACGCTATCGCGATACGCTGCGCGCGGGTTATGCGCATGTGCGTTTTATCTGGTTGCAGGGTGATTATCAGTTTGTATTGAACCGCATGCGGCAACGACAGGGCCATTTTATGCCGGAGGCGCTTCTGCAAAGCCAGTTTGCTACGCTGGAAGTCCCTGGCGAAGAGGAAGGCGATGTTATCCCGGTCGATATTTCACCTGCTCTTTCCCATATCGTTTCACACTGCATCAGCCTGGTCAGCGCCGCGCCAGCGCAGATGACAAAAGTCGCGTCCTGATTGCCTGTTTTTATACGGGCGCATCGCATCCGCGTTCCGCCCGCTTCCCGCAATGCCATCATCCGCTCTGTGCCGATGCACAGAGCGGATTGACGCCTGCATCATCCATTGTCTCGGGCTATCCGACGTCGGCGCCGCCAGGTTAATCCTGCGCATACCGCAAGCAGAATGACGATCAACGCCACTATGCCCGGCATAATCCACGGTTGCGCCCTGGCCAGCAGCGGCGGGTGGCCGCCCTGACGCACCCAGGCAACGTCACCTGCACTCACGGTGACCTCTGGATTACCGTAATGCGCCAGCACGAAATTACTGATATCAGCGACCTGCGCATCGCTCAGCTTGTCAACATAAGAGGGTGAGCTGAAGCCCGGCATCAGTACCTGACCCACGGCGGTGTTGCGCTGCACGCCAAACAGAATAGCGGCAATCAGATTGGCTGGGTTATGCATGCCCGTCGCGGTATTGTGGAACAGCGAAGGGTAAGCCTGATTAGCGCTGCCGGCTCCGTCTGGCTGATGACAGCTGGCGCAGTTGCCGCTGAACAGTGCCGCGCCATTCGTCAGTGAGTGATTGGCGTTATTGGCGTTACGTCCGCGTATGCTGTTCTCCACATCCGCTGGTTTGCCAAAGCTGTAGGCGGGTTGCGTGTCGCCTTCGTCACGGATTGGCGTCGTGCTTTTAAGATAAACCGCTATCGCTTTCAAATCGCTGTCGGACAGATACTGCAGGCTATGCTCCACCGCTTCGGCCATGCCGCCCGCCGCCTGGTTTTTGCCCTCAGCCCGGCCGGTCTTAAGGTATTGAACCAGCTCATCGTTACGCCAGCCACCGATTCCGCTTATCGCATCGGATGTGATGTTAGGCGCGTACCAGCTGCCGATCGGCGCACCAGCCAGCGGCCGGTTGCCTGCCTCCTGCATCAATACTCCGCGCGGCGTATGACAGGTGTTACAGTGCGCAAGGCCGTTAACCAGATAGTTACCCCGATTCCACTCAGCACTCTGGCTGTCATCGCTCAGGTAAGGCTTATCGTCCGCAAACATCAGGTTCCAGAAGAACATGCTGAAGCGCAGGTTAAAGGGGAAAGGCAGGCTGGTTTGTCGGTTTTTCTGCTCAACCGGCTTCACGCCATGCATAAAGTAGTAATAGAGCGCATGCAATTCGTCATCCGTGATCTTGCTGTAAGAGGTGTAAGGCATCGCGGGATAGAGCTGCGCGCCGTCAGCGCGTACGCCATGGCGTACCGCCTGCGAAAATTCAGCTTCGCTGTAAGGCCCGATGCCGTCGGCAGAAGGGGTGATATTGGTGGAATAGATCACACCCATCGGCGAGGCGATCGCATAACCGCCGCTGAAGGCGGTTGCACTGCCCGGAGCGGTGTGGCATGCCTGACAATCCGAAGCAATGGCGACCTGTTCCCCCTAGCGCAACAATGTCAGATCGGTCTGCTCTGCCGGAGCGCTTAACGTCAACGCTGCCATGAGTGACGTTGCCATCAACAGCTGTTTCATGCGTCCCCCTTCATGCGCAGGCTGATGTCATGAGCGGCCTTCAGCCCCAGCGCCGCCATGGTCAGCGTACTGTTCACCACGCTGGCGGAGGGGATGGCGCCTCCCCCGGGCAGCCAGAGATTTTCATGGTCAAATGCCCGACAATTGCCGTCCACAACCGCCTCTTTTGCATTTTTCCCCATGATAACCCCACCCATAATGTGGTTATTGGCATTCAGGCCTTGACTGATAGTGAATTCTTTGGCGTCAAACAGCTGCCCGATATGCTCCAGCTGCGCGTGAGAAGCTTCCGCGCCCTTACGGACATAATCACCCACGTCGTAATAAATATCGGGACAGGGCAAGCCATGCGGATCTTTACGGGTTTTGCTCAGCGTCAGACGGTTTTCCGGATCGGGCAGCGGTTCCAGACTGATGGAGAGATCCACGCTATGGACTGCGCGGTAGCGAATCTCCTCATCCAGTGCTTTGCCGACCAGGCCTTTTTTCATCGCCTGTTGCGTTGCGGTGACCACACGGGAAATATTGTTGAGGATCACTTTGTTCGCGGAGTAGTCGCGTCGGAAGTCGCCGTCACGGTAGCCGACCATACAGCTGCTCTGCGCCGGACCTCTGCCCAGCCAGACCGGTTCTTTCGTCAGAAACGAACAGTGGAAGCCGGAGTGGTCCATCATGTTACGGCCAACCATATCGGAAGCGTTGGCGATACCGTTGGGATTAGCGTCATTCGCCGCCATCAGCAACAGACGCGGCGTCTCGATGCCATTGCAGGCCAGCGCGAAGGCTTTCGCCGTGGCTTTATGCGAAGCGCCAGAGGTATCCAGCCAGTGAACCGCGGTGATACGGTTATTGCTGTCGGTGTCCATTTTATAAACCACCGCCTCCGCCAGCACCACCGCGCCATTGCGTTCGGCGCGTTCAACATGATGGATGCCGTTATACATCGCACCGATCGGGCAAATGGGCTGACAATTGTTATTGCCGCAACAGGTAGGGCGTCCTTCCCACGGGCGAGTGCTTCGCCCTTGCGGAATCGGTACCAGGTTATAGCCATGCGGGTTTACCACGCTGGCAAAATAATTATCGCCGTGGGCAAAAGGCACCATATCCATCGGATAAGGCTGGCTGCGCTCCGTGGGTGATTGTCTGGCGGGATCGTTTGGCCCTGCGACGCCAATCTCGTTTTCAGCCTTGCAATACCAGGGTTCCAGCTCGTCATAGCCTATCGGCCAGTCGCGGCCCACGCCGTATTTCGACTGCATGACAAAATCGCTTGGATGATGTCGCCAGCAGGAGGCTGCCCAGTGCCAGGTCGTGCCGCCTACCGTGCGCAGGTAGCCTTGTTGAAAACTGTCAGCATTGGGACCCGTCACGTTGACATAGTTGTTACGCGGGAAATAGAGCGGTGCCGGAGCAAATTTTGACTGAGGATATAATCCCTGAAAGTCGGAGCCTGCGCGGTTTGCGAACGGCATATTGCGCCAGTTTTCCACGGCCTGCGCGCGATCGATACGCAGGCCGGCTTCCAGCACCAGTACCGAATATCCCTGACTGACCAGTTCGTTGGCCATCATACCGCCAACAATACCGGAACCCACGATCACAATATCTGCCGAAGCATCGCCTTGCGCAGTAAACACTGGTTTTTTCATGATTTTTAGTACTTTTAAATGAATCAGAGATTTTCAATCAGGCTGGGATTTTCAGCGGGAACGGGCGCGGTCCACCAGATGGGGCCATTGCCGCAGTATGTCGGCACGATCAAACCATCGCTCACGGTCTGGTACATCAGCGCCTGCTTATACGCAACTAAGGTGCCGTGATAATCGTCGCCCACCGTGCCGGTATACCAGGCGACCACGATCTGGTAGAGAAAATCATGCAGGCCTGCCTGCGTCGCTTTATTCAGCAGTTGCTGCGCGCTGTCGTCCGGGCTTTGCAGTTGCGCAAGATGCGACAGACGGGCAGCGAAGTGTTTATCCCGCGCGGCAAAAGCGTCAAAAAACCGTGCTGCCAGTACGCTGTCGATCTGCTTATGCTCGGTGATGGTGCGGGAAAGAGCGATAAAAGCCGTGACGGGATCGCTGGCGCGCGCCACGCTGGCCGCGAACGCATTACCTGACAGTGAAGCGAATGCGCCAGCCAGAGTCAGCCTGGCCGTTGCCAGCAGAAATTCCCTTCGTGTGGAACCGGTTCCATTTTTAGGCGAAAAAATTACGTCGGGTTCGATTTTTAGATTCATGGATTTTTCTTGCGTAAACCAGATAGTGGGGGAATGTGATCCAAGTCACGCACCCTAACATCAATATTAATTTTTTGCTATCGTCATATGAGCTATATGTATAGGTGGTAATGGTCCCAACTTATTGATAGTGTTTTATGTTCAGATAATGCCCGATGAC
>ERZ1023456.167-NODE-167-length-10396-cov-4.188280_pt1 | contig 10396 bp, 8 predicted proteins | sample MGYA00380526_ERZ1023456 | MGnify/ENA primary metagenome ERZ1023456 (study PRJEB33173, sample SAMEA4830298) | metagenome | study: EMG produced TPA metagenomics assembly of the PRJEB25223 data set...
TATTAATGAAGAGGATGTCGACGCGCATGAGATTCGCGTCGCGATTCATGACGGCTATACGCTGGACGATCCTAAACGCCCGCGCAACTACAGTCCGCAGCAATATATGCGCAGCGCGGAGGAGATGTGCGAACTCTTCTCCGACATCCCGGAAGCGCTGGAAAACAGCGTAGAGATCGCCCGTCGCTGTAACGTCACGGTACGGCTTGGCGAATATTTCCTGCCGAAATTCCCCACCGGCGAGATGACCACCGAAGACTTTCTGGTGATGCGTTCGCGCGAGGGGTTGGAGGAGCGTCTGGCGTTCCTGTTCCCCGATCCTGAGGTTCGGGCGCAGAAGCGGCCGGAATATGACGAACGTCTGGAGATCGAGCTTAACGTTATCAACCAGATGGGTTTCCCCGGCTACTTCCTGATTGTCATGGAGTTTATCCAGTGGTCGAAAGATAACGGCATTCCGGTCGGACCGGGACGCGGTTCGGGCGCCGGCTCGCTGGTGGCCTATGCGCTGAAGATCACCGACCTCGATCCGCTGGAATTCGACCTGCTGTTCGAACGCTTCCTGAACCCGGAGCGCGTCTCCATGCCCGACTTCGACGTCGATTTCTGCATGGAAAAACGCGATCAGGTGATTGAACACGTTGCCGATATGTACGGGCGCGACGCGGTATCGCAGATCATCACCTTCGGCACCATGGCGGCGAAAGCGGTTATCCGTGACGTGGGCCGCGTGCTGGGCCATCCTTACGGTTTCGTCGATCGCATCTCGAAGCTGGTGCCGCCCGATCCGGGTATGACGCTGGAAAAAGCGTTCGCCGCCGAGCCGCAGCTGCCGGAAATCTATGAGGCCGATGAAGAGGTCAGGGCGCTGATCGATATGGCGCGCAAGCTGGAAGGGGTGACGCGCAACGTCGGCAAGCACGCCGGGGGCGTCGTGATCGCGCCGACCAAAATCACCGACTTCGCGCCGCTCTACTGCGATGAAAACGGCAACCACCCGGTTACCCAGTTTGATAAAAACGACGTGGAATACGCCGGTCTGGTGAAGTTCGACTTCCTCGGCCTGCGCACCCTGACCATCATCAACTGGGCGCTGGATATGATTAATGCGCGCCGGGCGAAGCAGGGCGAGGCGCCGATCGATATCGCCGCGATTCCGCTGGATGATAAAAAAAGCTTTGATATGCTGCAGCGCGCGGAAACCACAGCGGTTTTTCAGCTTGAATCGCGCGGCATGAAAGACTTGATTAAGCGTCTGAAGCCGGACTGCTTCGAAGATATGATCGCACTGGTGGCGCTGTTCCGTCCCGGCCCGTTGCAGTCGGGAATGGTGGATAACTTTATCGACCGTAAGCACGGGCGCGAAGCGATCTCCTACCCCGATATTCAGTGGCAGCATGAGTCGCTGAAGCCGGTGCTGGAACCGACCTACGGCATCATTCTCTACCAGGAACAGGTGATGCAGATCGCCCAGGTACTGGCGGGCTATACGCTCGGCGGCGCGGATATGCTGCGTCGCGCCATGGGTAAGAAGAAGCCGGAGGAGATGGCCAAGCAGCGCTCGGTGTTTAAAGAGGGCGCGGAGAGCATGGGCATCGACGGCGAGCTGTCGATGAAAATCTTCGATCTGGTGGAAAAATTCGCCGGTTACGGCTTCAATAAATCACACTCCGCCGCCTATGCGCTGGTTTCTTACCAGACGCTGTGGCTGAAGGCGCACTATCCGGCCGAGTTTATGGCGGCGGTAATGACCGCCGATATGGACAACACCGAGAAAGTGGTCGGCCTGGTGGATGAGTGCTGGCGCATGGGGCTGAAAGTGCTGCCGCCGGATATCAACTCCGGCCTCTATCAGTTCCACGTCAACGATGACGGCGAGATCGTATACGGCATCGGCGCCATTAAAGGCGTCGGTGAAGGTCCGATCGAAGCGATCATTGAGGCGCGAAATAAAGATGGCTACTTCCGCGAGCTGTTCGATCTCTGCGCGCGCACCGATCCGAAGAAAATCAACCGCCGCGTGATGGAAAAACTGATCATGTCGGGCGCCTTCGATCGTCTGGGGCCGCATCGCGCGGCGCTGATGAGCGCGCTGGGCGATGCGCTGAAGGCGGCGGATCAGCACGCCAAAGCGGAGGCGATCGGGCAGGCGGATATGTTCGGCGTACTGGCGGAGGAGCCGGAGCAGGTAGAGCAATCCTATGCCAGCATCACGCCGTGGCCGGAGCAGGTGCGGCTGGACGGCGAGCGGGAGACGCTGGGGCTTTATCTGACCGGCCATCCCATCAACCAGTATCTGAAAGAGATTGAACGCTACGTCGGCGGCGTGCGTTTGAAAGACATGCATCCGACCGATCGCGGTAAAATCACTACCGCGGCCGGTTTGGTGGTGGCGGCCCGCGTTATGGTCACTAAACGCGGCAACCGTATTGGCATCTGCACGCTGGATGATCGTTCCGGTCGTCTGGAGGTGATGTTGTTCACAGATGCGCTTGATAAATACCAGCAGCTGCTGGAAAAAGACCGTATCCTGATCGTCAGCGGACAGGTCAGCTTTGATGACTTCAGCGGGGGCCTTAAAATGACCGCCCGTGAAGTGATGGATATCGACGAAGCACGTGAAAAATATGCGCGTGGACTTGCTATCTCGCTGACGGACAGGCAAATTGATGACCAGCTTTTAAACCGTCTCCGTCAGTCTCTGGAACCCCATCGTTCGGGGACAATTCCGGTACATCTCTACTATCAGAGAGCGGATGCGCGGGCCAGACTGCGTTTTGGCGCAGCATGGCGCGTATCTCCCTGCGATCGTTTGCTGAATGACCTGCGATCGCTGATAGGATCGGAGCAGGTGGAACTGGAGTTTGACTAAAACAGGAACATTATGAGTCTTAATTACCTGGATTTTGAACAGCCAATCGCAGAACTGGAGGCGAAAATCGACTCCCTGAAGTCGGTTGGCCGTCAGGATGAAAAACACGATATTAATCTGGATGAAGAGATTCAGCGTCTGCGTGAAAAAAGCGTAGAGCTGACGCGTAAAATCTTCGCCGATTTGGGCGCGTGGCAGATCGCGCAGCTGGCGCGTCATCCGCTGCGTCCTTACACGCTGGACTATGTCCGTAACGTGTTTACCGACTTTGACGAGCTGGCAGGCGACCGCGCCTACGCTGACGACAAGGCGATTGTCGGCGGCATTGCGCGTCTGGATGGACGTCCGGTAATGATCATCGGCCATCAGAAAGGCCGTGAAACGAAAGAGAAGATTCGGCGTAACTTTGGTATGCCGGCGCCGGAGGGCTATCGCAAAGCGCTGCGCCTGATGGAAATGGCCGAGCGTTTCAAGATGCCTGTCATTACCTTTATCGACACGCCGGGCGCTTACCCTGGCGTGGGCGCGGAAGAGCGCGGTCAGTCTGAGGCGATTGCGCGCAACCTGCGTGAGATGTCTGGCCTGAAAGTGCCGGTTATCTGCACCGTTATTGGTGAGGGCGGTTCCGGCGGCGCGCTGGCTATCGGCGTGGGCGACAAGGTCAACATGCTGCAGTACAGCACCTATTCCGTTATTTCACCGGAAGGCTGCGCCTCTATCCTGTGGAAAAGCGCGGATAAAGCGCCGCTGGCGGCGGAAGCGATGGGCATTATCGCGCCGCGTCTGAAAGAACTGGATTTGATCGACGCGATTGTCCCGGAACCGCTGGGCGGCGCGCATCGCGATCCGCTGGCGGTGGCCGCTTCGCTGAAAGCGCAGCTGCTGGCCGATCTCGCCGAACTGGATGGGCTGAACACCGAAGAGCTGCTTAACCGCCGCTATCATCGTCTGATGAACTACGGCTACGCATGATGCGTAGCGCGTAAAAAAAGGCGGCCTTCGGGCCGCCTTTTTTATACCGTCATTCAGCGTTTTCGATGCGGATTATTCTCGCTTCGTCGCTTCATTTCTCCTGCCGCTGCGCATCTTCGCTATGCTTATTCTTTATCGCCCATCGCCAGGAGGTGCTAATTGAATATTATTGCGATAATGGGACCGCATAACGCTTTTTATAAAGATGAACCCATGCGCCAGCTGCATCAGGCGCTGATAAATCAGGGTTTTGAACCGATCTATCCGAAAGACGCCAATGATTTGGTGAAGCTGATTGAGCATAATCCCCGCATTTGCGGCGTGATTTTTGACTGGGATGAGTACAGTCTCGATTTATGCAGCGAGATTAATCAGCTTAACGAGTACCTGCCGCTCTACGCCTTTATCAATACCCACTCCACAATGGACATCAGCATCAATGAGATGCGCATGGCGCTGTGGTTCTTTGAGTACGCGCTCGATATGGCGGAGGACATCGCCCAGCGCATCCGGCAGTATACCGACGAATATATCGATAACATTACGCCGCCGTTAACCCGCGCGCTGTTCACCTATGTGAAAGAGGGAAAATATACCTTCTGCACGCCAGGCCATATGGCCGGCACCGCTTTCCAAAAAAGCCCGATCGGTACGCTGTTTTACGACTTCTACGGCCCCAACACGCTGAAGGCGGACACGTCGATTTCGGTGACCGAGCTGGGCTCGCTGCTCGATCACACCGGGCCGCACCTGGAGGCGGAGGAGTATATCGCCCGCACCTTCGGCGCCGAGCAGAGTTATATGGTGACCAACGGCACCTCCACCTCGAATAAAATTGTCGGCATGTACGCCGCGCCAGCGGGCAGCACCATGCTGGTGGATCGCAACTGCCATAAATCGCTAACCCATCTGCTGATGATGAGCGATATCGTGCCGATCTGGCTGAAGCCGACGCGCAACGCGCTGGGCATTCTCGGCGGTATTCCAAAGCGCGAATTCACGCGCGAAAGCATCGCGTTGAAGGTGGCGCAAACCGAACACGCCGCGTGGCCGGTACATGCGGTGATCACTAACTCCACCTACGACGGCCTGCTCTATAACACCCAATATATCAAAGAGACGCTGGAGGTGCCGTCGATCCATTTCGATTCCGCCTGGGTGCCTTACACTAATTTCCATCCTATCTACGCCGGTAAAAGCGGCATGAGCGGCGAGCGCACGCCCGGCAAAGTGATTTATGAAACTCAGTCGACGCACAAGCTGCTGGCCGCTTTCTCTCAGGCTTCGCTGATCCATATTAAAGGCGACTATGACGAACAGACTTTTAATGAAGCCTATATGATGCACACCACCACTTCGCCCAACTATTCGATCGTCGCCTCGATCGAAACGGCGGCGGCGATGCTGCGTGGCAATCCTGGCCGTCGGCTGATAAACCGTTCGGTGGAACGAGCGCTCCACTTCCGCCGCGAGGTGCAGCGACTGCGTGAAGAATCTGACAGCTGGTTCTTCGATATCTGGCAGCCGGACGGCATTGATGAAGCGGAATGCTGGCCGATCCAGCCCGGCGACGAGGAGTGGCACGGCTTTGCCGATGCAGATCGCGATCATATGTATCTCGATCCGATCAAAGTCACCATTCTGACGCCGGGCATGAGCGAGCAGGGGGTGATGGCGGACGAGGGGATCCCGGCGGCGCTGGTAGCGAAGTTCCTCGACGAACGCGGCATCGTGGTAGAAAAAACCGGGCCGTACAACCTGCTGTTCCTGTTCAGCATCGGTATCGATAAAACGCGGGCGATGGGGCTGCTGCGCGCGCTGCTGGACTTTAAGCGCGCCTACGATCTTAATCTGCGTGTGAAAAATATCCTGCCGGATCTCTATGCCGAAGATCCCGATTTCTACCGCAATATGCGTATTCAGACGCTGGCGCAGGGCATTCATCAGCTGATCCGTCAACACGATCTGCCGCGCCTGATGCTGAAAGCTTTCGACGTATTGCCGGAAATGAAGATGACGCCGCATCAGGCGTTTCAGCTACAGGTAAAAGGGGAAGTGGAAACGGTGGAAATCGACCAGATGATCGATCGCGTTTCCGCTAATATGATCCTGCCTTATCCCCCCGGCGTGCCGCTGGTGATGCCGGGAGAGAGGATCACCGAGGCGAGCCGCCCGGTACTCGATTTCCTGTTAATGCTGTGCGCGATTGGCCGTCACTATCCTGGCTTTGAAACCGATATTCACGGCGCCAGGCTGACGGAAGATGGGCGCTATCTGGTGCGCGTGCTGAAGCAGGATGAACCGGCGATACCGGCGGGTGAACGCTGATTTTGCAGAGTTTGCCGCCTTGCCTGACGGCGGGCGAGCAGGTAGGGTGCGACATTGCGGTTTACAAGGCGGCCAACGGCCTGGCGGCCGCATGAAGAAAGCGGCAGGACATGCAGTAAAATCCCGCTCGTAACCGTACCCACTTGCGATAAGCGAAACCCTCAAGGAGAAGTTATGCTGGGCATTAAACAGGTTCATCATATTGCGATCATCGCCAGCGACTACGCGCGCAGCAAGGCGTTCTACTGCGATATCCTCGGCTTTACGCTGCAACAGGAAGTCTGGCGCGAAGCGCGCGATTCATGGAAAGGCGATCTGGCGCTGAACGGCCAGTATATGATTGAGCTGTTTTCTTTCCCTGCGCCGCCAGCCAGAGTGAGCCACCCGGAAGCCTGCGGCCTGCGGCATCTCGCCTTTGCCGTTGAAGATATCGACGACGCCTGCCGCTTTCTGCAGGAAAAGGGCGTCGCATATGAACCGGTGCGCGTCGATCCTTTGACCGGCAAGCGTTTTACCTTCTTCCACGACCCCGATAATTTGCCGCTGGAGCTCTACCAGGCGTAAAATATCCGCTTTGACGACCATCCTGCGATGGCCGTTTTTCCGTAACAGGTTTCCCGATGACGCAGCTTGCACAACTTGAACAACGACTGGCCGGTGAACGGCGATTGCTGGTGGCATTCAGCGGCGGTCTGGATTCTACCGTTCTGTTGCATCAGCTGACGCTGCTGCGCCAGCATCAGGATCTCCAGCTGCGCGCGATCCATATCCATCACGGACTTAGCCCACACGCCGATCGCTGGGCGCAGCACTGCCGCACCGTTTGCGATGCATGGCAGGTCGCGCTGGAGACGGTGAAAATTGCGGTGAACGGTAGCGAAGGCGGTATTGAGGCCTCGGCGCGCGAAGGACGCTATCGCGCCTTTCGTCAGCATTTACAGGCTGGCGAAGCGCTGGTGACGGCGCAGCACCTTGACGATCAGTGTGAAACGCTGCTGCTGGCGTTGAAGCGCGGCAGCGGTCCGGCCGGTCTGGCGGCGATGCCCGCCAGCCTGACGCTGGGGGGCCATCGTCTGCTGCGCCCGCTACTGCGCTGCCGTCGCGAGGCGCTGGAAAGCTGGGCGCAACAGCATCAGCTGCGCTGGATAGAGGATGAAAGCAACCCGGACACGCGTTATGACCGCAATTTTTTACGACAGGAGGTCGTACCGCGCCTGAACGCCAGATGGCCCCATTTTTCTGAGGCGGTGGCGCGCAGCGCGGCGCTGTGCGGCGAGCAGGAGCAGCTGCTGGATGAGCTGCTGGCGGAGTCGCTGCGTGCGCTGACGCAGCCGGACGGCGCGTTGCGCATCGCCGGATTCGCCGGGCTGAGCGAGGCGAGACGCGCCGCGCTGCTGCGACGCTGGATTGCCGCCTGCGGCGGTAAAATGCCGTCGCGCGACGCCATTCAGCGTATCTGGCAGGAGGTCATCTGCGCGCGCGAAGACGCGGCTCCCCGTTTACAGCTGGGGGAATTCGAGCTGCGCCGCTATCGTCAGGCGCTTTACTGGCTGCCGCTGCGTCCATCGGTGCGCGACGCGGTGCTGCCCTGGTCTGACGTGCGGCAGCCGCTTTCGCTGCCGCACGGTCTGGGCGTGCTGCGGCTTGCGGAAACGGGCATTGAAATCCGCCCGCCGCGCGCCGATGAAAGCGTTACCGTGCGCTTTCAGGCGCAGGGCAGCTTCGCCATTATCGGACGCGGCGGACATCGGCCAATTAAAAAACTGTGGCAGGAGTGCGGCGTACCGCCCTGGCGACGTGAAAGCACGCCGCTGATTTTTTATAACGATACGCTGATCGCCGCGCTGAATACTTTTGTTTGCCGTGACGGAAGCCCCGCGCCGGGCCATGGTTTGCGCATCGCCTGGCAACAACCACAACATGGAGAATTGCAATGAAAAGCGTGCTGATAGTGCTATTGGCCTCGTTTACCGCGCCTGCGCGGACGGCCCGGAGGGGCGGCCTTGGAGAGCGGTTGGCCCGGTATCCCGCCCCCGCGCCGGCCGCCGGCGCTCTCGCCGCGGGTCAGGAAAAAGCGGCCGCCTGTAGCGCCTGTCACGGTGCGGAAGGCAAGGCGTCGGTGTCGCTTTATCCCAATCTGGCTGGGCAGAATGCCGACTATTTGCAGCATGCGTTGCAGGCCTATAAGAAAGGGGAGCGTAGCGGTGGTCAGGCAGAGGTGATGAAGGCGTTCGTTAGCGGATTAAGCGATGAGGATATGGCGGATCTGGCGACGTATTACCATTCGCTGAAGCCATAATAACGCAGGGCGGGACAAGCCCGCCCGCAGGTTTAATCAGACTCGCTGACGACAACGGTGCCCAGTTCCGGGTGACTGAAACTGGCGATATGATCCAGACGCAGCTCGCGCGTTTCGCCGCTGAGGTCCGCCACCAGATACTCCACGTTTTTACGGGTGATCATATCGTTGGCTTTCACCTTAAGCTGCTCGCCGTTCTTGAGTTCCAGAGCCAGCGTCCACTGTTTTTGGCAAGCGAGTTCCAGACTATCATAATCGTCGCAATTGATCGGTTTGTAGGCTTCATTCGTCAACATAATCGCTCACCATTAAGTTTGCAGCAGCATACGCTGCCTGTTCCCTGACAGAAGAGTCTAGCGCAGAATTCGCCGCTATCTCATTCAGTGTTTTTAACGCGCAACCTATGGCGTCGGGCACGTATCCCAGTTCGCCGCCGCCGATTTCAGCGTACTTCTGACGAACCAAATCACAATATTGCTGCACATGCACCTCCTTTCAGAGCGTAAATCTCCGACTTAAGCGACTATAACACAGCCCCCAGCGGGAAATCAGCCTGTTCACGTCAGGGATTTATCCTGGCGTGCGGCAGAAAGGGAAAGCGGATAGGCGGCGATGGGAGAGCGGCGGCGCAGGTCGCCGGGATGAACAGGAGGTCAAAATAATTGACCTTTTACCGATGGGCGTCACACTGTAGCAGAGAAAAATGCCCGCGTTATAAAGGCTGCGCAGCCGAAACAGGCTGCGCACCACCACTTATTAAGCAAGCAGGATATATGATTGTACTGTCACGCAATGTCACTATCAGCGACGCTGAAATCGAAATAAGCGCGATCCGCGCGCAGGGCGCTGGGGGACAGCATGTGAATAAAAGCGCGACCGCCATCCATCTGCGTTTTGATATTCGCGCCTCGTCGTTGCCGGCGTTTTATAAATCGCGCCTGCTTGACGCCAGCCATCACCTGATCACCGCCGAAGGGGTGGTGATCATCAAAGCGCAGGAGTACCGCAGCCAGGAGATGAACCGGGAAGCTGCGCTTAAACGGCTGGAAAACCTGATTCGGGAGCTGACGGCGGAGGAGAAAACGCGCCGCGCTACGCGTCCGACGCTGGCCTCTAAGCGGCGGCGGCTGGAAGGAAAAGCGCAGCGCAGCGCGACGAAGGCGCTGCGCGGCAAGGTAATATAGGCAATATGCAGGCAATAAAAAAGCCACCGCGTGGGTGGCTTTTATGATGAATAAAACGCTTAGCCCTGAATCGCTTCCACCAGGAAATCCACAATCCGATCGCGTTTGATCATCTGCTTCTCACCGGCGCGGCGCGCTTTATATTCGATTTCGTCGTTATCCAGGTTACGATCGCCCAGCACGATAGTGTGCGGAATGCCGATCAGCTCCATATCGGCGAACATCACGCCCGGACGCTCTTTACGATCGTCCAACAGCACGTCGATGCCTTTGGCGCGCAGCGTGGCGTACAATTCTTCCGCCAGCTCTTTCACGCGGAAAGATTTGTGCATGTTCATCGGTAGAATGGCGACCTGGAACGGCGCCAGCGCGGCTGGCCAGACAATGCCGCGGTCGTCATGGTTCTGCTCAATCGCTGCCGCCACCACGCGGGTGATGCCGATGCCGTAGCAACCCATGGTCAGCGTCTGGTTGCGGCCATCTTCGCCCTGAACCGCCGCCTTCATCGCTTCAGAATATTTGGTGCCCAGTTGGAAGATATGGCCCACTTCGATACCGCGTTTGATCAGCAGCGTGCCTTTACCGTCTGGGCTTGGATCGCCTTCCACCACGTTGCGCAGATCGGCGATCTGCAACGGTTCGGGCAGATCGCGGCCCCAGTTGATGCCGGTAAAGTGTTTGCCGTCGATGTTGGCGCCAGCGCTGAAATCGCGCATTTTTGCCACGGTGCGAGCGGCGATA
>ERZ1023456.168-NODE-168-length-10360-cov-5.659777_pt1 | contig 10360 bp, 8 predicted proteins | sample MGYA00380526_ERZ1023456 | MGnify/ENA primary metagenome ERZ1023456 (study PRJEB33173, sample SAMEA4830298) | metagenome | study: EMG produced TPA metagenomics assembly of the PRJEB25223 data set...
GATGCCGCCGACGCGGTTGACAAAGTGCAAACCGGCGAAGCGGAGCTGGCGATTGCCGGTCGTCCTGAGATGCTGCCCGCCAGCATCGGCTTTACCCCGCTAGGGTATATTCCGCTGGTGCTGATCGCGCCAGCGCTGCCTTGCCCGGTTCGTCAGCAGGCGACGCAGCCCGATCCAGACTGGGCACAAATCCCCTTTATTCTGCCGGAACAGGGCCCGGCGCGACGCCGCATCGATCTGTGGTTCCGCCGTCGGCGCATTGCTAATCCGCTGATTTACGCCACCGTTTCCGGTCATGAAGCCATTGTTTCTATGGTGGCGCTGGGCTGTGGTATCGCTCTGCTGCCTGAGGTGGTATTGGAAAACAGCCCGGATCCGGTGCGCAACCGGGTTCTGGTGCTGGAAGATGTTGACGCCGTCGCGCCCTTTGAACTGGGCGTCTGCGTACAGAAAAAGCGGCTCAGCGAGCCGCTAATTAGCGCGTTCTGGCAGCTACTGTAATTATCCCGCCAGGAAAAAACGAAACGCCGGGTTTTCGCTTTCATCATGAAAGTCGTAGCCCAAAGCGGCAAGATGCTCGGCGAAGCGCGGTTCATCCTCGCCCTGCTCGAAAGCGGCCAGTACCCGACCATAGTCGGTGCCGTGACTGCGATAGTGGAACAGCGAAATATTCCAGTGCGCGCCCAGCGTTTGCAGAAATTTCAGCAGCGCGCCGGGCGCTTCAGGGAATTCGAAGCTGAAGAGACGCTCACGCAGCGGCCGGGAAGGTCGACCGCCTACCATATAGCGCACATGCAGCTTGGCCATCTCGTCATCAGAGAGATCGACGACCTGATAGCCACCTGCCGTTAATTCGCTGATAATTTCCCGACGCTCTTCGCGGCCGCGCGTCAGCCGCACCCCGACAAAAATGCAGGCGTTATCGGCATCGGCGTAACGGTAGTTAAACTCCGTTACCGCTCTGCCGCCCAGCGTCTGGCAGAACTTGAGAAAGCTGCCCTGCTGTTCGGGAATGGTAACGGCAAGCAGTGCTTCACGCTGTTCCCCCAGTTCACAGCGTTCGGAAACGTAGCGCAGCCCGTGGAAATTGACGTTCGCGCCGGAAAGGATATGCGCCAGCCGTTCGCCCTGCAGATTGTGCTGCTGGATATACTTCTTCATTCCCGCCAGCGCCAGCGCCCCGGAAGGCTCCGCCACCGCGCGCACATCCTCAAACAGATCTTTCATCGCCGCGCAGATGGCATCGCTGTCGACGGTGACGATATCATCCAGCCAGGCCTGGCAAAGACGAAAAGTTTCGCTGCCGATACGCTTCACCGCCACGCCTTCCGCAAACAATCCGACACGCGGCAGATCGACCGGCTCGCCCGCCTCCAGCGCCGCTTTCAGACAGGCGGAATCCGCCGCCTCTACCGCAATCACTTTAATTTGCGGCATCAGCTGTTTAATCAACACCGCGACTCCTGCCGCCAGCCCGCCGCCGCCGACCGGCACGAAAATGCGATCGAGATGCGCGTCCTGCTGCAACAGCTCCATCGCCAGCGTGCCCTGTCCGGCGATCACCGCCGGATGGTCAAAAGGCGGTACGAAGGTATAGCCCTGCTGTTCCGACAGCTCGATGGCTTTCGCCTTCGCCTCATCGAAATTAGCGCCGTACAGGTAAGTCTCACCGCCAAAGGCGCGCACCGCGTCGACTTTAATATCCGCCGTGGCGACCGGCATCACGATCAATGATTTAATGCCGAGTTTGCTGGCGGAAAGCGCCACGCCCTGCGCATGGTTGCCGGCAGAAGCGGTGACGACGCCGCGCGCCTTCTGCTCTTCGTTAAGCCCGGCGATCATCGCGTAGGCGCCCCGCAGCTTAAAGCTATGGACCGGTTGGCGATCTTCGCGCTTCACCAGCACCGTGTTGCCAAGGCGCGCGGAGAGCTTCTCCATATGCTGTAATGGCGTCACCTGCGCCACTTCGTAAACGGGCGAGCGCAGCACGGCGCGCAGATATTCAGCGCCGCAGGGCGCCTCCGGTAACGGTTGAGACTCAGCCATCCTTAGCCTCCCAGCTTCGATTTGTCGCGTACAGCGCCTTTATCCGCGCTGGTCGCCAGCGAGGCGTAGGCGCGCAGTGCGAATGAAACCTGACGCTGACGCGAATGCGGCGTATACGCGGCGTCGCCGCGCGCTTCTTCCTCTTCGCGACGCGCATGCAGTTCGTTATCCGGCACATCCAGTCGGATGCCGCGATTCGGAATATCGATTTCGATCATATCGCCATCTTTCACCAGCGCGATGGTGCCGCCGCTGGCCGCTTCTGGCGAGGCATGGCCGATAGAGAGCCCTGAGGTGCCGCCGGAGAAACGTCCGTCGGTGATTAACGCGCAGCTCTTACCTAATCCCATCGATTTCAGGTAGGTGGTGGGATAAAGCATTTCCTGCATGCCCGGCCCGCCTTTTGGCCCTTCGTAACGGATAACGACTACATCGCCCGCGACCACTTTGCCGCCCAGGATCGCTTCAACGGCGTCTTCCTGGCTTTCGTACACTTTCGCCGGGCCGCGGAAGGTCAGAATCTCTTTATCCACGCCTGCGGTTTTCACGATACAGCCATCTTCCGCCATGTTGCCGTACAGCACCGCCAGCCCGCCATCCTGGCTGAATGCATATTCGCGTGAGCGGATGCAGCCTTCGCGACGATCGTCATCAAGCGTATCCCAGCGGCACTCCTGCGAAAACGCCTGAGTGGTGCGGATGCCTGCCGGTCCGGCGCGGAACATCTTTTTCACGGCCTCATCCTGCGTCAGCATGATGTCGTAGTTATCAAGCGTTTCACGCAGCGTGGTGCCCAGCACGTTATGAACGCTGGTATCCAACAGCCCGGCACGATCCAGCTCGCCCAGGATGCCGATTACGCCGCCAGCGCGATGAACATCTTCCATATGGTATTTCTGCGTGCTGGGCGCCACTTTGCATAAGTGCGGCACCTTGCGCGACAGGCGATCGATGTCGGAGATATTGAAATCGATTTCGCCTTCCTGCGCCGCCGCCAGCAGGTGCAGCACGGTGTTCGTAGAGCCGCCCATGGCGATATCCAACGTCATGGCGTTTTCAAAGGCGGCCTTATTCGCGATACTGCGCGGCAGCGCCGTTTCATCGTCCTGTTCGTAGTAGCGTTTCGCCAGCGTAACGATGCGCTTGCCGGCATTGATAAACAGCTCTTTGCGATCGGCATGGGTCGCCAGCAGCGAGCCGTTGCCCGGCTGAGACAGCCCCAGCGCTTCGGTCAGACAGTTCATGGAGTTCGCGGTGAACATGCCGGAGCAGGAGCCGCAGGTCGGACAGGCGGAACGCTCGATCTGCTCGCTGTCGGCGTCGCTGACGTTAGGGTTGGCGCCCTGAATCATGGCATCGACCAGGTCCAGCTTGATGATCTTATCGGAGAGCTTGGTTTTACCCGCCTCCATCGGCCCGCCGGAGACGAAAATCACCGGAATGTTCAGGCGCAGCGCGGCCATCATCATTCCCGGCGTGATTTTATCGCAGTTGGAGATGCAGACCATGGCGTCCGCGCAGTGCGCATTCACCATATATTCAACCGAGTCGGCAATCAGCTCGCGCGACGGCAGTGAATAGAGCATGCCTCCATGACCCATAGCGATGCCGTCATCGACCGCAATGGTGTTGAATTCTTTCGCCACGCCGCCGGCAGCTTCAATCTGATCGGCGACCAGCTTGCCCAGATCGCGCAGATGAACGTGTCCCGGCACGAACTGGGTGAAAGAGTTAACGACAGCGATAATCGGTTTGCCGAAATCCGCGTCAGTCATTCCTGTTGCGCGCCACAAGGCACGGGCACCGGCCATATTACGGCCATGAGTAGTGGTGGCGGAACGGTACTTAGGCATGCTCTGTTTACTCCAGTCTGGATAAATAAGCGGGCCCGACCGGGCGCCCGCAACTGTCTGTCTTATGGGTTTACCTGATCTAACCAGCCCCATTTATCTTCGGTTTCACCGGTGAACAGGCCAAAGAATGCCTGCTGAATACGTTTGGTGATCGGCCCGCATTTGCCTTCGCCGACCTGGATGCCGTCTACGCTGCGCACCGGCGTGATTTCCGCCGCGGTGCCGGACATAAAGACTTCGTCCGCCAGGTAGAGTGACTCACGCGACAGTACCTGCTCGCGTACTTCAATGCCCGCATCTTTCGCCAGCTTGATAATGGCGTCGCGAGTGATGCCCGGCAGCGCGGAAGAGGTGAACGGCGGAGTGAAAAGGATGCCGTCTTTTACTTCAAACAGGTTCTCGCCCGCGCCTTCGGAGATATAGCCGTTGGTATCAAGCGCGATACCTTCCTGATAGCCGTGGCGGCGCGCTTCGCTGCCGACCAGCAGTGAGGAGAGGTAGTTGCCGCCCGCTTTCGCGGCGGTAGGAATAGTGTTCGGCGCGACACGGTTCCAGGAGGAAACCATCGCGTCGATGCCCTGCTCCAGCGCTTCAGCGCCCAAATAGGCGCCCCACGGGAACGCGGCGATGATTACGTCCGTGCTGTAGCCTTCCGGCGGGTTAACGCCCAGGCCAACGTCGCCGACAAAGGCCAGCGGGCGAATATAAGCGCTTTTCAGCTTGTTGACGCGCAGGACTTCGCGGCAGGCTTCCATCAGCTCATCCACGCTGTGCTTCAGCGGGAAGCGATAAATTTTGGCGGAGTCGTGCAGGCGCTGCATATGTTCACGATGACGGAAGACTACTGGTCCTTTGTGCGAGTCGTAGCAGCGGACGCCTTCAAAAACCGACGTGCCGTAATGCAGAGCATGAGACATGACGCTGACCTTCGCCTCTTCCCACTTCACCATCTCGCCGTTGAACCAGATAAAGTCTGCTTTCTTCGTACTCATTCTTATTTCCTTTCGCGACTATGCGCGGATTTGTTGTGTTGTCTGTTGTTGAATCTGGACGCAAGCGACATCCATCAGTTTGCTCAGCTGTGTTGACAGTAAATCGACTGAACGCAGGCTGGCAACGGTCATTTCAATATTAATATTTTCGGCGTTTGCGACGGCGGCCATATTCATGGCGCAAACCTGAAAGCCGCGATGACGGACAACGCGCAAAATACGTTCCAGAACTTCAGGGCGGAAACGCGCTTCGATAGACAACTGATGCTGGTTCATACGGTTTTCTCCATCATGTTTGCGTTGCTGGCGCCGGGTGGCACCAGAGGCCAGACGTTTTCATGCTCATCAATGGCCACATGCAACAACCAAGGTCCTTTACTGGTCAGCAGAGCATCTAATGCGGCGTCGACCTGATCTTTACGAGTAATACGCTGGCCAGGAATATCAAAGGCGCTTGCCAGCGTCAGAAAATCGGGATTATCAGAAAGGTTGGTTTCACTGTAGCGCTCAGAGAAAAAGAGCTGCTGCCACTGACGCACCATTCCCAAACGTTGGTTATCCAGCAGGACGATTTTGATCGGCAGAGCTTTACGTTTAATGGTGCCTAACTCCTGCACGTTCATCATGAAAGAGCCGTCGCCGGAGACGCAGATCACCATATCGTCAGGACGGGCGACCTGCGCGCCTACCGCAGCCGGCAGCCCGAAGCCCATGGTGCCCAGGCCGCTGGAAGTAATGAAATCCTGGGGCGCGTTGAAGGACATATGCTGCGCTGTCCACATCTGGTGCTGGCCGACATCGGTGGTCACAACAGCCCGCCGCGCCGCTTTGCGGTCTGACAGCTGGCGCAGAAACAACGGCGCATAAATCGCCTCGCCGGGATGATCGTAGCGCCACCCATGCTGCGCCTTTAACGCCATGACTTCCGTACGCCATGCATCAATCTGGCATGGCTGCGTCAAAGCAGGCAGCAGGGTTTTTATATCGCCCTGTAAACCCACGTGCGCGCGGCGCAGCTTATTCAGCTCAGCCGGATCGATATCCATATGAATAACGCTGGCATGCGGTGCGAAGGTATCCAGCTTGCCGGTAACTCGATCGTCAAAGCGCGCGCCGACGGCAATCAGCAGATCGCACTGCTGGACGGCCAGATTCGCCGCTTTGGTGCCGTGCATCCCCAACATGCCGAGATAGCAAGGATCGCTGGGATCAGGCGCACCCAGACCTTTCAGCGTCGCAACGGCAGGTATACCCGTTTGCTGAACGAACTCACGCAACGTCGGTACCGCCTGCGCAATGCCGACGCCGCCGCCGATATATAAAACCGGCTTTTGCGCCTGGGCAATCAACGCGCGCGCCTGCGCGATCTCCTGATGCGGATGAGCCAGTGTTTCCTCTACGGGCAGCAGATGCGGCGTCAAATCGCCGCTGGCGACCTGAATGTTTTTGGGAATATCGACCAGAACCGGGCCCGGACGGCCAGACTGCGCGATGGCGAAGGCTTCAGCCATCACTTCCGGCAATGTCTCCAGCGACTCGACTAAAAAGCTGTGTTTGGTACAGGCCAGCGACAGGCCTAATACATCGATTTCCTGAAAGGCGTCGGTGCCAATCAAAGGGGCAGCGACCTGGCCAGTGATGGCGACAACGGGAACAGAATCCATCATGGCATCGGCGAGACCGGTAATCAGGTTGGTGGCCCCTGGACCGGAAGTGGCGATACAGACGCCGACTTTCCCGGTAGCGCGCGCGTAGCCAATAGCGGCCATGGCAGCGCCCTGCTCATGACGGCACAGTAGGTGTTCGACGCCTCCATCATAAAGCGCGTCGTAAACCGGCATAATCGCGCCGCCCGGATAGCCGAATACGGTTTCTACCCCTTGCGCACGCAACGCTTGAACCACCCACTGCGCTCCAGTCATCGTTATTCCCCTGTATTTTCCGGGGAACAACAGTGTTTTATGCTACTGTACATTGTTTGTTCCTCTTTCATTGACTGCCCCGATGCCTGACCATAAAAAAACCCCCGGACCTTTCGGTGCGGGGGTTCTTTTAGATTCAGGCTTGATTTTTAAGCCTTTCTTCCTCCGAGCGCAGCCCCGCACGGTGTGATAATAATCACCACCACGCTAATCACGACTAGGCTAATCACTCGTAGAAGGGCTTTCATATGATGTTCAAAATTTCACTTATTCGAAGTAATGCCTAAAGAGTTATCACAGACAGCCAGGGTTAGACAACCTTTTTTAATAGTTATTTTCAAGCTGCTTTAATGTAATTAGCAAAAAAGCTTTTTTATTCAAACAATAACCATGACTGAAAGTTATTCATTACGTCCCTTCCGTAATAAATAAAAAGCCTGACCCATTTTGAACCTGACGCTTTTTCATTCCGAACATCACAGGGACGTTTTTTTACGAGACGTCACGCAATGCGTTGTCGGACGCATCGCGTTATAAATAAACTCTGCGCATACTCCAGGCTTAAAGCAAAAAGGAGGGAGTATGTCTTTATCCCACGTTGCCACACGTGCAGCGCTTGGCGTCACGGCGCCACTGGTTACGGTGGAAGTACATATCAGCAATGGATTGCCAGGGCTTTCGCTGGTGGGTTTGGCCGAGACGACGGTAAAAGAGGCGCGCGATCGCGTACGTAGCGCTATCATCAACAGCGGCTTCACCTTTCCGGCTAAACGTATCACGGTTAATCTGGCCCCAGCGGATCTGCCTAAAGAGGGCGGACGTTTCGATCTTCCCATCGCCATCGCAATTCTCGCGGCTTCTGAACAGCTTCCTGAGGCTAAACTGGCACAGTTTGAATTCCTGGGCGAGCTGGCGCTCAGCGGAGCACTCAGAGGCGTACAGAGCGCCATCCCGGCGGCGATGGCGGCAAATGAAGCGGGCAGGACGCTGATCGTACCGGCGGAAAATGCGCCAGATGTCGGTTTAGTAGAAAAGAAAGAATCACTGGTTGCGGGAAATCTGCCGGAGGTATGTGCTTTTCTTCTTAATCAATGTCAGTTGCATCCCGGACACGCAGATTTACCGCAAGACGAGGCGAAAAGTGAAGATCTGCACGATATCATCGGTCAGCAGCAAGGTAAGCGCGCACTGGAGGTGGCCGCAGCGGGAGGACATAATCTGCTGCTTATCGGCCCGCCCGGCACAGGAAAGACTATGTTGGCGATGCGGCTCATTGGTCTGTTGCCGCCGCTTAGCGATCGGGAGGCGCTGGAGTGCGCGACCGTGGCAAGTATCATTAATAGTGGAGACGTTCATAAGCAATGGCGAAAACGTCCGTTTCGAACGCCTCATCATAGCTCAACACTGTATGCTCTGGTTGGCGGCGGTTCGCTTCCTCAGCCAGGTGAAATCACGCTGGCACATAATGGTATTTTATTCCTTGATGAGCTACCCGAATTTAGCCGTAAAACGCTGGATGCGCTGCGTGAGCCGCTTGAGACAGGGGAAATCACTATTTCACGCGCCCGCGCTAAAGTGAGCTGGCCAGCGCGCTTTCAGTTAGTTGCCGCTATGAACCCTGGCCCCTCAGGACATTACCAGGGCAAGCATAACCGCTGTACACCACAGCAGACGCTGCGTTACCTCAGCCGGTTATCAGGGCCGTTCCTCGATCGCTTTGATCTCTCTTTAGAGATTCCTCTTCTTCCCGCCGGAATGCTCAGCCAGCCGCATAAAGAAATGGAATCCAGCGCTCAGGTGCGGCAACGCGTTATCGCCGCGCGTAATCAGCAGTTAGCGCGTCAGGGAAAGATTAATGCATTAATGGATAACAATGAGGTGCAACGGTGGTGCGCGCTGGCGAAAGAGGATGCCGAATGGCTTGAATCAATACTTATTGCCCTAGGACTCTCCGTCAGGGCATGGCAAAGGCTACTGAAGGTATCGCGTACGATTGCCGATCTGGCTGGCGAGGAGGCGCTTACGCGTTCACATCTGCTGGAGGCGTTAAGCTATCGCGGGATGGATCGTATGTTAATTCATTTGCATAAAAGCCTGGAATGAAAATGGGGCCGCAGCCCCATCATTTTAACGCCAGCTTCTCAACAGGCGAGCAGCCTACGATTAATCTTCTGAATCGCTATAGTCTTCAACACCTTCCATCTGCGGCTTACCGCCAGAGAGGGTATGAAAACGTTTCGGACGCTTGATGCGTGTCATGTATTTACTCCATACACGCTCAGCTTCAGTTTGTGGTTCACGTAAACCACGACATACTTCTATAAACTGACGCTCTTCTTCTGTCACAGGTTCACGCCTGGCCAGATCAAGCTCATTGAACGCGTAACCATGCCTTTCGAGAAGCTGAGCTTCTTTAATAGTGAAATCACCGTGACGCGAAAACCCACGCGGGTAGTGTTTGTTATCAAAAAAACGATTAGTTGTTGCGAAGCTATCCGCCATTTTACACGCTCCTAACTCTTCTATGGCCGTGCGATTTATGGCGCGGAGTATTAGTTAGGCTTGACAGAGTGTAAAACAAAACATTTAAATCATTACGACAAACATTTTTTTGGAGTTGGCTGTGGATACGGAATTACTGAAGACCTTTCTTGAAGTGAGCAGAACGCGCCATTTTGGACGCGCCGCAGAAGCGCTCTATTTGACGCAATCCGCCGTCAGTTTTCGCATCAGACAGCTGGAAAATCAGCTGGGCGTGAACCTTTTTACCCGGCACCGCAATAATATACGGCTTACTTCCGCCGGCGAGCGCTTGCTTCCTTATGCAGAGAGCCTGATGAGTACCTGGCTAATGGCTAAAAAGGAAGTCGCCCATACTCAGCAGCATCATGAACTCTCTATCGGCGCCAGCGCATCCCTGTGGGAAGCTTATCTGACGCCCTGGCTACAAACGCTTTATGAAAACCGTGAGAGTCTTCATTTGGAAGCACGCGTAGCGCAGAGGCATCTGTTGGTAAAACAGCTGCATGAGCGACAGCTCGATCTGTTAATTACGACAGAAGCGCCAAAAATGGACGAGCTGACAAGCCAGCAGATCGGTCATATTTCTCTTACCCTTTTCCGCTCACGTAAAAGTGAAAAACGGGAGAAATATGACTATATCAAGCTGGAGTGGGGCGCAGACTTTCATCAGCATGAAAGTTATCTGGCTGGCGCCGATGATGTGCCCGTGCTGACCACAACCTCTGCGCATTTAACTCGACAGCTTTTGCATACAACCGGGGCTTGTGCATTTTTGCCAGATAGCTGGATGCAGCTCTATCCCGATTTAACGGTCATTCCTGATACGCCTGTCGCTGTTCGGCCTTTATACGCCGTGTGGTTGCAGAATAGCGATCAACAAACGCATATCCGACAGCTGCTGAAGTTCCCGGTACTGATACAAGCATGACATTTTAATAAACAGGGAGTTATAAAAGACGGGAGGGGTGAGGCTATTTCCGCTCATCCCGGGAGGAGGGAGCCGCCAGGTAAAAGAAACGCAAAC
>ERZ1023456.171-NODE-171-length-10059-cov-3.674630_pt1 | contig 10059 bp, 8 predicted proteins | sample MGYA00380526_ERZ1023456 | MGnify/ENA primary metagenome ERZ1023456 (study PRJEB33173, sample SAMEA4830298) | metagenome | study: EMG produced TPA metagenomics assembly of the PRJEB25223 data set...
GCCGCTGTCGAGAGAAATTTTGCTGGCGCTGGTGTAAATGACATCCGCCCCGCTGCGCACGTCGCGCACGGTGCGCGCCAGCGACTGCTGCATATCGCGCAGGCTTTCTGCCAGCTGGCCCATTTCGTTGCGGCCATGGATTTCGATTGTCGTCGTCAGGTCGCCATCGGTAATGCGGTTAATATGCGCCATCGCATTGTTCAGCGGACGCAGCAGAATGCGCTGCAACAGGATCCACATTCCGCCCAGCACGATGGCGATCAATACCAGCATCATGATCGCCACGCCGAGCGACTCGTTATATTTTCCTGGCTCTCGATCAAACCTTGTTTAGCTCTCTCCCGGTTACTGGCCAGCCAGCTGTTGTAGGCCTGTTCATACGCATCCTGATAACGCTGCGTCGGCTGCGCGATGGCCGCCTGCAGATCGCGCCTGGCGAGAAACCCATGTAATTCCTGTAGCTTTTCATGCAGCGCCTTGTAGCTTTCAGTGAGTGCGATGCGGTCCGATTCATGGCCATCCAGCGGCTTCAATTTCTGGAAGTTGGCGAAATTGGCGTCCGCTTTCGCCAGATACTGTGTTGCCAGCGCCAGCAGCTGATCGGCTTCTGTATCGTTGTGATTCTCCGTGGTAAACAGGCTGATACGCAACGAGGCGCGATTCAGCGAGCTGCGCGTTTGCAGCAGATTACCCCACAGCGCGTGCAGCTGACCACGGCGTGCGCTGTCCATTTGCTCTGTTTCAATATTGCTCCGGCTTTCCCGCACTGCCTTAAAATAGAGTCCATTTGTAGACAGCTGCATAATGCCCAATACGGCCAGTATCATGAATAATACTGTCACTATCTTCATATTCTTAAACATATAAGTCCCTTATTGTTTACCGCATACCGGCAATGTTCGCAGACGGGCTGGCGTAGCAGAAAAAAGCGTAGCGCTGGTTAATTTATCTACTCGCACAGCGTTCATTGCCTTACACCGCCTGTTTATCGGCTATTATTAAACCGCTTTTGCCGTCAGATAATTCACACTGACACTATTTTAATTCTTCGGCTCTTTAGAAAAAAACATAAATATTTTACGAGTTAAATAAATAAGGTTTTGATTTTTATGAATAATTAATAAGATATCTTTGATGGGAAAATAGTGAGTAATGAGCAAATACAGGCCGTTTATAAGCTTAATAAATAGCAGACAGAAATGTGGCTTATTAGCGACTTTACGATATCGTTAATTTATGCTTCCTGCCTTTTATATAAGCGCCTTTTACATCCTTGTTTATATTTTGTTAGAAAGCATTCCATAAAAAGAGCGTGCAATTTCCTGTTTTTACATATCAGAAATGTTATTCCATCACGCTTAACACGCATGAAAGGGGCAAACGCAGGCAACGTCCCTTTTACAGAGCGGCGTGCGTAACGCTGGCAATAAAAAAGGGCGACTGACGTCGCCCTTTTTTGCTCTCTTGCGGACGTATCCGCGAAGCGCACCTGCTTACGCGCTGCGCAGCGTATCCATCAGCGCCATCTCCTCGCTGCTCAGCAGCTTTTCGATGTCAACCAGGATTAACATACGATCGCCCAGCGCACCCAGACCGGTCAGGTATTCCGTCGACATGGTCACGGCAAATTCCGGCGAAGGACGGATCTGATCGGCGGTCAGCGACAGCACGTCAGAGACGCCGTCCACCACGATACCAACGACGCGCGGCACCAGATTCAGCACGATCACCACGGTGTTATCGTTATATTCCACGCCCGGCTGCGCGAATTTAATGCGCAGGTCGATAATCGGCACGATCACGCCGCGCAGGTTGGTGACGCCTTTAATAAAGGCTGGCGTATTGGCGATGCGGGTCACCTGATCGTAACCGCGGATCTCCTGCACCTTAAGAATATCGATGCCATATTCTTCGTCCCCGAGGGTGAACACCAGAAACTCTTGTCCGACGGTTTCACCGGCCAGTTTCGTTACATTTGCCATTCCAGTCATAGCTTTGCCCTTAATTGGTTACGATTACGCGGCGCCGGCCACGCGCTTCTCACGGTTTAAAGATTGCAGTGCCGATACATCGACAATCAGCGCCACGCTGCCATCGCCGAGGATGGTGGCGGCGGAAATACCCGGCACTTTGCGATAGTTGCTTTCGAGGTTTTTTACGACAACCTGATGCTGACCAATCAGCTGATCAACCAGCAACGCATAGCGTTTTCCGGCGCTTTGCAATATCACCACGATGCCCTGGGTCGCTTCGGTTTTCGCGCCCTGAACATCAAAGACGTTCCACAGTTCCACCAGCGGCAGGTATTCGCCGCGCACTTCCAGCACGCACTCGCCGCCCGCCAGCGGTTTCAAATCTTCCGCACGCGGCTGAAGAGATTCCATTACCGCGTTCAGCGGCAGAATAAAGACTTCTTCCGCTACGCGCACCGACATGCCGTCGAGGATCGCCAGCGTCAGCGGCAGCAGGATACGGATAGTCGTGCCTTTGCCCTGCTTCGAAGCGATTTCAACGTGGCCGCCCATCTCCTGAATGTTTCGCTTCACCACGTCCATGCCGACGCCACGGCCCGACACGTCGGTCACCTGCTCGGCGGTAGAGAAGCCCGGCGCGAAAATCAGCATGCCGACCTCTTCGTCGCTCATCGCGTCGCTGACCGGCAGGCCGGATGAAAGCGCCTTCGCCAGAATACGCTCGCGGTTAAGCCCGGCGCCGTCGTCAATCACTTCGATACAGATATTGCCGCCCTGATGCTCAGCGGAGAGCGTCAGGTTGCCCACCGCACTTTTCCCAGCGGCGAGACGTTTTTCCGGCGACTCGATGCCGTGATCGAGGCTGTTGCGCACCAGGTGCGTCAGCGGATCGATAATGCGTTCAATCAGGCTCTTGTCGAGCTCGGTAGAGCTGCCCAGCAGCGTCAGTTCAACTTCTTTGCCCAGTTTGCTGGCGAGATCGCGCACCAGACGCGGGAAGCGGCTGAAGACGTACTCCATCGGCATCATACGGATCGACATCACCGATTCCTGCAGATCGCGCGCGTTGCGCTCCAGCTGCCCCATGCTGTTTAGCAGATCGCCGTGGGCGACCGGGTCAAGCGCGCCGGAACGCTGCGCCAGCATCGACTGGGTAATCACCAGTTCGCCGACCAGGTTGATCAGCTGATCGACCTTCTCAACCGCAACGCGAATGCTGCTCGATTCGCTGGTTTTCGCCGGGGCGACTTTCTTCGGCTCGCGTTTCGCCACGGGGGCCAGTTCGGTGACGTTCGCAGGCGTCGCCGCGATCTCCGCTTCCGCCATGGTGGTCGCCACGGGCGCCGGCTCGGCCGCCACCGGTTCAGCCGCGACGGGCTGCGCCGCGCCCGCTTCCGGGAAGCTGATCTGCGACTCGTCGATCACAAAGCAGAGCACAGCGACCAGATCGTCTTTGGCGACAGAGGAATCGAGCGTCGCTTCGAGGCTGTTTTCGCCTTTGATCACGTCGCTAACCGTGCCGAGGTTGCCCAGCTCCTCCAGCAGCAGCGCCACTTCGTTCGGCTTCAGCGCGCTCAGTTTCAGACGCAGGCCGGTGGCCGCAGGCGCGGCGGCTGGCTCAGCGGCGGCGGGCGCGGCGGCAAGGGTTTTCACCGGCGCGATCGTTTCGCCTTTCGCTTCTAACGCCAGTTGACGCAGCGCTTCGCAGATATATTTGAAGCTGTCGGCGTCAGGCTCCTGGCCCGCCTTATAGGCATCGAGCTGTTCCTGCATAATATCTTTGGTTTCCAAAAACAGGTTGATGATGTCAGTGCTGAGCTGCATTTCGCCCCGGCGCGCACCGTCCAGAATGTTTTCCAGAATATGTGTGGTTTCCTGCAAAACCACGAAGCCGAAGGTGCCAGCTCCGCCTTTAATGGAATGAGCCGCCCGGAAAATGGCGTTAAGCTGTTCCGAATCGGGCTCCTGCGGGTCTAAACCCAGCAGGTGTTGCTCCATGTCCGCTAACAGTTCGTCAGCTTCATCGAAGAATGTCTGATAAAAATCGCTGATATCCATGCTCACGGTTATCACCTCTGCTGTGAGTCGCCCCCAGGCTGCGGCGTGCTGACGGGAGCCGGCGCGACTTGCGTCACCGGCGGCTCCTGACTGACCGACGCGGCCTGCGAGGGTTGATGATCTGGGGTTATCGCCGCGTCAGACGGCTGAGCCGGCGCGGTAATTTGTTTAATGCTCTGCGGATCGCTCAGCTGCGTCGCGTCGCTTTCGGCATTCTCTTTTTCGATTTGCGCCTGCGTGTCGTGATTCAGCACCAGCAGACTGATGCGACGGTTGACCGCCTCATCGCCGCCGCGATTTTTCAGCTTCATGGTGTCGGACATGCCCACCACGCGCAGCATTTTGCTGCCATCGAGCCCCCCGGCCACCAGCTCACGACGTGAGGCGTTGGCGCGGTCGGCCGACAGTTCCCAGTTGCTGTATCCACGGTCGCCCGTCGCATACTGAAAATCGTCGGTATGGCCTGCAAGACTGATTTTGTTCGGCAGATCGTTCAGTATCGGCGCGATAGCGCGCAGAATGTCGCGCATATAGGGCTCAACCTGGGCGCTGCCGGTTTTAAACATTGGCCGGTTCTGGCTGTCGATAATCTGAATGCGCAGCCCCTCTTCCACCATATTGATGATCAGGTGCGGCCGCAGCGTTTTCAGCCGCGGGTCGGACTCAATCAGTTGATCGAGGCGTTCGCGCAGGCGGTTAAGACGAATCTCTTCCAGCTTGCGCTTCTCGGCGTCCAGATCGACATGCTTCTGCACTTCGCCATCCTTGCGGGTCGGGTCATCGCCGCCGCCAGGAATCGGGCTTTCACTGTCGCTGCTGCGCTGACCGCCAGACAACGCCACCTTCAGCGGCGTCTGGAAATATTCCGCGATCTGCGTCAGCTGCTTCGGGTTAGCGACCGAGATCAACCACATCACCATGAAAAACGCCATCATCGCGGTCATAAAGTCGGCGTAGGCGATTTTCCAGGAGCCGTGACCACCCTCATGTTTTTTATGCTTGCGCTTTTTTACGACAATAATGGGGTGATTTTGGTTATTCATGCGTCCTGGCCCGAAGTCTGTTTACCGGCTTTCGCGTTGCGTACATGCTCCTCCAGTTCGGTGAACGACGGACGCTCGGTGGAGTACAGGGTCTTACGGCCGAACTCCACGGCGATCTGCGGCGCATAGCCGTTCAGACTGGACAGCAGCGTAACCTTAATGCACTGCATCATCTTGGTGTTCTCCGCGCATTTCTGACGCAGCACCGACGCCAGCGGCGAGATGAAGCCGTAAGCCAGCAGGATGCCGAGGAAGGTGCCCACCATCGCATGAGCGATCAGTTCGCCCAGTTCTGCCGCCGGACGATCCGCCGAGGCCAGCGTGTGCACTACGCCCATCACCGCCGCCACGATGCCGAACGCGGGCAGCGAATCGCCCATGGCGCCGATACTTTGCGCGGGTACGTCGCACTCATGCTCGTAGGTTTCGATCTCTTCATCCATCAGCGCTTCGATTTCAAAAGCGTTCATATTGCCGCTGACCATTAACCGCATATAGTCGGTGATAAAATCCACCAACTTGTTATCGGACAAAATGCGCGGGTAATTAGCGAAAATTTCACTTTCTTTAGGATTTTCAATATCGCGTTCCAGCGACATCATGCCCTGCTGGCGCGATTTGGCCATCAGGCGATAAAGTAGCGCCATCAGATCCATATAAACCGCTTTATTATATTTAGAACCGCGGAACAGCAGCGGGAGCGCTTTTAACGTCGCCTTAATCGCTTTGCCGCTATTTCCGACAATAAAAGCGCCAATGCCGGCCCCGCCGATAATGACCAGTTCCGAAGGTTGATAAAGCGCGCCCAGGTGACCGCCGACCATCATATAGCCGCCTAACACCGAGCCAACAACGAGGATATAACCTAAAAGTACCAGCACAATAAATCCTTACGTCAGTAACGTGTTGGTGGAAGTTAAGCCAGAAAGCCGCAGGCGTTATTCAACAATGTGGAGGCAAAAAAAAAGCAGCGGTTAAAAACCGCTGCTGGATGTCATTCCACAATGCGAACAAACTTAAACAGCGTGTTTAACCTGTTCATCCAGCAGTTGTGAATGGTTATCGGCAACCTCTGCTGAAAGTTTACGTCTTTTTACCGCACGCGATGGCGGCTGGCACAGGCTGCAGGCAAAGCTGCCCGCCGGTTGATGCGCATGGTTGATAAAGCTTCCGCCGCAGCATTTGCAGTCGGAAAGTTCCAGCATGTCGCTTTCAACAAAACGCACCAACGTCCAGGCTCGCGTCAGGCCCAGCAGCGGGCCTTCATCCGACTGCGGACACTGCTCAAGATAGAGACGATACGCTTTGATGACCGCATCGACGCCACGGGTCAGTTTGCTTTTCAGCAGAAACTGCCAGGCGTTGCAGAACATCGACGCGTGAATATTCTGTTCCCACGTCATAAACCAGTCGGTTGAGAACGGCAGCATGCCTTTCGGCGGCGGGCTGCCGCGCAGTTCTTTATAGAGCTTAATTAAGCGGCCACGGCTGAGCTGTGTTTCGCTTTCCAGCATTTGTAAACGCGCGCCGAGCGTGATCAGTTCCATTGCGAGCTGAATATCGCGCGCTTCCTGAACAATACTTTTTTCGCTCATTATACCGCCCTCTTTTTCGGCGCTTCGTCTTTAGCAGCGTCGCGTAATAAACGACTGGATAATAAAATACCGGTGTGGATCTGCTGTAAATCGTCCACACGCGATTCCTGCGTCAGGCGGTTAATAATATTGTGGTCGTTGAAACGGAATTGACATACCAGCTGGTTGGTCTCAGCTAATTTAACCATCTCCGGCAGCGTTAACTGCGACAGCGCATCCGCCATTGCTTCATCGATGCCGAGGCGAAACATTGCAGAAGCTTTTTCCTGGTTAATTAAACGTTGTGCAAGCAGCAAATATGACAAATTAATATCGTAAATATGTTTTAATAATTCGGATGTACCCATTCTTTTCCCATCCTGACTAACACTACTTTTAACTGTGCGGAATGGTTACCGCATTCTTGGTTGCTGGCTGGTAAATCTAAAGATGGCAAAAAAGCAGAGGCGGAAGCCAAACGTTTTCTGAACTTGTCTCACATCCCACCGGGATCCTGAATCAGTAATAGTCATAACTCCAGGCCATGCATTACTTGAGTTCTAATCATCTTCCGTGACGTTCGCTTACAGTTTTTTAAGATTATTCCTAAAGCAGTGCAAATGTATCCGCTCTGATTTCTACATACAACGAGCGGCAGGTAAAATTTTAGATAAAGTGTGATCCAGATCACACTTTTAAGGCAAATCAGCCTAAAAAATCCATCAGTAACGCTTGTGAATAGTGCAGAACGCAACCAATAAAGCCACTATTTGCTAAATTTTTATCTTAAATTTAACATCTTCGTTTCAAAAGCTCGCTTTTTATCCGATTAGGGGCTGCCTGCTGGTGAAATGTGTGTTACCTGACATTAACATCTGTCAATTTTTGTAAGTGCAGCATTTAACACTGGTTGGACTGCATTAAAGTCGTCGCCATATTAATCACTTAGCGGAATCGTTTCGAACGAGGATGATTATCCAACGGAGAGAATTTGCTTGCCTTGAGGTCGTTTTAACAACGGTTCGTTAACAGTGAAGCGTAAGTGTATAGAGGGCATCAGCAGGTGTAACAAGCTGTGACATAAGGGATATGAATGTTTTGATGAAAGTACGGAACCGTACCCGATTACTATCGGCAATACCGCGCCATACTTTACCGTTCGCGGTCGCATTTCCTGAAAAAGCGCGCCGAAAGCGCAAAAAATAGCCAGATATCGCCTCTGCGCCTTTTTTTTCTTCATTTCATTAATAAGAGAAAGCGCAGCATTTTCTGCCAGCTTTTCCGCTTCTCTACAGACTGTTCGCGCACGCTAATCTGGCGTGGCGCTAAGCCGTCTGTACGGCCGTTCGGCGCACGCTTACCATTTCCCCGTTGCGCCTGCGCCGCCGGAGATCCCGTCCGCTGCTCCTGTTATGACATAAACTACTGTCGGCCTTTTCGTCCTGCCGCCAGCGGCAGCGCAAGACAAAAGCGCAAACAGAGAAAAACAGCGAGGCGAAGAGAGGAAAGTAACGTGATAAAAAGCAGAAGGTGAAACAGGCAGAGAAATCGGGAAGCGGCAATAAAGAAGGAAAGAAAGCGCAGCGGAGCGATTACCGCATCAACGTCCCTGTCGATGCGTTCGTTAAATCAATCAGGCGAGCCGGGAAAAGTTCGCCACGTTATTGTCCGCCGCATCCTGCTCGGTGCGCGGCGTAATCGCGCGCAGATCGCGCAGGAAGCTTTCCCGCCAGTGACTAATGTCGTTTTTACGCAGGATTTCCATCATGTCGTTATAGCGAGAGATGCGCTCCGTACGCGACATGGTCAGCGCCTTATCCAGCGCCGCCGCCACTTCATCGCGATCGTAAGGGTTGACGATCAGCGCGGAGGTCAGCTCGTTGGCCGCCCCGGCAAAGCGCGACAGCACCAGTACGCCAGGATCCTCAGGGTCCTGCGCCGCGACATACTCTTTCGCCACCAGGTTCATGCCGTCGCGCAGCGGCGTGATCAGCGCCACGTCGGTGAGACGGAAAATTTTCATCAGCAAACGGCGGTCGAAGTGCTGATTGAGGTAGTACAGCGGCGTCCAGCCCAGGGTGCCATATTTGCCGTTGATGCGTCCGGCCTCCGTCTCCAGCTGATGACGGATATCCTGATAGGCCTGCACGTCGCCGCGCGAGGTCGGCGCGATCTGCGAATAGCGGATTTTGCCGCGATGCTGCGGATAGTTCTCCAGCAGCGCTTCATAGGCAAGGAAGCGTTCCGGCAATCCTTTAGAGTAGTCGAGACGTTCGCAGGCGATAATGTTTTTCGCGTCGCCCAGCTCGCGCTTCATGGCGGCCATCTTCGGCGGCAGCGGGCCTTCGGCCATCTCTTTAATGCTGTCCGGCTCGATGCCGATCGGATAGACCTCCGTCGAGAAGGTGTGTCCGAAAGCGCGATGCTGTTTCGGCCCTTTCTGCTGAACCTGTGTCAGCAGCGACAGGCTTTCCAGGAACGCCTGACGATCGTTTTCGGTCTGGAAACCGAGCAGATCGTAGTCGCACAACATCTCCAGCAGTTCGTTATGCGGCGGCAGCGCGTTAAAAATTTCTGGCGTAGGGAATGGAATATGCAGGAAGAAACCAATGCGGTTTTTTACCCCGCGTTTGCGCAGCTCGGCGGCAAACGGCAACAGATGATAATCATGAATCCATAAAATATCGTCCGGCTCAATCAGCGGCAGCAGGCGTTCCGCCAGCAGCTCGTTGACATGGCAGTAGCCGTCCCAGGCTTCGCGCTGAAACTGCACTAAATCGAGACGATAATGGAATGCGGGCCAGATGACCGTGTTGGAGAACTGACAGTAATAGAGATCGTAGTCATTCTGATTCAGCGGGAAAGACGCGTAAGTGATGCCTTCATGCTTAACGATATCGACGTCTTCATTATCTTCTTCACCAATGGCGCTGATGTCGCCATTCCAGCCGAACCAGAGTCCCCCTGTCGTTTTCAGGGCATCCAGAATGCCGACTGCCAAACCACCTGCGCTGGCCCTGGAACCATCTGGTACAGCGATACGGTTAGATACGACCACTAAGCGACTCATAACCTTGACTCCTTACCGACGTTGTCTTGTCTTGCTCTAATTGTAATTTGATCTGCTCCAGCCAGGCGTGAACCTCATTAACGCCTTTCAGGCGATAACGGGCCTGGCTTGAGCCTTCACCTACCTTGACGGAAATACCCTGCAGCGCGTTGACCGCAAGAAATCCTTTTTCATCCGTCAGGTCGTCACCAATAAATACCGGAATACGACCGGCAAAAGGCGCTTCTCCCATAAAAGTCTGAATTGCCGCTCCTTTGTCCACGCCCTGTGGTTTGATCTCCACGACGCATTTACCGGGCTGCAGCGCCAGCGTCGGAAAGCGTTCAACCAGCGAATAAGCC
>ERZ1023456.172-NODE-172-length-9999-cov-3.531074_pt1 | contig 9999 bp, 8 predicted proteins | sample MGYA00380526_ERZ1023456 | MGnify/ENA primary metagenome ERZ1023456 (study PRJEB33173, sample SAMEA4830298) | metagenome | study: EMG produced TPA metagenomics assembly of the PRJEB25223 data set...
CAGCGGTAAATGTGATGGCGCCGCCCATTAGCGTGGACAAGGGCGGCGTTTTATCAAAAATCATCCAGACCCATAACAAGGCGACGGGCAGGCTCGCCCGGTACACGATAGCCTGCCTGATCGGCCTTTTCAGAAACCCAACTCGCTGAGTCCTGGATGCTCGTCCGGACGTCTGCCCAGCGGCCAGTGGAAACGGCGCTCCGACGCTTTTATCGGCTTATCATTGATGCAAGCGTAACGTCTCAGCATCAAGCCCTGCTCATTGAATTCCCAGTTTTCATTACCGAAGCTGCGATACCAGTTGCCTGAATCGTCATGCCACTCATAGGCAAAGCGCACCGCAATCTTGTTTGCATCAAAGGTCCAGAGCTCTTTGATTAGCCGATAATCCAGCTCCTGGCTCCACTTACGTTGCAGAAACTGCACTACCTCTTTACGCCCGTTCACAAATTCGGCGCGGTTGCGCCAGCACGTGTCGGTGGTATAAACCAATGAAACTTTTTCCGGATCGCGGCTGTTCCAGGCATCTTCTGCCATGCGCACTTTCAACGTAGCGGTTTCAAGGGCAAATGGCGGCACCGGTTGACGTATTTCCATCGTGTTTCTCTCTTAACAAATCTCTTTTTATTTAACTCAGGCTGAATTTCCTACAACCTCGTTTTCCATCACAAACATATAACATCATTGCAGGGGCTTGTTGACAGACAGTCATTGATAGAAATAAATGTATATACAACACATGACAACTGGAAGAACAGACTGTGCAACTGCTCCCTACCGATACGATCTGGCGGAATGTCAGACTGGCGACCCTCGACCCCGAACGGCCTGAGCCTTACGGCATGCTCGAACATCACGATCTCATTTTGCGCGGCGATCGAATCCTGGCGCTGACGGCATGTGGAGAAGCATCCGGCGGCACCGTTCACGATGCAGGCGGACGTCTGGTTACGCCCGGGCTTATTGACTGCCATACTCATCTGGTTTTTGGCGGCAACCGCGCTGCTGAATGGGAGCAGCGTTTAAACGGCGAGTCCTATCAGGCGATCAGCGCGCGCGGCGGCGGCATTAACGCGACGGTGCAGGCAACCCGCTCAGCGTCGGAAGAGCAGCTGCTGAAGCTTGCCGCCGCCCGGCTGCAACGCCTGCTTGAGGAAGGCGTCACCACTATCGAAATAAAATCCGGTTACGGCCTGTCAGCAGAGAGCGAAGCGAAAATGCTGCGCGTTGCGCGGCAGCTGGCGCAAAACTTTCCGATAGAAGTTAGCGCAACCTTGCTGGCAGCCCATACCACACCCGCCGAATATCAAAATGACAAGGATGGCTATATCACGCTGATTTGTGAAACGCTGCTGCCGCAGCTCTGGCAGGAAGGACTGTTCGAAGCGGTAGATGTCTTTTGTGAAAGCGTCGGCTTCAGCCCGCAGCAATGCGAACGGGTATTTGCAGCGGCGCGGCGTTACGGCATTCCGGTTAAAGGTCATGTCGAACAGCTGTCGTTGTTGGATGGCGCGCAGCTGGTGAGCCGCTATCAGGGGCTTTCGGCCGATCATATTGAGTATCTCGATGAAGAAGGGGTAAAAGCGATGCGCGCCAGCGGTACGGTGGCGGTGCTGTTACCCGGCGCCTGGTATTTTTTGAAGGAAAGCCAGCGGCCACCGGTCGAGCTGCTGCGCCAGCATGGTGTGCCAATAGCGGTGGCGACCGACTACAACCCCGGCACCAGCCCCTTCGCCAGCCTGCATCTGGCGATGAATATGGCCTGCGTTCAGTTCGGCCTGACGCCGGAAGAGGCCTGGGCGGGCGTGACGCGTCATGCGGCGCGGGCGCTGGGGCGTGAACCGTCGCACGGCCAGCTGAAGGCTGGCTTTATGGCCGATTTCTGTCTCTGGGACGCGGAGCAGCCGGTGGAAATGGTCTATGAACCTGGCCGCAGCCCGCTTTATGCCAGAATTTATCGTGGGCAGGTCACCCACGGGAGCGCATCATGAAACAGTGGCGGGCAGTTTCGCACGATATCTGGCAGGGACGCGACGACACCGCCGAAGCGGCCAATGCGCTGCGTCTGTTTCAGACCGTCGCCCGCTGCGCTGATTTTGCGCCTCAACAGGCTGAAGGCAGCATCGCGCTGTTGGGGTTCGCCTGCGACGAAGGGGTAAAGCGCAATCGCGGAAGGCCGGGCGCCGCTGAGGCGCCAGATGTTCTGCGACAGGCGTTAGCGAATATGGCCAGCCACGCGGGACACCGCGAACTGACCGATCTGGGCAATATCGTTATATCAGGCAATCGGCTGGAAGAGGCGCAGCAGGCGCTGCGCGACGCGGTGCTGACCTGCCAGCAGGCGGGAAAACGTACGCTGGTGCTGGGCGGCGGACATGAAACCGCTTACGGTCACGGGCTGGGCGTGCTGGATGCCTTTCCACAGAAAAAAGTCGGGATTATCAACCTGGACGCGCATCTTGATCTGCGGCACGCGCCGCATGCCACCTCAGGCACACCCTTTCGTCAGCTGGCGCACTACTGTGAAACGCAGCAGCGTGATTTCCACTATGGCTGTTTTGGCTTAAGCATGGCCGCTAATACCCAGGCGCTGCTTGATGAAGCGGCGAAGCGCAACGTGACGATTGTGGAAGACTTGCGCTGCCTGAACGAGCCCGATGCCGCTCTCGCCGCGCTGCATCGCTTTATGGCGGAGCTGGAGGTGATCTATCTGACGGTCGATCTGGACGTGCTGCCAGCCTCGCAAATGCCAGCCGTTTCCGCACCCGCCGCGCTCGGCGTTCCCGCTGCCATGCTGATGCGCATGATTGAGCCGATTTGCCGCAGCGGCAAGCTGCGGGCAGCGGATCTGGTGGAGTTCAATCCCGCCTGCGATCGGGATAAACAGGGCGCCAGCCTGGCGGCACGTATTGCCTGGCAGATTACCCACTGGTGGGGATAAATTGCTGAATAATGGCCTGAATTGGGTATACTTAGACCACCCGGTTAAGCCATCGTAAGGAACGCCCGCATGTTTTCGCCCCGCGCCCGCTCAGCCGCCGTCAGTGCGCCCGTGCCGTTTTACGAAAAGGTAAAACAGGCTATCAGTCATAAGATCAGCGCTGGTGAATGGCGTCCGCACGATCGCATCCCTTCTGAAGCCGAGCTGGTCGCCCAGTTCGGCTTCAGCCGTATGACCATTAACCGCGCGCTGCGCGAGCTGACCGACGAAGGCTGGCTGGTGCGTTTACAGGGCGTCGGCACCTTTGTGGCGGAGCCTAAAGGCCAGTCTGCGCTGTTCGAAATCCGTAGCATCGCCGACGAGATTGCCGCGCGCAGGCACCGGCATCACTGCGAGGTCCTGACGCTGGAAAAAACAGATGCGAGCGTCCAGCTGGCGACGGCGCTGGGCGTTGAGGAAGGCACGTCGATCTTTCACTCGGTTATCATCCATTTTGAAAACGATATTCCGGTGCAGATAGAAGATCGCTGCGTAAATGCTGCGGTAGCGCCGGACTATCTTCAGCAGGATTTTTCCCGCACCACGCCGCACGCTTATCTTTCGCTGGTCGCGCCGCTGACCGAAGGAGAGCATATTGTGGAAGCGGTACGCGCAACACCTGAGGAGCGCGCGCTGTTGCAGATTGAAGAGGGTGAACCCTGCCTGCTCATCAATCGTCGAACCTGGTCAACACAGCATATCGTTTCCTGTGCCCGCCTGCTTTTTCCTGGCTCACGCTACCGTTTACAGGGTCATTTTATGTCGTGATCATGAGGATTATCACGATGTAAAAAATATGTGAATGCGTGACAGCGAACGCAAATTCAGGCAAAAATCATTTTTAACTTAATGACTGATTTTAAAGAAAAATTCACCGGTTTCGCAAAGCAGCCTATTATTCCACTAAGCTAATGTACTGATATTTAAGGGTTTGTATTGTGTACAAATTGTTAAGTCAGCATTTGCTCATGTTTGTATAGACAAGTATATATGTTTGCAGTCGCCTCACGGCATGGCCGTTGGGATAGGACGATTTAACGTAAACCTTCAGGAGTAGAGTGCGATGTCGCAAAGCAAATACCGCAACCAGGAAATCCGCGCGCCACGCGGAACCACGTTGAATGCCAAAAGCTGGCTGACCGAAGCCCCGCTGCGCATGTTGATGAATAATCTTGATCCAGACGTGGCGGAAAATCCGCACGAACTGGTGGTGTACGGCGGTATCGGCCGCGCGGCGCGTAACTGGGAATGCTTTGACGCCATTGTCGCCACGCTAAAAGAACTGGAGCATGACGAAACGCTGCTGGTGCAGTCAGGTAAGCCGGTCGGCGTATTTAAAACGCACGATAACGCGCCGCGCGTATTGATCGCCAATTCTAACCTGGTGCCGCACTGGGCGACCTGGGAACATTTCAACGAGCTGGATGCGCAAGGTCTGGCAATGTACGGCCAGATGACCGCCGGCAGCTGGATCTATATCGGCAGCCAGGGCATCGTTCAGGGCACCTATGAAACCTTCGTGGAGGCAGGACGCCAGCACTATAACGGCGATCTGAAGGGCCGCTGGGTGCTGACCGCGGGGCTTGGCGGCATGGGCGGCGCGCAGCCTTTAGCGGCGACGCTCGCCGGCGCCTGTTCGCTGAACATTGAATGTCAGCAGAGCCGCATCGATTTTCGTCTGCGTACCCGTTACGTCGACGAACAGGCCACCTCCCTTGATGACGCGCTTGCCCGCATCAAAAAATATACCGCCGAAGGGCGCGCGGTATCCGTTGCGCTGTGCGGTAACGCGGCGGAAATCCTGCCGGAACTGGTCAAACGCGGCGTACGCCCGGATATGGTGACCGACCAGACCAGCGCGCACGATCCGCTGCACGGCTATCTGCCGATCGGTTGGCAATGGGAAGAATATCAGCGCAAGGCCGAAACCGAGCCACAGCAGGTCATCGAGGCGGCGAAACGCGCTATGGCCGATCACGTTCGCGCAATGCTGGCGTTTAAAGAGATGGGCATCCCGACTTTTGACTACGGCAATAATATTCGTCAGATGGCGAAAGAAATGGGCGTTGAAAACGCGTTCGATTTTCCAAGTTTCGTCCCTGCCTATATTCGCCCGTTGTTCTGTCGGGGCATTGGTCCGTTCCGCTGGGTGGCGCTCTCCGGCGATCCGCAGGATATCTACAAAACTGACGCCAAAGTTAAAGCGCTGATTAAAGATGACAAACATTTGCATCACTGGCTCGATATGGCGCGTGAACGCATTAGCTTTCAGGGGCTGCCGGCGCGTATCTGCTGGGTAGGGCTGGAGTGGCGGCAAAAAGTGGGGCTGGCTTTGAACGGGATGGTGCGCAACGGCGAGGTTTCCGCGCCGATCGTGATTGGCCGCGATCATCTGGACTCCGGCTCGGTGGCAAGCCCTAACCGTGAAACGGAAGCGATGCGCGACGGTTCCGACGCGGTATCGGACTGGCCGCTGCTGAACGCGCTGCTCAATACCGCCGGCGGTGCAACCTGGGTTTCGCTGCACCACGGCGGCGGCGTGGGAATGGGCTTTTCACAACATGCCGGTATGGTGATTGTCTGCGACGGCACCGATGAAGCGGCGGCGCGTATTGCACGCGTACTGCATAACGATCCGGCCACGGGCGTAATGCGCCATGCCGATGCCGGTTATGACATTGCCATTAACTGCGCGGCAGAGCAGGGGCTTAACCTGCCGATGGTCCCAGCTACCCAGGAGAAACGCTGATATGAACCTGATACTGACTCCCGGTACGCTTACGCTGGCTCAGCTGCGTGAGGTTTACAGCCATCCGGTGACGCTGACGTTGGATGAAAGCGCCATTCCGGCAATTAATAACAGCGTGGCATGCGTTAACGCTATTCTTGCCGAAGGGCGCACCGCCTATGGCATTAACACCGGCTTTGGACTGCTGGCTCAGACACGTATCGCCGCCGAAGAACTGGAAGACTTACAGCGTTCTCTGGTGCTGTCCCATGCGGCCGGCATCGGCGAGCCGCTGGACGATAATCTGGTGCGCCTGATGATGGTACTGAAAATCAACAGCCTGGCGCGCGGCTTTTCCGGCATACGCCTGAGCGTGATTCAGGCGCTGATGGCGCTGGTCAACGCGCAGGTCTGCCCGTTTATACCTGCTAAAGGCTCCGTTGGCGCATCGGGCGATCTGGCGCCGCTGGCGCATATGTCATTAACGCTACTGGGCGAAGGCAAAGCGCGCTATCAGGGCGAATGGCTGCCCGCGGCGGAAGCATTAAAACGCGCTCTACCGCTTTTGCGCTGCGCGGGCTGTTCGAGGCGGAAGATCTCTTTGCCTCCGCAGTAGTTTGCGGCGCGTTGACCACCGAAGCGGTACTGGGTTCGCGTCGGCCCTTTGATGCCCGCATTCACGACGCGCGCGGTCAGCGCGGACAAATCGATACGGCGGCGCTTTTCCGCCATCTGCTGACCGACAGCAGCGATATCGCCAGCTCGCATAAAAACTGCGACAAAGTGCAGGATCCTTACTCGCTGCGCTGTCAGCCGCAGGTGATGGGCGCCTGTCTGACGCAAATTCGCCAGGCGGCAGAGGTGTTGCTGACCGAATCTAACGCCGTTTCCGATAATCCGCTGGTGTTTGCCGACGAGAATGATGTGATCTCCGGCGGCAACTTCCACGCCGAACCGGTGGCGATGGCGGCGGATAATCTTGCGCTGGCGATTGCGGAAATCGGTTCGCTTTCCGAGCGACGCATCGCGCTGATGATGGATAAGCATATGTCGCAGCTGCCGCCGTTCCTGGTGAAAAATGGCGGCGTAAATTCCGGCTTTATGATCGCGCAGGTGACTGCTGCGGCGCTCGCCAGCGAGAACAAAGCGCTGGCGCATCCGCACAGCGTCGACAGCCTGCCGACTTCCGCCAATCAGGAGGATCACGTTTCCATGGCACCGGCCGCCGGGCGCCGCCTGTGGGAGATGACCGCCAATACCCGTGGCGTAGTCGCGATAGAGTGGCTCGCCGCCTGTCAGGGCATCGACCTGCGCGAAGGGCTAAAGACCAGCCCGCTGCTGGAAAAAGCGCGCCATATTCTGCGCGAGCGCGTGGCGCACTACAGCCGCGACCGCTTTTTCGCGCCGGATATTGAAGCCGCCGTCGAACTACTCTCTGCCCGTCAGCTGACGGCGCTGCTGCCTGCCGTCCTGCCCAGTTATCGGTAACTGTTGTTCTCTGTACCCTGCCGGGGGTTAATCCCCCGGTGTCCCACGCATATTCGCAGTCATATAACTCTTATCAGGACCTGATATGCAACAACACAAACCACACCTGCTGCGCGGGCTTAACGCGCGTCATATCCGCTTTATCGCTCTCGGCTCCGCTATAGGCACCGGGCTATTCTATGGCTCCGCCGCCGCTATCCAGGCTGCCGGTCCCGCCGTACTGCTGGCCTACCTGGCTGGCGGCGCAGCGGTATTTATTGTAATGCGCGCGCTTGGCGAAATGGCGGTGCGCAGTCCGGTTTCCGGATCGTTCGGCAGCTACGCGCGCCACTATCTCGGCCCCCTGGCGGGTTTTATCACCGGCTGGACCTATACCTTTGAAATGATCATTGTCTGCCTGGCGGACGTGACCGCGTTCGGCATCTATATGGGACTCTGGTATCTGGATGTGCCGCGCTGGATATGGGTACTGAGCATCATCTTTTTTATCGGCTCGCTGAATTTGTGCCACGTGCGGGTGTTTGGCGAAATGGAATTCTGGCTGTCGCTGATTAAAGTGGCGGCGATTATCGCCATGATAGCGGCGGGCGCGGGCGTGATTTTCTTTGGCTTCGGCCACAGCTTCCCGGCGACTGGCGTAGAGAATCTCTGGACGCACGGCGGCTTCGCGCCGGCAGGTTTCGGCGGGGTGATCGCGTCGCTGGGTATCGTGATGTTCGCCTTTGGCGGCATCGAAATTATCGGCATTACGGCGGCAGAGGCGCGCGATCCGGAGAAGGTGATCCCGCAGGCGATTAACACCATTCCGCTGCGCATTATTCTGTTTTATGTCTGCACATTATTTATCCTGATGGCGATTTTCCCCTGGAGCAGCATCGGTCAGCAGGGCAGTCCGTTCGTACTGATTTTTGAAGGGCTGGGGATGCAGGGCGCGGCCAGCGTGCTGAATATCATTGTAATTAGCGCCACGGTTTCCGCTATCAACAGCGATATTTTCGGCGCCGGACGCATGATGTATGGCATGGCGAGCGAAGGCATGGCGCCGAACTGTTTTCTGCGTATCGCGCGTAACGGCGTACCGTGGATGACGGTAGTGGTCATGGCGGTCGCGCTGCTGGGCGCGGTGGTGCTTAATTATCTGATCCCGGAGCAGGTGTTTGTATTGATCGCCTCGCTGGCCGCTTTCGCCACGCTCTGGGTATGGCTGATGATCTTACTCTCCCATTTCGCTATGCGTCGTAGCCTGACGGAACAAGAACGCGCCGACATTCGTTTCCCTGTGCCGTTCTGGCCTGTTGCGCCCGTGATCACGCTGCTGTTTATGCTGCTGGTGATCGGCGTGCTGGGCGCGGTGGCAGAAACGCGAATGGCTCTGATTGTCGGGTTGTTCTGGCTGGCAGGTCTGACGCTGATCTACTTTTGGCGTGTCAAAAAACGGGCGGGCGCGATGGCGTTAGAACAGCCAAAGAGCTAAGACGGGAAGCCTGGCGGCTGCCGTTTTCAGCAGCTAAAAACAAAGTTTCAGATTGATGCATCAGCGGCCTACGCCAAACTCTTTGGCGTGGGCCTTTATTTATCAAAATGAGGTAAGCCCGTAGTGCAATAGCCTGTTAAACCCCGCCCATAATGGGCGGTAATATTTAGCATAAATAACCTAATGGCTTAAAAAATCTGGCAACAAAAATTAATGCAAAAGAAATTAAAAACACAATAATGGTATTGATAACAGGGTCGACGAGCGACCTGCCATGTAAAATAAAACCATTGTTTTTTAGTGTTAAGTAGGCCAGCCAGTGCACAAAGTAAATGCCAAAAGAACAATTACCAGGCTTGTGTGTTAATTTTGCAGAAAAACTTGGCAGGAATGAAAAGTAGATTGACATTATGCTATTAAATAATGCGAACGATGAAATGAATACCAATATAGTAGTGTAGCCATAGAAAAACTCGTTAGGGGTGGCAAGCTTATCTGATACTGATAAATTCAATCTGCGTTACCTCTCAGGCACTGAATAGATGGTCAGGAGAACGAACCTTACTTTCAACACGTTGTTGGCGGCTTACGCCGCATCGCGGCCAGAGGCCTGGCTAATGAAATGGGAGTAATATTGCCGTCGGGTATCCATGAAATTAACATCAGAGAAGCGTTAACCATTAATGAGCAACGACAATGTCCTCTATTGGTGATCGCTGCTATTATGGCGATGCGCTTTGAAAAATATCGTCTTCATTTTATATCGGATTTGTCTGTCAGGTGTAGTGGGAATGATTTTAATAGCTGCCAATGCCATGCTGTTGCGCTGAAAAATATCCGAAAATGTTAAAGCTATCTATATCTTTTATTGACATAAAAAATTTCGGTAATAATTGAAGTCAAGGTAATTAACATGCTAACGGTTTTATCGCCGTCGTTGCGTAATATTTTCCATAAACCGGAAATGGCCTAAAATCAACAATAAACTCTGTTATACTTATGCACCGTAAATAACCTTGCTTGAGGATAGCGGCAGTCATGCTGGCCGGATGCAGTTCCGGCATTACCTTGCCGGGCGGCGGCAAAACCGAAACGATCCATGCCGCTTATCAGTGTGATGATGGTCAGTCGTTGGATGTCACCTACTATAACCAGGCGCCGAACAGGCTGGCAGTAGTGAAGAAAGGGCCGCAGCCGACCATCGTTATGGTGAATGTCATTGCTGGCAGCGGAGCGAAATAAGTGGGCAACGCCTATGAGTGGGGGCCGCAGGGCAACAGCGCGACCTGCACACAGCTGAAGGGCAATAAAGCCACCGAACGTAGAGGC
>ERZ1023456.174-NODE-174-length-9924-cov-4.562468_pt1 | contig 9924 bp, 13 predicted proteins | sample MGYA00380526_ERZ1023456 | MGnify/ENA primary metagenome ERZ1023456 (study PRJEB33173, sample SAMEA4830298) | metagenome | study: EMG produced TPA metagenomics assembly of the PRJEB25223 data set...
GGGCCGACCCAGAACATGAACGACAACGACGAAATCGGCGGCTCGCGCATGGCAACCGGCCGGTCAACCGGTACTGTCGATGTTGGCGGTGACGTTGAGACGAAATTCCGCTGGGGCCAGCATGATGATTTCCTTGCCTCCTGCTTTGGCAGCGAGTGGAAAGATAATGTGCTGACAATGGGCAATGACCGCATCGCCTTCTCTGTTGCCTCCTACGCGTCTGACATTGGCGTGGCAGCGATTGCTCGCGGCTGTCAGGTGGGTACGTTCCAGCTCACCGTGCCCAATGATGGCGACATTACCGCTACCGTGACCTTTGCAGGGCTGGGCTTCGACACGCAGGCGACAGACGAAAGCTACTTCACTGAGCCGGTAGATAATGCCGGGTCGCTGCGCTACGACTTCAAGCAGGTATCCGCTATCTCGCTGAACGGCGTGAGTGGTGGTGACGGCTTCTGCGTCGACACCTTTAACATCCAGTACGACAACAACCTGCAGACGCAGCGCTGTATCGGTACGGGCAGCCCGTTCGCGGGAGCCAATATTCCGACAACCTTCACTCCGTCAGGCAGCATCACTCTGTCGTGGTCGAAGGAGGCGTATAACGCGTGGCGCAAATCCCTGACCGGTGAAACCATGCCGTTCAGCTTCACGCTGGAGAATGATGAGGGGCTGTATACCTTCGACTTCCCGGACGTGCAGGTTGATGGTGACTGGCCTGACGGTGGCAACACCGACATTATTCAGGTTCAGCTCAACATTACTGGCGCAGACACGCCACCGACCATTACCCGCTCAGCCGTTGTGGCCGCTACCGCGCTGACAGTCGCCCCGGCAACCACACAGGGCGCTGCTGGCTCGACTACCACGCTGACCGCCACCCTGACCCCGGCGGGCTCAACGGATACGGTTCACTGGGTATCTTCTGACCCGTCAGTCGCAACCGTCGCCTCTACCGGTCAGAAAACGGCTGAAGTCACGCGCCTGAAAGAGGGTTCGGCAACCATTACCGCTACCGCCCGCGGCTTTACAGCAACCACTGCCGTCACCGTCAACGCAGCTTAACCCTGATGCCCGCTCTCCGTGGCGGGCCTTCACCAGAGAACGCTATGCTTATTCTGAAATCCCCTAAATTTGATGCTGACTCCGCGCGCTGGATTGAGCCGATGGATGGCCTGAAGCTGAAGGTTGGCTCTGTCAGTAACCCCGCTTTCCGCTCGCATAACGCCATCGTGCGCCGCCATATCAGCAGACTGGACGAACACTTTAAAGTTGGCACGCCAGAGTTCAACCCTGCCGGTATCGACGCGTCAGACGTGCCTGATGACCTCCTGATTGACTCCGTTGCCAAATACGTCCTGCTGGACTGGGAAGGCGTCGGCGAAGAAGTGGACGGCAAAGAGCAGGCCGTTACCTACACGCCTGAGAAAGGTAAAGCGCTTCTGTCGCAGAATCCTGAGCTGTACTGGGCCGTACTGACCGCCGCAACCGAAGTGGCAGAAGGGAAAGAGCAGCAGAAGCAGGAGACCGTGGGAAAGTCCTCGAAGCCCAAAGCTGGCTGAGGCAGTTCGGCGGAGAGCAGGGAGAAAAGAACCGCTGGCGCCGCGAGCGGCTAAAGCTCCCACCTATTCCGGAGCCTGACATTGACGGAGTATGTAGCGAGATACTCAACGCATACTCCGTCATTACCCGCAGCCGGAAATATGCAGGCATGGCCGCTACGCCGCTTCCCCTGAGCCTGGAAGACATCAGCGCCTACCTGAAGCAAAAGCCGCTGCAAATCGACCCGGAAGAGTTTGAGGCAGCTATCTTCGCTCTGGATGACGCTGACAGGGCGGAGTGGGAGAGGAAGCAGGAGAAGGTGAGCTAATGCGCAAGATAACTTCGGGTTTCAAAACGATGAAAGTTCCGCTCTTCGAATGTGGCGAAGTGGTGTTTTGCCAGAGTTGGCGTGAGTGGGAAAGATTGCATGATCGCCTTGGTATTGATGGAGGAACGCAAGGCTGCAATGGCGCATCTCGCTCCCTCACAAGCCAAAAAGGAACGCTTTTTATTATTGGTGTATTTAATGGTGAATTGTCCACGCTGGCTCACGAATGTGCTCACATGGCTTTTGATATATGCAACAGAGCGGGAGTTGTTGCAGAGCCTGGCAGGGCGAACGAGACATTTTGCCACTTGCTCAGCAGGCTTGTATCTTTCGGTGTGAGTAAAATGAAAAAGCCGGAGTGACCCGGCTTAAATACTATTTTTTGCTGTTGGGTGTTCTTTTATCCAATTCCCATTTATGGCCCGGCTGGGAGGTTGGTGGAAGCCTTTCATTATCCCTCACGGTCGCCCAGTTATCCTTGGGGCCGCCGCGCGGGCCAACTTCTCTGTAGATACCACCATCGTTACCAGTATTTTCACCAGGTTTTTTACTCATGGCTGCTTTCCGTGTAGTCGCCCAACAGTGGGCGGTTAAATATTGATCACACCGAAGCGGCGGGTCAACCAGTAACAATGTGATATTCGATCAACAGCCCACTTAGGTGGGCTTTTTTTTGCCAGTAGGTATAGTTTTGGCCGATATCTCTAGGGGTGGCGATTTTATGGCGCTCGCTCTTTGGGGCTGGCGAGCTTGATTAACGTTATTTATATTCTATTTTTTTTTAGCTTTAATTTCATAGTCTTGGATAACTTCTCTTAAAGAATGCTCCAAAACATCATCTATCAGTAATTTGAACTCAGACTTTTTCATTATCATGGTCGCATCATCAGATTCAGGATATGGATCTTTATCAGCATTAACCCATGCCTCTATGGCTGCAACCATCTCGGCATTAGCCGAACGCTTATTCCTCTCAGCCATCATAGCAATGTGCTGCTTTAGCTCCTCAGGCAACCGAAGGTTGACTTGCGGATTTTTATATTTTCTTTCTGACATCTAAAACTCCTTCGCCGAATTTTTAATGCGGGCGCTGCGCAATTTCATAAATAGTATGTGCATACCTATTGACTAGCAATGCGTACCAAAATACTATGTATGCATACCACATACATATGGAGTTAAACATGAAAGTTAAAACACTACGGATGCCTGAGTGGCTTGAAAAGGTGATGGAGGAGCTGGCACAAAAAGGAGATCGTTCCTTTAGTAAGGAGGCGGTAAGAGCTATGAGGGAGTACGCCGAGCGGCAGGGTATCAAGTGTCCAGAATGAAGAAAGCCCCAACTGCGGTAACAGTCAGGGCCTCTAATTTGCCGGTTAACCTTTGCGAGAAAACCAACATGAACATTGTAGCTAAAACAGAAATGAACTTCCACGGTGTCAGCCTGCAACCAGTCGCAAATCTTGATGGCATTTGGCTCACTGCCAGCCAGATCGGTTATGCGCTTCAGTATGCAGATGACAAGGCGGTTCAGCGCATTTATACCCGCCACGCCGATGAATTTACTGAGCAAATGACCGGGGTGGTCAAAGTGACCACCCCTTATGGAGAGCAAATGGCCCGCGCATTTTCTCTTCGCGGTGCCCACCTGATAGCAATGTTCGCCCGTACGCCGGTAGCTAAAGAGTTTCGCCGCTGGGTGTTGGATATTCTGGATCGCGAAGTCGCTACCCACATGCCAGAAGCATCGACCCCAAGCGATCGGGAAAAACATGCTTACCATGTAGAGGCGCTCTTTACTCACTATGAGGTGATGTATGAAGCATGGAAAAACCAGATAGAGCCAGCTCTGCGTGCTATTGAGTCACCACTGGCGGGGCGGCTTTGCGACAGATTCGCTGACGGAAAAGTATTCATGAATTTTGTAAAGCGGGATGCTGCTAAGCAGCTACTGCAGGGAGAAGAAGCACGGATTCGCTAAAAAGAAAAACCGCCAGTTGGCGCTGGCGGCCTACATCAACTACTGATTGGAGTCTTACATGCAACAATCTTCATCAACTGTCCTTAATGTAGCAAACCATCACCACGCTGTCACCATGTCCAGCCTTGAAATATCTGAACTGGTTAAGTCCCGGCACACTGATGTTCGCCGCTCAATAGAGCGGCTAATGCAAAAAGGGGTCATCTCAGTTGCGCCAATGGCGTTTCTTGAGAATATCAATGGGTTAGGAAAGGCAGTAAAGGTGAAGACCTACCTGCTGGTCAAGCGCGATAGTTATGTTGTTGTAGCTCAATTATCGCCTGAATTCACTGGGGCATTGGTCGATCGCTGGCAAGAACTGGAATCTGGCTTGCTCTCACCAGCCCTACCTTCAACTTATAAAGAGGCTTTACTTGCCCTGGTGGCTGCTGAGGAAGAAAAAGAACGATTGTGTATTGAGCGCGATCGCGCTATCGAGACTAAAGCATGGATTGGTGAAAAGCGCGAAGCAACTGCGATGGCAACAGCATCCGCAGCGGTACGTAAAAAGAATGAACTGGCTGAACGTATTGGTGAAAGTAAAAAGCATGCAGCCATCATTCCGGTTGAAAAGAAAACTGACCGCGAATTCAAATGGCAGCCGCTTCGCAAATGGTGCAGGGATAATGGCGTAGAACCGAAAGAGGTTGAAGACAAACGCTTTGGCACAGTGAAATCGTGGCCACGTGAAGCATGGCTTGCTGTGTACGGCGTGGATTTACGCAAACTCTTTTAATCAGCGGACTTTTCCGCCAATCTCCTGAAGTTTCAGGACATCAAAACCCGCTTAACTGCGGGTTTTTTGCTTCCAATTGCATAAGATAGGATTTAGGATTTATCCCATCATTTACTGATGGGGATAGGGATGTGAAAAGGTTAATAGCATTATTTTTGGGATCATTGTTTCTGGCGGGATGCGTTACTCCTGTAACCAGCAAAGTAACCACCACCGGTAGCAGGGAGTTAACTGAAGCAGAAAAAGGGTATTTGTATAAATCAGTACAGCAAAAACTAAAAGACCCAGACAGCGCTAGGTTAACTTTTGTGCCATTTATTGAAACATCTGAAGGTTCACTTGATTATTGTGGCTATGTAAACGCGAAAAATTCTTATGGTGGATATGCTGGCAATCAAATATTTAAGGCCACTTTTCTGAAAGTAAATGGCCAGGTAAAGGGCGCTGTTTCATTACTGGATGGCTCCAGCATTGGCCAGCAAGCTCTCCGGGATGAATGCACGGAGCGCGGCTATAAAATGTATTGATAAAAAACCATACACAACCACGACCTCGCTCCGGCGGGGTTTTTTTATGCCCGGAGAAACCATGGCAGAACAACAATCCCGCCTTGCCATTATCATCGACAGCACAGGCGCAAAGCGTAATGTGGATGGTCTGGCTGGCGCACTGGAGAAGATGACGCAGGCCGGGCAGAAGGCGGCTGGCAGTGCCGACAAGACCTCTAAAGCCACAAAGGATGAGGCCAGCGCCCTGTCTGCGTTGCTCGACCGCATTGACCCTGTTAACGCCGCGCTTAACCGTCTGGATGAGCAGCAGCGGCAACTGGCGAAGTTTCAGGCCAAAGGATTCCTTGATACTGATACCTTCAATCAGTATTCACAGAAAATCGAGCAGACCCGCGACAGCCTGACGAAGTACGCAGACAGCGCCGGGAAGGCTGGCGCGTCCTCGAAGCAACTGGCAGCCAGTATGCGCATGGTTCCGGCTCAGATGACGGATATTATCGTCAGTCTGGCGTCAGGTCAGGCGCCGATGACTGTTCTGCTTCAGCAGGGCGGCCAGCTCAAGGATATGTTTGGCGGTATTGGGCCAGCTATCAGGGGTGTCGGCACCTACGTTGCGGGGCTGATTAACCCGTTCACGCTCGCAGCAGCAGCGGCGGGTGCGCTTGCGCTTGCGTATTACGAAGGCTCTCAGGAGCAGGACGCTTTCAACCAGAGCCTTATTCTGACCGGCAACACCGTCGGCAAGACCGCAGGTCAGCTCTCAGATATGGCTGCGCAGATTGCTAAGACTACCGGCGCGACGCAGGGTGCTTCGGCGGCAGTGCTTAACCAGCTTGTATCCACTGGCAAGGTAGCAGGGGATTCCCTCCAGAGTGCTGCCACAGCCATTGTGAATATCAGCCAGGTGACAGGGCAGTCCACGGACAAGCTCGTTAGCGACTTCAGCAAAATCGCAAAAGACCCGGTAAAAGCCATCTCAGAGCTGAACGACCAGTATCATTTCCTTTCGCTGGCAACCTACAACCAGATTACCGCCCTGGAAGAGGAGGGCAGAACACAGGATGCGGCAGCGCTGGCTGCCAAAACCTACTCCGACACACTGAATCAGCGGTCTAAAGGCATCAAAGATAACCTCGGCTACCTTGAAACTGCGTGGAACGCCGTAGCTAACGCAGCCAAACATGGCTGGGATGCCATGCTGGATGCTGGGAGACCAGCCTCAGTTGAGAGTAAGATTCAGCAGGCTAGCACTGAGTTAGAGCAGGCACAAAAGGAACTGGCTGATCTGGAGAAAGGGCAGGCGGCAAATGCTGGCCCATACGGGTACTGGAAATCTGACGATGTTGACCGCCAGAAAAAAGTAGTGGCAAATCTGAAGGCAAGGATTTCCGGGCTTCAGGCCGAGAAGGTCACTCAGGATGTGCTGAATGACTCCGTTGATAATTACAACGAAAGGCAGCAGAAGGGGATTGAGGCTACTCAGAGGCTGAACGCCGAAAGAGAGACGCTCATGACTAATGAGCAGAAGCGAGCAAAAGAGCGCAAGAAGCTCATGGATGACTTTCAGGCTTCTGCCGACGCTGGGATGCCCGTCAGCGCAGAAGAGCAGAAAAGTCTCCTTGCCGCACTTAATGACCGGTACAAAGACCCGAAAACACCAAAAGCCTCATCACCGCACTCGCCAGGCACCTACACCGAAGATGCTGGCACGAAGATGCTTGACCAGCTCAGGCAGCAGCAGGCGGCGCTGACCGCTCAGTATGACACAGGCGACAAGCTCACCACGCAGGCGCAGGCGCTCGTGAACTGGGAGCAGCAGCTAGCCGACCTGAAGAGCAAAAAGACGCTCACAGCCGACCAAAAATCGCTGCTTGCCAGCGCCGACCTCATCACCTCTCAGCTGCAGCAGAATGCGGCGCTTGAGCGGCAGATTGAGACGCGCAAGAAGCTTCTGGCACTTGATAAAGCTCGTGCCGATATTACGCGAACAATCACCAACCGTCAGAACCAGTACGCAACAGACGAGCTATTCGCCGGTGGCGGTCTGAGCCAGAACGAGCAGCAGCAGTACACGCAGCGCCTTTCTCTTGAGCAATCCTACAACGACAAAATCACACAGCTTCGCCAGAGCAGGGCGCAGGCGACGAGTGATGTTGCCCGCGAAGAGATTGATCAGGAGATTCAGTTGCAGCAGCAGGCGCTGCAGACTGAGCTGAGCAACTACGATGCTCACATGCAGAAGATGAACCAGTTGCGAGGCTCATTTACCTCCGGCGCATCCCGTGCGTGGCAGGAATACCAGGACAGCGCGACCAATGTGTCAGCAATGTCAGAGCAGCTATTCACGAATGCTTTTACTGGCATGGAAGACTCCCTGGTCAGCTTTGTCACTACAGGCAAAGCATCCTTTAGCGACTTCGCTAATTCAGTTCTCTCCGATATAGCACGCATTGCAGCCCGTCAGGCGCTGGTCGGGCTGGGTACCAGCATCTTCAGTGCGGCCGGGGGAATGTTTGGTGGAACTGCGGCAGCTGCGTCGGCCTCATCGAGCAATGCCTTTTCCGGTGGTGCCTACAACAACCTCAGCCTGAACGCGAAAGGTGGAGTTTATGATTCGCCATCACTAAGCGCTTACAGTGGCGGCATCTACGACTCTCCGAAGTTCTTTGCTTTCGCTAAAGGTGCAGGGGTGTTCGGTGAGGCTGGTCCCGAAGCAATCATGCCGCTGAAGCGTGGGCCGGATGGCTCCCTGGGTGTTCAGCTGCACAGTGGCGGTCAGGCATCAGGAGGCAGCGTTGGTGACATCATCATTCAGCAGACTATCCACGTCTCCGGTAATGGCGATGCGGCGCTACAGAGGGCAATGGAGGAAGCTGCGCGTAAAGGGGCAAATGACGGCGCCAAACGAGCCCGTCAGGACATGCTGCAGGATTTCCAGAACAGAGGACAGGCGCGTCGCCTGTTGGGAGTGTAACTCAGGAGTAAACAATGGCGGATGTACTTGAATGGCCCGGCCCCAATCCTTCCTCGCTTAACTGGCATCTCGAATCAAACACCAAAACCTTCCGCTCTCCCTTTAATGGTGCTTCGCAGGTTGTCCGCTTTCCCGGCTCTCGCTGGAAATGCACGGTCGAGTATTCAGTGCTGGAAGAGGCTCAGTCCCGAAAAATTGAAGCAGTCCTGGCTGCGCTGGATGGCGAATATGGTCGCGTTCGGATTCGGGACTGGGGCAGGGATGGTAAAGCGCCGGCGGGGAGTCCTGTTGTGTCAGACCCTGACCAGACCGGCGCCACGCTTTCAACCAAAGGGTGGACTGCAAACACGATGGTGCTGCGTGCGGGTGATTATCTGACAGTGAACTCGGAGCTGAAAAAAGTGACTGCGGACGTCAAGAGTAATGCTTCCGGTGTGGCAGTAATCCCCATTGCGCCGATGCTGCGGTCTTCGCCAGCAGCGAACAGTGCGGTCGAAGTGAAACAACCATGGGGAATTTTCAAGCTGGCAGATAACTCACAGGGATCATATGCCAGGGCGCCGGGCGGTGTAACGTCAATGACGATTGAATTTGAGGAGGCGTTTTAATGCTTTACTCTCCATTTTCTGACTCCATGGTCGACTGGCTTTCGCGCGACCGCGTAACGGTAGTCATTGCTGCGAACATCCAGTTTGAGTCTGGCACAGTTTATGTGCATTCCGGCACTGGCCCGCTGGTTCTTAATGGGCTGGTTTACTATGGCATGGGTCGCCTCGGCGCCATTGATGATGTCAGCGAAACCAATACGACCAGCCCCACGCAGTTAAAGATGACGCTTTCCGGTCTGGATATGGCGTTGTTTGCCAGCACCCTGAACGAGCGCTGTGTTGGGCGCCCGGCAGAGATATATCTGGTTGCGATTGACGACAACGGCAAGCCGCAGGTGGCAGACCTTATCTTCAAGGGGAAGGTCTCCAGCACAGGGGCAACGGCTGGCGAAACCAATGCGCTTCAATACACTGTCAGTAACATCTTCGAAGACTGGCAGCGCCCATTTCCGGATCGCTATACCGATGAGTCACATCAGGCGGCAGAGCCCGGAGACCGTATTTTTCGTTATGTGGCGCAGATGTCAGAACGCTCTATTTTCTGGGGCAGTAAAAAAGACGCTCCAGGCTTTACCTATTCGTGAGGTTTTATGAAACATCCTGACTGGCAGAAAAGACTGGTAACCGTGATTAAGGCCGCTGAAAAGCGGCCTTTTTTATGGGGTGAGCATGACTGTTGCCTGTTTGCTGCCGACTGTGCCAAAGCGATGAGCGGGGAAGATTTTGCTGTCGGGTTTCGGGGAACATACAACAGCGAAACAGGCGCCAAAAAGACGCTGCTGCGCAGCGGTGGCTCTCTGGAAAAAGTACTGGCTCAATTTCTGGATGAAGTAACCCCGGCGCTGGCACAGCGCGGTGATATCGCCGTGATTGAGAATGCAGGCCGGAAATGTGCCGGGGTCATTTATGGCGGTGCCGTTTGGGTGCCGGGTGAGAGCGGGCTGGTCGGTTTACGACTCAATCCGCTGAGCGTGTGGAGGGTCCGCTGATGCCTGCAGCTATTCCTGTTATTGCGTCTGTTGCCGCAGGGATTGCAGTAGCAAACGAAGCGTATGCTATTGCGATGGTTATTACTGTAGCCGCTCAGATAGCGACTCAGGCGCTGACCAAAACACCCGCGCTGGATTCGTACAGAAACACTCAGGAGAGAAAGCAGGTTCTCCGTGCTGCCGCGAGTGCAAAGACAGTAGTCTATGGTCGTTCTCTT
>ERZ1023456.175-NODE-175-length-9817-cov-5.049273_pt1 | contig 9817 bp, 11 predicted proteins | sample MGYA00380526_ERZ1023456 | MGnify/ENA primary metagenome ERZ1023456 (study PRJEB33173, sample SAMEA4830298) | metagenome | study: EMG produced TPA metagenomics assembly of the PRJEB25223 data set...
CGTTACAAACGTCGCCATCCATTTCCGTTTTCAGGTTAACCAAAATGGCGCCGAAGATAGCCTGTACGCCGGACCTGCCACTACCACACCGTCAGCGCCCAGTTTGTTCAGGTCAGCCTGATCGACTTCAGATATGTCAGCAACGCCCAGCGCTTACCTTTTCCCGTAACGGCGTTCGATATTTACGCCTTTTTCGCCGCAGCTTATTATCACCAGACGGATATAAAACAGGCAGCACAAGGAGTGCTCAATGACCGCATTACGCTTTCCCTGTACCATTTTTAAAACGCAGGACAGGATGGATGATTACAGCGCGGAGGATATGCGCTACGGCGATCTGACCGAATCACAGCTAAAAAACGATTATCATCTGCTTGATGTCTCCACCCGCGTTGATCCTTACACGCTGACGGAAATTACCCCTTTCAGACAGCCGCATTCGATGTTTTACGGTGCGCGCGGCGAAGGCCGGAAAATCATGCAGCAGGAATGCGCCAGCATCCTGTTTGACGAGATGCGCCACCTGTCGCAAAGCTTTGCGATATATGGCCCTTATAAGCACCTTATCGAAGAGATGATTACCCATATGCAGCGCGGTGAAGGCGAACCGTTCAGGCGTTTATCGCTGGATAGCGCGTTGAGAATGCAAATAATGAGTGATAATTCGATAGAAAACAGTACAAGACTGCTGTTGCAAGACGCACTTCAGGTATTTATTGACTGGGATAAAGGCATTTATCCAGCGGTCGAAAAATTAAAACTAAGAGATGCTGTGCTTAACGGAAAACTCCCTAAATTTGATCGTTTTCAGGATAATATCAACGGCATGGGGATCACCGTGCACGATACTTGGGCAACGCATATCACTATCCAGTCCCTCCATATCGAAAATAATCGCTACCGTGCAAAAATACATTATAAAGTTCAGGATCATTTTGGCCTGGACGCACACGATATTCTAAAGGGGAAATTTAATCTTTTCCGTTTCTTTCGCATCTGGTTTGTACTACAGCGATATCATCGCTTTGGCTTTAAACCTTTTATTACCCATATGGAAGCCACGGTAGACATCAGCGGAGAAGCGGAATGACGGGAAAAAATAAGAAACTGATTGGGGCAATATTCATTATCGCCATTACCCTGGTAACCGGTTTTCTTTGGTTATCTCTGCGTCCGGTCACTATCATAGCTGTTCATCAGAGAAGCAGCGGCTTTAGCGATGTGCTGGTAGACCATTTTCCTTTTACCACCAAAGGAAAAATAGCCTGGTGGCAGAAAAACCGTGACACGCTGAAAAAACGCTACGGCGTTCCTCAACCGGCATTTGCACAGGATTTTACCATCACCTTTTGGTACTTCGGTGACGGCTATAAGGAAAGAGGAAGATACAATGACAGACTGTGCTTTATGGATATGAAAACGCAAAAAAACTGTATAGAAAAAGATAAAGCCTTTACGGTCAGATACAGTAAAAACAGCGGCCTCTATTTTACCACCAGCGATGGTTATTACTATCTGAAAGAGAACGGTGAAATAGCAAAGAGATTGTCCGACTAATGATATACCAGTTCAATCATTGCTTTGGCTTTAAACCTTTTATTACCCATATGGAAGCCACGGTAGACATCAGCGGAGAAGCGAAATGACGCGAAAAAATAAGAAACTGATTGGGGCAATATTCATTATCGTCGTGACAATAATAGCCTGGTTTCTTTGGTTGTCCCTGCGTCCGGTAAAGATCGTGGCGGTACATCATGATGGCAATTATAGCGATGTCCTGGTAGACCACTTTCCTCTTACCACACGAGGAAAGATAGCCTGGTGGCAGGAAAATAAAGATATGCTTAAGCGCCGCTACGGCATACCACATACTATTCCCGATGGTGGTTATAACATCACCTTCTGGCTGTTTGGCGACGGCTATATGGAAAGGGGAAGATACGATGACAGGCTATGTTTTATAGATATGAAAACCCAAAAGAATTGCATAGAAAAAAATAAAACATTCACCGTGGATTACAGTAAAAACACCGGTCTTTTCTTTACAACCTATGCGGGGTATTTCTACATAAAAGACAATGGTGAAATTGCAAAAAGATCGTTTTAATTAAATTCAGAAAAGTATTACTAAAACACAAATTTTTTTATAAAAATCCTACAGAACCAGGATAGATATTTCACTCACAAGATGAAAAGGAATTTATGGAAAGTCTGTTTCTTAAAATAGCAGGAATAACCGGCGAGTCGCAGGACGCAGCTCATCAGGGGTGGATCGATGTGAAAAGCTATTCATGGGGCGTCTGGAGAAACGGTGATGCTGCCGGGCCCGGCGCGTCCCGTTATAAAAATCTGCTGGTTCGCTGCGCTATCGACAAGGCTACCGCGGCGATACTGCTGTTCGCCTCCAACGGCAACCGGATAAAAGCGGTTCAGCTTTCGTTGTGTAAAGCAGGCAACGGCATGATTGAATCCTGCCGGATCACGCTGGAAAACGTCACTGTCATTGATGTGAATCTGGATCATGCCACCGAGGTCGCCTGTGCGTTTCAGGCGGATAAGGTGAAATTTCAATACTGGGAACAGGCCGCGTCCGGGATTAAAGGCGCGGAAAGCCGTATGGGCTGGGATATCAAAAATTCCACTTCCTGCTTTTAGCCAGTGCGGGAGCGACCAGCGCGCCGACGCTAAACAAGCGAAACAGATAAAGTGTCATTTCTCCTCTGTCACTGCCCGGAAACAATAACAGGCGACGACGGGCGAAAAAGGCCGCTCTGAGGCTAATGCTGGCCAGTTAAGCATTTTAATGAATATAAATTCATTATATTGCTTATCGGGAAAATAGCGGAAACAGGTTTTCAGCCCGGTTTCACGCCGTCAGAGGCCCGAATTTTCGGGCCTCAACGCTTTAACTGACCAGCATTCACCCGAAGGCGGCCTTGTTCTTTTTCATTGCGGGGTAAGTCCTGCGCCGTCAGGCCTCATACAGCGTTTGATGGCGCGTCTCTTTACAGGCGATCAGCGCAATCAACGTCAGCAGCGCCATCGCCGCCAGGTAGAGGCCGACGGCGAACAGCCCATAGTTGGCGTTCAGCCAGGCGGCGATATAGGGCGCGACCGAGGCGCCGAGGATCGACGACAGGTTGTAGGAGAACGACGCGCCGGTATAGCGCACTTCCGTCGAGAACAGCTCCGGCAGCAGCGCGCCCATCGGGCCAAAGGTCAGCCCCATAATGCTCAGGCCGATCAGCAGGAACAGCATCATCATCGCCTGGCTGCCGGAGGCCATCAGCGTCGGGAACAGCAGGGCGAACAGCAGGATGCCGAGCGTAATCACAATCATGGTCTTGCGGCGGCCAAAGCGATCCGCCAGCAGACCGGCGATCGGCACCATCACGCCGAAGCCGATCACCGCCACCATCAGCATCCACAGCAGGCTGTTGCGTGAGAAACCAAGTCCGGCGGGAACCGGCGCGGTGCCGTAGCTCATCGAGTAGACGGTCATAATGTAAAACAGCGTGTAGGTCGCCAGCATAATAAAGGTGCCGAGAATGGTCGCGCCCAGATGCTTGCTGAGCAGGGTGCCGATCGGCACGCGCACCTGTTTTTTCTCTTTCTGCACCTTAGCGAACACCGGGCTTTCATGCAGCGATATGCGCACGTAAAGGCCGATAATCACCAGCACCGCGGAGAGCACGAACGGCACGCGCCAGCCCCAGCTCATAAACTGCTGGTCGGTCAGCAGCCAGGAGAGCAGCAGGAAAGTGCCGTTAGCGAAGAAAAAGCCGATTGGCGCGCCGAGCTGCGGGAACGAACCGTAGAGCGCGCGCTTTTTCGCCGGCGCGTTTTCCGTCGCCAGCAGCGCCGCGCCGCCCCATTCGCCGCCGAGTCCCAGCCCCTGGCCGAAACGCGCCAGCGCCAGCAGCAGCGGCGCGAATACGCCGATGGTGTCATAGCCTGGCAGCAGGCCGATTACCACCGTTGAAATGCCCATGGTCAGCAGCGAAGCGACCAGCGTCGTCTTACGTCCGACGCGATCGCCGAAGTGGCCGAACAGCGCCGAGCCGATAGGACGCGCAATAAAAGCGATGGCGAAGGTGGCCAGCGACTGTAGCGTCGCAACGGTGGCGTCGCCCTGCGGAAAGAAGATATGCGGAAAAACGATCACGGCGGCGGTGGCGTAGATATAGAAATCGAAGAATTCGATGGCGGTGCCGACCAGCGAGGCGATGACCACTTTTCCGCGCGAATTAACCGGCGTGTCGCCGTTTTCGGTGTCGAGAGTTGGTGCGATGGATGCTTGCATAATTGTTTCTTATTTGTAAACCCGGACAAAGAATCTTACGCACTGGCTGAAACGGGTTCAATGGCGAAAAGCCGCGCCGCGCCTGCCTTACAGGACAAAAAGTGGATAATTTTTAGCATGAAAGCTTTACCGGCGGATGGCAGGGCGAACGACGCGTTTTCTGGCGTGAATCACTGCAAAACGGGGAAATAAAAGTGAGGCGTCAGTTATTCATGCTGGCTTATGGCGAATTTTTGCGCAAGACGCGGCATTTTCCTCTGCTCTGCCGCGTCGTTGCCCGCTGCGTTATTTTTTCCGGCGCAGGGTGAGCTGCGGATCGTCCTTATACTCGGCGGTGGCGATCCAGGCGGCGCAGAACAGCGTCAGGCGCGCAAAGAAGTAGAAGAACGCCATCAGCCCCAGCACGGAGCCGAAAGCGGCGCCAGAAGGCGATGTGGCCAGCTTCGGCAGCGTCAGCGTCATGATGAATTTGATCACCTCGAAGCCGATAGCCGCCAGCAGCGTGCCGCGCAGCAACGCTTTCTTATGCGGGCGGTGGCGCGGCAAAATCCAGAAAATCCACAGGAACAGCAGATAGTTGGCGAAGATAGAGATCGACAGCGCGATCAGCGTCATCGCCGGGCGCAGCCACTCAATGCCTTCCAGCCCCAGCGCGCGCACGATCGCATCTTGCGCAGCGCCTGCGATAGAGGTGAGCGACAGGGTGATCACCAGCGCAAACACCAGTCCCATCAGCGAGATAAAGTCGCGGGTATATTTAAAATAGATTTTCTCTTTATCCTGCGCGCCGCGTTCCCAGACGTCGCGCGACTGCGCGCGGATCGCCTCGCGCAGGTTGCCCATCCAGCTGATGCCGGAATAGAGCGCCACCAGCAGGCCGGTAATGCCCACCGTGGTGCGCTGCTGCACGGCAGTATGCACGGTGTTTTTCAGCGTATTGGCTAAGGTCGGATCGCTGATGCTGCTGACGATGCGATCGATCAGCTCGTTCAGCAGCGTCGGATGCGACGCCAGCACGAAGCCGACGGCGGCGAACGAGACCATCAAAATCGGGATCAGCGATAAAAAGGAAAAATAGGTAATGGCGGCGCCGAACTGACTGCCGAGACGGTCGGTAAAGCGCTCTCCGGCGCGAATAAAGTGCGCCACCGCCGGAATCGACTGAAACCAGCTGACAAAGCGCGAGACGCGAGTAATGGAGCGATCCACGGTGTGATTGCCGGTTTTAATATTAATGAGCGGCTTCTTTTCCTGCCGCTGTTCGGGAGGCTGCGAATATTTGTCCGTCATGAACCGGAGTCATCCTTCTGTTTAGGCGTCAAAATGTCATTATAGCTGCGCTGTTACGTGATGGTGCCTTTCATCGCCTGCGTCAGCCACTCCATAAATACCCTGACCCGCTGCGCCAGGTTGCGGCGATGCGGCCAGAGCAGCGACAGCGGCATCGGGCGGGCGCAAAAATGGGGAAGCACCTCTACCAGCCGCTGATTCTCCAGCAGCGCCTGCACGCCATGGCGCGGCACCTGAATAATCCCCAGCCCGGCCAGGCAGGCGTGACGATAGGCGGGCGTCGAATTCACCGTCAGGGCGCCGCCGGTCTGGATAAAGTGACTGCGCTGACCGTCGAAAAATTCAAAGCCGCTATGCGCGCTGCCCAGCTGCTGGCTGTAGTGCACCATCGCATGCTGCGAGAGATCTTCCAGCCGGAGCGGCATGCCGAAACGCATCAGGTAATCGGGACTGGCGCAGTTGATCATCGGCAGATGTCCCAGCGTGCGGCTCATCAGCCCGGAATCCTGTAGCTGGCCGATGCGCACTACGCAATCGAACCCTTCGCGGATCACGTCTACCTGACGGTCGCTGCTGCTCAGCTCCAGCTCAAGGCCGGGATAGTGCTGCAAAAACTGCGGCAGTTGGGGGATGATGATATCGGTCGCCAGCGCGACCGGCATATCGACGCGCAGGCGGCCGCTAAGCGTCGCCGGTTCTTTCTGGAACAGGGTATCCATCTCTTCCAGCGTCGCCAGCACATCGCGGCAGCGCTCGTAATAGACCAACCCGTCCTGGGTCAGCTGGACGCGGCGCGTGGTGCGGTGCAGCAGCCGCGCGCCCATGCGATCCTCCAGCGCCTGAATCTGCCGGGAGAGGCTGCCCTTCGGCTGGCCGAGACTCTCCGCCGCGCGCGTGAAACTTTCCATTTCAGCGACGGTAACAAACACCTTCATTGCGTGAATTTTATCCATTTATGCACCATTTGTTGTCAAAAATGAAACAATGAAGCGCATTGAGCATAGTTTATCCCCGCCACTGATTTCAATATGCTGTTTTTTCACTCACTGATAAAGCGGAGTTAATCAAATGGTCGATAAAATTGCGTTAATTACCGGCGGCAGCCGGGGTTTAGGGCGTAATGCGGCGCTGAAGCTGGCGGAAAAGGGCGTGGACGTCATTATTACGTGGCGCCAGGGCGAGCAGGAGGCGGAAGCGGTCGTAGCGGAAATGCAGGCGCTGGGGCGACAGGCCGCCGCGCTGCAACTGGACGTGGCGGACGTGCAAAGTTTCGGCGATTTTGTCGCGCGGCTGGAAGAGACGCTGCAAAGCCGCTGGCAGCGGCAGCGCTTTGATTATCTGTTGAACAATGCCGGCGTCGGGCTTTACGGCGCGTTCGCCGATACCACCGAAGCGCAGTTCGATACCCTGATGCTTACCCATTTTAAAGGCCCGTTTTTCCTCACCCAGCGGCTGCTGCCGCTGATTAATGATGGCGGACGCATACTTAACGTCTCCACCGGCCTGGCGCGTTTCAGCCTGCCGGGTTATGCCGCCTACGCCTCAATGAAGGGCGCGATGGAAGTGCTGACGCGCTATCAGGCGCGCGAGTTGGGCGCGCGCGGCATCGCCGTGAATATCCTGGCGCCGGGGGCGATCGAGACCGATTTTGGCGGCGGTTCGGTGCGCGACAATCCTGAGGTCAACGCCTGGATCGCCTCGCAAACCGCGATGGGCCGCGCCGGATTGCCGGACGATATCGGCTATGCGGTGGCGGCGCTGTTCAGCGATGAAACGCGCTGGATCACCGCCCAGCGCATAGAGGCCTCCGGCGGCATGTTCCTGTAAATCAGACCGTCAGGACGCCGTCGATCGCCGTCAGCGTCGCGCCGCCAATCCAGATGCCGTCGTCGCGGAAGCGCACGCTGATACGACCGTCGCGCTGAATGGCGGTGCCCTGGCGCGCCAGGTAGTCCTGCGGCATCCCCTGCGCCGCCAGATAGCGCGCCAGGCAGGCGTTGGCGCTGCCGGTAACCGGATCTTCCGTCAGCGCGCCCTGTTCCACCAGCAGGCCGCGCACCTCATACGCCACCTCGCCGTCGTCAGACGGGCCGAACGGCATCAGGCCGGTTACCCCGGCGTCCGCCAGCAGCTGCGCCAGGCGCGGCACGTCGGGGTTGATATCCAGCACCGCCTGCGCCGACGTCATCGGCACCAGCAGCCAGCGAATCCCCATATCGACGATGGTCACGGTGTGTTGCATATCAAAAGCCTCGCTGTTCAGCGCCGCAGCGATGCCGGGATGCTGCCATGCCGACAGCGTCGCTTCCGGCGCGGCAAACGCCAGTTCACCGCCTCTGCCGATAGCGATCTGCACCAGACCGACGCCGCACTCCTGTACCATGCGGCCCGGCGTTTTCGGCTGATGTCCCGCCTCCAGCAGCGCGTGGGCGGTGCCCAGCGTGGGATGTCCGGCAAAAGGCAGTTCGCCTTCGATGGTAAAGATGCGCACCCGATAGTCGGCGTCAGGATGCGTCGGCGGCAGCACGAAAGTGGTTTCGGAAAGATTCGTCCAGCGGGCGATGCGCTGCATTTGCGCATCGCTCAGCGCGCTGGCGTCAAGGATCACCGCCAGCGGATTGCCGCTGAAAGGCGCGCTGCTGAAAACATCGACCTGCTTAAAAGGAAGCGGAGTTGCCATTATTTTCCCACCGTTGTGAAACAGAAACCTGATTACTAACGCGTTTCTGTTGCTAACGTCAATCAGGGCAACTATGAATAACGATACCGACATTTACTTTTCATGGCTGAAACGATGCTGAAAATTCTGGGGCGCGCCTCTTCGATCAATGTCCGCAAGGTATTATGGCTGTGCGACGAGCTGGGGCTGACGTATCAGCGGGAAGAGTGGGGAGAGGGATTTAAATCGACGCACGATGCGCGTTTTCTGGCGCTGAACCCGAACGCGATGATACCGGTGATTCAGGATGACGATTTTATTCTCTGGGAGTCGAACACTATCATCCGCTATCTGGCGAACCGCTACAGCGGCGAATGGCTCTATCCGACGCCGCCGCGCGAACGGGCGCGCGTCGATCAGTGGATCGACTGGCAGGCCACCGAGCTGAATACCGCCTGGCGCTACGCCTTTATATCGCTGGTGCGCCAGTCGCCTGCCCATCAGAACGCGCAGCTGCTGGCTGCCGCCTGCAAAGGCTGGACCTGGACCATGGGCATTCTGAACCAGCAGCTGCAAAAGACGGGTCGCTATATCGCTGGCGACCGCTTCACCCTGGCGGATATTCCCATCGGCCTGTCGGTAAACCGCTGGTACGAGACGCCGCTGGAACATGCCAACTACCCCGCCGTGCGCGCTTACTATGAGCGGCTGACGGGACGCGACGGCTACGTCAAATGGGGACGCAACGGCACGCCGTAGCGCAGTACTGGCGCGCACGATCGGCGAGCGGGCACGCTTTCGCCCGGCTCCGCTCTGAAAAGATCACTCCGCGCCCGCCGGCAGACCGCTCATCTCGCAGGCCAGCGCGCCCTCGCGGCTGATGGCGTAGCGGTAACGTTCGTCGAACGGGTAGCAGCAGGAGAGACGCAGCGCGTGATCGGCGCGGTCGCTCAGCGTATAGAGCGCGCCGGGCGTCAGGCAGATCTTCTCCTGCAACAGACGGTGAAACAGCGCCACGGCGTCGATCTGTTCCGGCAGAGTCACCCAGAACACAAAGCCGCCCTGCGGACGCGTGGCGCGGGTGCCGACCGGAAAGTGCTGGGCGATCAGGCCGCGCGCCTCGTCGAGATTGGCCGCGTAGCGGCGGCGCAGCGTGCGCAAATGGCGCTCATAGCCGCCGGTCGCCAGGAACTGAGCGAGGGTTTCGCACAGCAGCGTGGGTTCCGCCATCGAGGAGAATGCCTTCAGTCGCGCCACCGCCTGCGAAAAGCGACCGGCCGCCATCCAGCCGATGCGGAAATCGGGCGCCACCGTTTTGGTAAAGCTGGTGCAGTAGATAACCCAGCCGTCACGATCGAACGCTTTGGTGGTCGGCAGCGGCGGCGTGCGGTCCTGAAGTTCGTCATACAATCCATCCTCAATCAACGGCACCTGCCAATGGTTCATCAGCGCCGCCAGCCGTTTTTTATTCTCCAGCGGCATGCTGCATCCCAGCGGGTTCTGCATGCCGGGCATGGCGATCAGCGCCTGAATGCGCCGCTCGCTCAGCACCATTTCCAGCGCGT
>ERZ1023456.176-NODE-176-length-9810-cov-4.094823_pt1 | contig 9810 bp, 6 predicted proteins | sample MGYA00380526_ERZ1023456 | MGnify/ENA primary metagenome ERZ1023456 (study PRJEB33173, sample SAMEA4830298) | metagenome | study: EMG produced TPA metagenomics assembly of the PRJEB25223 data set...
CATCGGGCATTATCTGAACATAAAACACTATCAATAAGTTGGAGTCATTACCCAGCGCGGCGAGGAAATTGGCGATCTTACCGAAAATAGCCTTATAGCCGGTCAGCTTAGAACGTACGGCAAAATCATCCGTCATTTCCGTCGCCAGCGTTTCATAGGGCACCATCACCGAGGTATAAATTAATTCAAAGATGACGTAAGTGGTCAGGTAATACCAAAAACCGAATCCTTCTACCCACAGCAGCGGGTAAAAGACCATGAGCGGCGCGCCAATTAACAGGAAAAAACGGCGTCGCCCGAAACGTTTGCCCAACCAGGTGTTGCCAAAATTATCGGTCAGGTAACCCATTAAGGGATTACTGATGGCATCGATAATACTGGCGACCGAGAAAATAAAAGAGGCCTCCAGTAAAGAGAGGCCGCAAAAGGTGGTATAGAAATAGAGCAGCCAGGCGCCGGCGATAGCCAGCGCGCCGCTTCCCAGCAGGTTCCCGCCGCCGTAGGCCAGCTGATGGCCCACGGTGATTCTTCTGTTTTGTCCCAGAGGTACTGATTTATTTATCATGATTTCCGGCCTTTATATAATTGAACCGATGTTTCATTTTAAATGAAGTGCTTTTTTATATATTTATAAAGGCATGAATAATGTGATTAACACCGCATTAAAAAAAAGTGACCTCCATGAAAAATCTTACTCACCTGCCCGGCGCTATCGCCCTCACATACAGGCAATAAATGGCTTAAATCATCAGGGGTTACGAAAAAAAGCGGCTGGACGGATAAGTTAAGAAGACAGGTTAAACGCGTGTTGCGGAGAAAAAAGATGTCAGTTTAGTGATAACAATCACAAACAGAAAACGGTCTGTTTTCTGGTTGATATTTTTAAAAATTAAACAGAGGCACCCAGGAATTATCTGAATAAACAGAATAAGACGGATGCTAAACGTCGGCCTGTACAGCGGAGAAAATAACCAGCTTTATTATTACAAAGTGAAATTACCCCTTTGCTCGCCGCCTGTCCGATATCAGCGCCAAACCAGCACGACGCAGACTGACGTGTAAACGGGCCGGCTCGCAGAGCGCGTAGACCCTTTTGCCAGAAAAAAAAGCGGATTTTTGCCCGCTGAGCAAGAATCAGGCGCTCGATCAAATTCTAAGTTTTTTTTTCAAACCATTGACATCCGCTGCCAGCCTTATGAAACGCGGACTTAGGAAATTAGCCAGCCTGCGATCACGAATTCGTAACGAAAATCAAGGCTTGTTAAGCAGGGATAAATTACTAGAATACTCACCATCTAGTTGTTCATTCATTCTCCACCCCCTATATATAGTGTTTATCCACAGAGTTACTCACAAAGAGCAAGCTGTGTATAAACGGGGGATATTTTTTTCACGGACAGGTAAAACGCGACATGAATCAGAGTCTGCTCGTCACTAAACGCGATGGCCGCAAAGAGCGCATCAATCTGGACAAAATCCACCGGGTTCTCGACTGGGCGGCGGAAGGCCTGCAAAACGTCTCCGTTTCCCAGGTTGAGCTGCGTTCCCACATCCAGTTCTACGACGGCATTAAAACCTCCGATATCCACGAGACCATCATCAAGGCCGCCGCGGACCTGATCTCGCGTGACGCGCCGGATTACCAGTACATGGCCGCGCGCCTGGCTATCTTCCACCTGCGTAAAAAAGCCTACGGCCAGTTCGAGCCGCCGGCGCTTTACGATCAGGTCTCACGCATGGTGGAGATGGGCAAATATGACCGCCACCTGCTGGAAGACTACAGCCGTGAAGAGTTCGAGCTGATGGACAGCTTTATCGATCACTGGCGCGATATGAACTTCTCCTACGCGGCGGTGAAGCAGCTGGAAGGCAAGTATCTGGTGCAGAACCGCGTCAGCGGCGAAATTTATGAAAGCGCCCAGTTCCTCTATATCCTGGTCGCCGCCTGCCTGTTCTCCAACTATCCGCGCGAAACTCGCCTGGATTACGTGAAACGGTTCTATGACGCGGTTTCCACCTTTAAGATTTCCCTGCCGACGCCGATCATGTCCGGCGTGCGCACGCCGACCCGTCAGTTCAGCTCCTGCGTGCTGATTGAGTGCGGCGACAGCCTCGACTCGATTAACGCCACCTCCAGCGCCATCGTGAAATATGTTTCACAGCGTGCCGGCATCGGCATCAACGCCGGTCGCATCCGCGCGCTGGGCAGCCCAATCCGCGGCGGCGAAGCGTTCCATACCGGCTGTATCCCGTTCTACAAACATTTCCAGACCGCGGTGAAATCCTGTTCTCAGGGCGGCGTGCGCGGCGGCGCGGCCACCCTCTTCTACCCGATGTGGCATCTGGAAGTGGAAAGCCTGCTGGTGCTGAAAAACAACCGCGGCGTGGAAGGCAACCGCGTGCGCCACATGGACTACGGCGTACAGATCAACAAGCTGATGTATCAGCGTCTGCTGAAAGGCCAGGATATCACCCTGTTCAGCCCGTCGGACGTGCCGGGCCTGTATGACGCGTTCTTCGCCGATCAGGACGAGTTCGAGCGTCTCTATACCAAATATGAGCAGGATGAGAGCATCCGCAAGCAGCGCGTGAAGGCAGTCGATCTCTTCTCTTTGATGATGCAGGAACGCGCCTCCACCGGTCGTATCTACATCCAGAACGTCGACCACTGCAACACCCACAGCCCGTTCGATGCGGCTATCGCGCCGGTACGCCAGTCCAACCTCTGCCTGGAAATCGCGCTGCCGACCAAGCCGCTGATGGATGTGAACGACGAGAACGGCGAAATCGCCCTCTGCACCCTCTCCGCCTTTAACCTGGGCGCGATTGAGAGCCTGGACGATCTGGAAGAGCTGGCGACCCTGGCGGTACGCGCGCTCGATGCCCTGCTCGACTATCAGGACTATCCGATTCCGGCGGCGAAACGCGGCGCAATGGGCCGTCGCACGCTGGGCATTGGCGTCATCAACTTCGCTTACTATCTGGCGAAGCACGGCGTGCGCTACTCCGACGGCAGCGCCAACAACCTGACGCACAAAACCTTCGAAGCCATTCAGTACTACCTGCTGAAAGCCTCTAACGAGCTGGCGAAGGAACAGGGCGCCTGCCCGTGGTTCAACGAAACCACCTACGCGCAGGGCATCATGCCAATCGATACCTACAAGAAAGATCTGGATGCGATCTGCAACGAGCCGCTGCACCTCGACTGGGATACGCTGCGCGCCTCGATCAAAGAGCACGGCCTGCGCAACTCCACGCTCTCCGCGCTGATGCCGTCTGAGACGACGTCGCAGACCTCCACTGCCACCAACGGCATTGAGCCGCCGCGCGGCCACATCAGCATCAAAGCGTCGAAAGACGGCATCCTGCGCCAGGTGGTGCCGGAGTATGAGCGTCTGAAAGAGAGCTATGAGCTGCTGTGGGAAATGCCGGGCAACGACGGCTATCTGCAGCTGGTGGGTCTGATGCAGAAGTTTATCGACCAGGCGATCTCCGCCAACACCAACTACGATCCGTCGCGCTTCCCGAACAGCAAGGTGCCGATGAAGCAGCTGCTGAAAGATCTGCTGACCGCCTATAAGTTCGGCGTGAAGACGCTCTACTATCAGAACACCCGTGACGGTGCGGAAGATGCGCAGGATGATATCGCGCCTTCTATCCAGGACGACGGCTGCGAAAGCGGCGCCTGTAAAATTTAATCGGGTCTGGCCGGCGCAAACCGGCCATGACTTTTCTTCTGGCCCCGCCAGCAGGCGGAGCCGCAAACATGGCAGGCCGCGCGGCGCGCGGTCAAAACGGCTGTCAGCGCGCTGCTTTACCGCAGCGCCAGCCTGTCCCGTTAGCATGTGGAATGAACTATGGCTTACACCACGTTTTCTCAGAATAAAAACGATCAGCTGCTGGAACCGATGTTCTTCGGCCAGCCGGTTAACGTCGCGCGTTACGATCAGCAGAAATATGACATCTTCGAAAAGCTGATTGAAAAGCAGCTCTCCTTCTTCTGGCGTCCGGAAGAGGTGGACGTGTCGCGCGACCGCATCGACTTCCAGGCGCTGCCGGAGCATGAAAAGCACATTTTTATCAGCAATCTGAAATATCAGACGCTGCTCGACTCCATCCAGGGCCGCAGCCCGAACGTGGCGCTGTTGCCGCTGATCTCGATCCCGGAGCTGGAAACCTGGGTAGAGACCTGGGCCTTCTCAGAGACCATCCACTCGCGCTCTTATACGCATATCATCCGCAACATCGTCAACGATCCGTCGCTGGTGTTCGATGATATCGTCACCAGCGAGCAGATCCTGAAGCGCGTCAGCGATATTTCCGGCTACTACGACGATCTGATCGAGATGACCAACTACTGGCATCTGCTCGGCGAAGGCACGCATCAGATCAATGGCAAAACCATTACCGTTAACCTGCGCGCGCTGAAGAAACAGCTTTATCTCTGCCTGATGAGCGTCAACGCGCTGGAAGCGATCCGCTTTTACGTCAGCTTCGCCTGCTCCTTTGCCTTTGCCGAGCGCGAATTGATGGAAGGCAACGCGAAAATCATTCGCCTGATCGCCCGCGACGAAGCGCTGCACCTGACCGGCACCCAGCATATGCTGAACCTGATGCGCAGCGGTGAAGACGACCCGGAAATGGCGGAGATCGCCCAGGAGTGCCGTCAGGAGTGCTACGACCTGTTCAAGCTGGCGGCGGTGCAGGAAAAAGAGTGGGCGGAATACCTGTTCCGCGACGGCTCGATGATCGGCCTGAACAAAGATATTCTTTGCCAGTACATCGAGTACATCACCAATATCCGTATGCAGGCGGTGGGCCTGGATCTGCCGTTCCAGACGCGTTCTAACCCGATTCCATGGATCAACGCCTGGCTGGTTTCCGACAACGTGCAGGTGGCGCCGCAGGAAGTAGAGGTCAGCTCCTACCTGGTGGGTCAGATCGATTCGGAAGTGGGTGAAAACGACTTCGACGATTTCCAGCTGTAATTATGGCGGGTATGACGATCAAACTGCGCGTTTCCGGCGCGCAGCTTGAATGCACCGACGAGCATCCCTCGCTGCTGGCGCTGCTGGAAGCGAATAATATTTGTGTCGAGTATCAGTGCCGCGAAGGCTACTGCGGCTCCTGCCGCACGCGCCTGGTGAAGGGAGAAGTCAGCTACGCCGGGCAGCCGCTGGCCTTTATCCAGCAGGGCGAGATCCTGCCCTGCTGCTGTAAAGCCAACGGCGATATCGAAATCGAACTCTGAAGCGGGCCGAGGCCCGCTTTTTATGCCTTTCCGCTTATTCCTTCAGCGTTTCGACAATATCGACCCAGCCGTGGCCGGTGGTCACTTCCATACCGTGCAGCCAACGGCGCAGCATATTCATCGCCATCATCGCCACCAGCTCCTGACGCGTTTTCAGCGTATGGCGCTGGTTGTTGAATCTTACCTGCTGGGCAAAAAGCCCATCCGGCGTTACAAGCGCAAAGCCGAGCTGCTCGTTTTGCAGCGAACCGACGCAGAGCGCGACGGCGGCCTGCTGCGTTTGCGCCCGCTGGCGCGCCCGGTGCGCCAGCTGCGTCAGGCTCTCTTCGCCAGCGGGCAGCACTTCGCCCGCCACGCTGGGCGCCTCGCCTGAAGCCAGCTGCCACTGCAAAAGACCGGCGGTAAAGCGCTCGCTAATGGTCAGCGTCTGGCCGCGTTCCTTAAGCTGACGCGCCAGCAGCGCAGGCAGCCCTTCCGTGCCCTCAAACAGCGTGCATTCCGCCAGCTGTAGCCGTACCTGCTGCCACACCTGCTCCATCGCCACCCGCTGCGCGGCCGGGCCGGTCAGCTTGATTTCGATAATCGGCATCGAGGAGCGGTAGCCCATCACCACCCCGTCCGGCAGCGCCAACGGCTCCAGCTCCGCGGCCAGATCGCTCTCGCCGCGTCCGAAGGTGGTCAGCCGCAGGCAGAGCGGTGGTTCCGGCAGATCGAAACGCGCCTTCAGACGCGGCAGGATCTGCTGCTCGACCATCACTTTAAATTCCGACGGCACGCCGGGCGTAAAGAAAATCCAGCAATCATTGAGCGTGACGGCGAAACCGCAAGCAGTGCCGACCGGGTTATCGATCATCTCGCTTCCCGCAGGAATTTCCGCCTGTTTGCGGTTGCTGGGCGCCATGGGTCGTCCACGGCTGGCGAAGAAGGCTTCGATTTTCTCCAGCCACGCCGGTTGCAGCTCCAGCTCAACGCCGCAGGCGGTGGCGGCGGCCAGCGCGCTCAGGTCATCGCTGGTCGGGCCGAGGCCGCCGTTAACAATCAGCACGTCGGCGATACGACTGCGCTCCGTTAACGCCTCCACCAGCGCAGGCAGGCTGTCGCCGACGGTGGAACGGCTGCTCATCGGCAGCCCCTGCTGAAACAGCACATCCGCCAGCCACGCGGCATTGGTATCGATTATCTGGCCGTGCAGCACCTCATCGCCCGTTGAGAGCATTTCCACTCTAATCACGTCACGTCCTCCTGTGGTTAATGCTTTCACTGTAGAAAGGCGCGGTGACGAATACAACGTAAATCTCCCGGCGAGAAGCGTTTTCAGAGATGGCAGCGATAGCTTTTGCCAGATTGTCAGCGCAGCGGCTTTAACGGCAGAATGGCTTAAACAATAGGTTCCTCCAATTGAATTTTAAATTTAATTAGTTTTAACCTTTAACAATCACACCGATAGAGAACAGCCACATGAGTAAAAAAGGTCTTACTACCGCTTCAGGCGCGCCGGTTGCCCATAACAATAATTCCATGTCTGCCGGTCGCCGCGGACCGCTGCTGCTACAGGATGTCTGGCTGCTGGAGAAACTGGCGCACTTTGATCGTGAAGTGATTCCGGAGCGCCGTATGCATGCCAAAGGTTCGGGCGCTTACGGCACCTTTACCGTCACGCAGGATATCACCCGCTTTACCCGCGCTAAGCTGTTCTCTGAAGTGGGCAAGAAAACCGATCTCTTTATTCGTTTCTCCACCGTCGCTGGCGAGCGCGGCGGCGCCGACGCCGAGCGCGATATTCGCGGCTTTTCTCTGAAGTTTTACACGGAAGAAGGCAACTGGGATCTGGTGGGCAACAATACGCCGGTCTTCTATCTGCGCGACCCGCTGAAATTCCCCGATCTGAACCATGTGGTGAAGCGCGATCCGCGTACTAACCTGCGCAACCCAACTTATAAATGGGACTTTTTTTCCCATCTGCCGGAGTCGCTGCATCAGCTGACCATCGATTTCAGCGATCGCGGTCTGCCGCGCTCCTACCGTCATATTCACGGTTTCGGCAGCCATACCTACAGCTTTATCAACGATCGGCAGGAACGCTTCTGGGTAAAATTCCATATGCGCTGCCAGCAGGGCATCGAAAACATGATGGACGACGAGGCGGCGCTACTAATTGGCCGCGATCGTGAAAGTTCGCAGCGCGATCTGTTCGAATCGATTGAACGCGGCGATTTCCCGCGCTGGAAGTTCTACGTACAGGTGATGCCAGAGAACGAGGCGTCGCAAACGCCGTACAACCCATTCGACCTGACCAAAATATGGCCGCACGCTGATTATCCGCTGATCGAGGTGGGCTAGTTTGAGCTGAACCGTAACCCGGACAACTACTTCGCTGAAGTTGAGCAGGTAGCGATGAGCCCGGCGAACGTGGTGCCCGGCATCGGTTTCTCGCCGGATCGGATGTTGCAGGGCCGTCTTTTCTCCTACGGCGACGCGCACCGCTATCGTCTGGGCGTGAACCACCATCAGATCCCGGTTAATGCGCCGAAATGCCCGTTCCACAGCTACCATCGCGACGGCGCGATGCGCGTTGACGGCAACAGCGGCAACGGCGCGACCTACGAGCCGAACAGCTTCGGCGTGTTCCAGGAGCAGCCGGACTTCAGCGAGCCGCCTCTGTCGCTGGAAGGCGCGGCCGATCACTGGAACCATCGTGAAGATGATGACTACTTCAGTCAGCCGCGCGCGCTGTTTAATCTGCTGAGCGAAGAGGAACATCAGCGCATGTTCGCCCGCATCGCCGGCGAGCTGGCGCAGGTGCCGGAGTTTATCCAGCAGCGTCAGCTGGCGCTGTTCCTCCAGGTTGACCCAGCCTACGGCGCAGGCGTGGAAGCGGCATTGCGAGCGCTGAAAGGCTAACATCGGCCATATCGCGCGGTCTGACTTTTCTGTCGCTGCGTTTATCGCTAAGTAGCCTGACAGCGGTAAAAGCCCGGCCCCGGCCGGGCTTTTTTATCTCTGCGCCGATGTCAGCGCGGCTGCGCCTGCAGCCATTGCGCCAGCCGCTGACGCGAGAGCTTAATGCCGCCGTCGCCTATATCCTCCGGCAGCCGCAGCCAGCGCTCTGGACGCTGAAAATTCGCCAGCTGCGGCTGCGCCCATTCCGCCACGCTTTCCGGTTGACAGCCCGCCGCCAGCATCAGCAGCGCGACCGGCCTGGCGCCCCACTCTTCATCCCGCTGCGGAATAATAAACGCCTGATTGACATCCGGGTGCCGCTGCAACAGATTTTCAATCGCTTCCGGCTGCACCGCCTCGCCGCCGCTAAAGAAAATGTTGTCCAGCCGCCCCAACACCTGCAGCTCGCCATCCTGCCAGCGGCCGCGATCGCGGGTATGAAACCAGCCCTGCGCATCGGTCAGCGGCCAGAGCCGGCCATCCCGCCAGTAGCCCTGAGCTAAGGTCGCGCCACGGAGCTGGATCCCCTCGCCGACGATACGCACTTCGCGTCCGGCCAGCGGTAATCCAACGCCCGGACGCCCATCGGCGCGTTTGGCGCACACCGTCGCCGCGCTCTCCGTCATGCCGTAGCCGCACCAGCAACGGATGCCCACCGCCTCGGCGCGCGCCACCAGTTCCGCCGGGATCGCGGCGCCGCCGAGCAGCACCGCTTTCAGCCCTGCCGGGCGCCGCGCCTGCTGCAACAGACGCCACAGCTGCGTCGGCACCAGCGAGGCGAAGCTGCATCCTTCCAGCGCCTGCGCCAGCGGCGCGCCAGCCGCCGGGATCGTCATGCAGCCGCCTGCCAGCAGCCAGCGCCAGACGATCCCCTAGCCGGAAACGTGACAGAGCGGCAGCGACAGCAGCCAACACTCCTGCGCATTGAAATTCATCAGCTGATTAACGCCCGCCGCGCTGGCGATCTGCGCGCGCAAGCTGTGCGCCGCCGCCTTCGGCAGGCCGCCGGAGCCGGAGGTCAGCGTCAGGGTAGCGATAGCGTCGGGCTGCCAGACAAGCTGCGGCGGCTGCGCCGCCGTGCGCAGCGTCAGCGCTGGCGGACCACTGACGAGCGGCTCCGCCAGGTTCAGCATAAAATCCGGCGTTAAAGCCGTCAGTAGTGGATTAAGCGTTGCGGAGGGCAGCTGTGGATTGAGAGGCAGCAGCTGCGCGCCCGTTTGCAGCAGCGCTAGGCAGGCGAGCAACAACGCCAGGCTGTTTTTGCCGCGCAGCGCGACGCGCGAACCCGCGCGCACGCCCTGCTGCTGAAAGCCTGCGCTTAACCCGTCCAGCCGCTGCGTCAACGCGCGCCAGCCGATCCGCTCCCCTTCGGCGCGCAGCGCAATGGCGTCAGGCGTGACAGTCGCCCAGCGGCGCCAGGGAAAATCGCCGTTCAGTAAATCTGCGTCCACTGCGCCTGCTCCTGTAACGGGCGATCGCAGCCCGGCCAGCGCCGCACCAGCTGCTGACGCATCAGCGACAGCGTGTCCAGCCCCGGCGTCGACTGCGGCGTCAACCAGCAGGCCAGCCGCGCCAGCTGCGTTAAACCCAGGCTCGACTCCAGCGCGGAACTGACCACC
>ERZ1023456.177-NODE-177-length-9803-cov-3.793291_pt1 | contig 9803 bp, 9 predicted proteins | sample MGYA00380526_ERZ1023456 | MGnify/ENA primary metagenome ERZ1023456 (study PRJEB33173, sample SAMEA4830298) | metagenome | study: EMG produced TPA metagenomics assembly of the PRJEB25223 data set...
TCTGGCGCATTCACAATGAGTTTCAGAAGCGCGGTCTGCCGCTGACGGTGTTCGGCGTGGCGATGGCGCTGGCGCGTCATCCTGAGATCGTGCAGGCAATTAGTGAGGCTAAGTACGATGTGGTCAGCCACGGCTGGCGCTGGATTCATTATCAGTCGATGGATGCGAAAACCGAACGCCAGCATATTCAGCAGGCGGTGGATGTGCTGATGGATCTGTTCGGCAAAGCACCGACCGGCTGGTACACCGGCCGCGACAGCCCGAATACCCGACGGCTGGTGGTGGAGCAGGGCGGCTTCAGCTACGACAGCGACTACTACGGCGACGATCTGCCGTTCTGGACGCAGGTCACCTGCCAGGACGGCACCGTGAAGCCGCATCTGATTATTCCCTATACGCTGGAAACCAACGATATGCGTTTTGCCACGCCGCAGGGATTCAACACCGCCGAACAGTTTTACACCTATCTCAAAGACAGTTTCGACGTGCTGTATGAAGAGGGCGAAACCACGCCGAAAATGCTCTCGGTGGGGATGCACTGCCGCCTGCTGGGACGGCCGGGGCGTTTCCGCGCGCTAACCCGTTTCCTGGATTACATTCAGCAGCACGAACGCGTCTGGATCTGCACCCGTCAGCAGATCGCCGAACACTGGATAAAACATCATCCGGCGCCGGAAATCTGATCGTACCGGCGGCCTCAAACAGGCCGCCGTCTCCCTCATCTTACCGCTCGCTCACCACTCTGTTTCGTTAACCGGTCGCCTTCAGGACGCGCTCATCAGGCTTACCTGCGCGGCGACGATGCGCCATCCTTCCGGCAATCGTGCCCAGCTCTGCTGCTGACGACCGATGCGGTCGCTGCCGACACGGGTAAATTCGGTGCTGCACACGGCGAAGTCCTCGCCGAAGGTGGTAATCACCGTATTCTGCAGCTGGCGGTCGAGCCCTGCGGCGGGACGCGCGGCGCGAAACGCCCGAATCGCCTCGATGCCGTACAGGTTCTCTCCGGCGCCGAGGCGCACGGTGCGTTCGTCATGCCAGAACAGCTCATCCAGCACGACGATATCGTTGCCGACCAGCGCCCGTTCGTAACGCTGAAAAGCAGCCGTCACCTCCGCGACTACCGCAGGCAAATTGATACGATCATACTGCATCTGCAACACTCCCTTTAGCGACCGGCGCCGCCGCGACGCCCATTTCCTCCAGCGCGCGGGCGGCGCGCAAGCAGCGCGCTTCCTGAAACGGCGCGGCGATCAGCTGCACGCCGATCGGCAGGCCGCTGGCGGTTCGCAGCGGTACGGTCACCACCGGCAGGCCGAGAAACGAGATCGGCTGCGTTAGCATGCCCATGCTGGCGCGCACCGGCAGCGTCTGGCCGTTAATCGTCATGGTCTTCTGACCAATCAGCGTGGCGCTGCAAGGCGTGGCGGGTGCGATCAGAATATCGACATGGGCAAACAGCGCCATCGCCTGCTGCTGAAAATGACGGCGGAAACGCTGCGCCTGCACGTACCAGGCGGCGGGCAGCATCGCGCCCGCCAGCAGCCGCTCGCGCGACAGCGGCTCAAAACGCTCAGGCTGGCTGCGCAGCAGGGGCAGGTAGCGGTTGCCGCCTTCCGAGGCGGTAATAATGAAGGCCGCTGAGCGCGCGATATCCACTTCATCCAGCGTCAGTTCTGTGCTCGCCTCCAGCGCGCGCGCCACTTTTGCGACCGCCTGCTGCGCGTCGTCGTCGCTCCACTGGCGGAAAAAGCCGCCCAGCACCGCGCAGCGCAGCCCTTCCATTCCGCGATCCAGCTGCCCCAGCGTAGGCTGCACGGCGACGTTAGCCTGAAAGGCGTCCTGCGCGTTGTGGCCCTGTAGCGCATCATAAACGCACGCCAGGTCTTCGCTACGGCGGGCGAAAGGGCCGATATGATCCAGGCTGGCGACAAACGGATGGGTGCCGTGCCGCGACAGGCGGCCAAAGGTCGGCTTGAGGCCGAACACCCCGCACAGCGAGGCGGGCACGCGAATCGATCCGTTGGTGTCGCTTCCCAGGGTAAAATGCGCCAGTCCGGCGGCGACGGCGGCGGCCGATCCGCCGGAGGAGCCGCCAGCGGTGCGCTGCGGATCGTGCGGATTGTGCGTGGCGCCGTAATGGCTGTTCTCGGTGGTGAAGCCGTAGGCGTAAGCATCCATGTTCAGCATGCCGCTGAGCAGCGCGCCAGCGTCGCTCAGCTTCCCCACCGCCCAGGCGTCGTGCGCGGCGGGCGCGCTGTCGCTGAACAGGCTGGCGCCCGCCAGCGTCGGATGGCCCGCCACGTCGAACAGATTTTTTACCGCATAAGGCACGCCGGCGAGCGGCGGCAGCGGCTGACCTTCGCGCCGCAGCCGATCGAGGCGATCCGCCTGCTGGCGCATACGATCGGCGACGATCGTGGTCCAGGCGTTAAGGCGTGGATTCTGCTGCTCAATAGCGGACAGGTTGGCGGCGGCAATCTCCGCCGCGCTCAACTCACCGCGTGCCAGCGCCTGACGCAGCTGGCTGATAGAGAGTTCATGAAGCCTCATGCCTGATAAACCCCCGCTACGTCCAGCCGCATATCGAGCGGCAGCGCCATCAGCGGCCCGGCCATCTGCGCGATGCGGGTAAACTGCGTCAGCAGCTCGGCGCGACGCGCCTCATCCAGCTCCAGATCCAGCAATGCTTCCATCTGGCGCAGATAGTTGTTCCAGTCACTGTCTGTCTGCATATCTTTCTCCTTTATCAGAAACCGGCCGCGCTGCCGTTGCTGCGCGGATCGAAAGCGCCTTCCAGCATGCCGTTGGTATGACGCACAATGGCGCCCGCATGGCCCACCGCCTCGCTGAAGTCGGGCAGCGTCTCTACCTCGTGGCCGAGCGCGCGTAGCTGCGCCAGCGTTTCGGCGTGAAAGCGACCCTCCAGCTTCAGCGAATCCGACGCCCGGCCCCAGGTGCGGCCCAGCAGCCAGCGCGGCGCGCTTACCGCCTGCTGCAACGGCATTCCCTGAATCACGTGGCGGGTAAAAATCGCCGCCTGGGTTTGCGGCTGGCCGTCGCCGCCCATCGAGCCGTAAACCATCACCCGTCCATCTTTCAGGCGAGCGGCGGCGGGGTTCAGGGTGTGAAACGGCTGTTTGCCGGGAAGCAGCGTCAGCAGATGATCGGGATCGAGGCTGAACGCCGCGCCGCGGTTCTGCCAGACGATGCCGGTATCGGGCAGCACTACGCCGCTGCCGAATTCGTGATAGATGCTCTGAATAAACGAGACCGCCATGCCGCTGCTGTCCATCACGCCCAGCCAGACGGTGTCGCCGGGACCGCGTCCGCCGCCCCAGGACGCGGCACGCGTCAAATCAAGCTGCCGCGCGGTCTCCGCCAGCAGCCCGCTGTCCAGCAGCGCCTGCATCTCCTCGCGCATATGCAGCGGGTCGGTGATATAGCGGTCGCGCAGGGCGAACGCCTTTTTCGTCGCTTCGACAATGCGGTGAACGGTTTGCACCTCATCCGCCTGCGCCATCTCCAGGCCGTCGGTGATGCCCAGAATCGCCAGCGACACCAGGCCCTGGGTCGGCGGGGCGAGGTTATAGATGTCACCGTGCTGGTGGGCAAGGCGCAGCGGCGTGCGGCGTCTGGCGCGATGGCGCTGCAAATCCTCCAGCATGATCGGCATCTCCAGCTGCGTCATGCCCCGCGCCAGCCGCTGCGCCAGCGGGCCGCGGTAGAAGCTCTCCAGCCCGTACTCGCAGAGTTCGGAAAGAATGTCGGCCAGCGCCGGTTGGGTGAAGCGGCTACCGGGACGCGGCGGCGCGCCGTCCGGCATAAAGGTGGCGGCGAAGCCGGGCTGGTCGGCGAGTTCGTGCGCCATGGCGACGGTGGCGGCCGCCTGCGAGGCGGTAACGGGAATGCCGTCGGCGGCGTAACGCAAGGCGTCGCGCAGCAAGCGCGTCAGCGGCAGCGCGCCGCCGCCCAGCTCGCGGGAAAGGTCCAGCGCATCGGCCCAGCCGCTAACGGTGCCGGCCACGGTCAGCGCCGCTTTCGGCCCGCGATGGGGAATCGTCGTCATCCCCTGATAAAAACTCGCTTCGGCGAGCGAACCGGCGGCGCCGCTGGCGTCAATGGCGACCGGCTCGCCCTGCGGCGGCACAATCAGCCAGAAGCCGTCGCCGCCGAGACCGTTCATATGCGGATAGACCACCGCGATGGTCGCCGCCGCGGCCACCATCGCCTCAATCGCGTTGCCGCCTTCGCGCAGCACCGCCAGCGCGCTTTCGCTGGCGAGATGATGCGGCGTCACCACCATGCCCTGCGGCGCCATATTACTCTGGATCATCGCGTTCCCTTATTTACTCTGGTCGGTAAAGCTAAGCAAGAGACGTTCCAGGTTTGCCCCTCCGGTTTCTGGTGTGATTTATGCTATGTTCTGGCTGAAACAAACGTTACGGGGCGGGTTATGACACAGCTTGATGAACGGCTCAGGCAGCATTACGGGCAGCTTTCGCCGCAGGAGCAGCGCATCGCCGATTTTATTTTCGACCATTTCGACGATCTGATCGGCTACAACAGCGCCGAGCTGGCGCGCCTGAGCGGGGTCTCCAAGGCGACCGTCAGCCGCCTGTTTAAGCGGCTCGGCTACGATAAATATAAGGATATGCGCGACGAGCTGCGCACCCTGCGACAAAGCGGCATGCCGCTGACCCACAGCCGCGAGGCGGCGCAGGGCAACACGCTGCTGGCGCGCCACTACAAGCAGGAGATGGCGAACCTGACGCAGTGGATGAACCAGCTTGATGCGCAGCGGTTCAGCGAGGTTGTCGCCGCGCTGGGGCAGGCGCGGCGCATCTTTATCGTTGGCATGCGCAACGGCTGGCCGGTGGCGCTGCATCTGCGCCAGCAGCTGTTACAGGCGCGTCCGCAGGTGCATATTCTGCCGCAGCCAGGCCAGACGCTGGCGGAAGAACTGGTGGATATCGCCGCTGACGATCTGGTGATTGTCGTCGCCTTCCGTCGTCGTCCGCGCATTATCAAGCCGCTGCTGCAACAGCTGCAGTTGCAGGCGGTACCGGTGCTGCTGTTGTGCGAGCCGCAGGCGCAGGGGATTCTGCCTCTGGCGCGCTGGCCGCTTTGCACGCCGCTGGACAGCGTTTCCGCCTTTGACAGCTACTCCGCCGCCATGAGCCTGGTGAACCTGCTGGCTAACGCGCTGCTGCATGAAGGGCTGGCGCAGGGACGCCAGCGCATTCACGCCATCGCCGATCTTTATCAGCAGCTGGACGAGCTTGAACAACGCTGATGGGGCACCATTTTGGTGCTTTGCGCCGTTACGGTACATATTTTTCCTCTCTTTCGCTCCGCCGCCAACGGCCCGTTAAACGGGCCGTTTCGCGCTTTTAACCCCTCTCTTTTCCTTCGCCTGCTACCTGGCACATTAGTTGCAAAAAGACTCGTGACGAATCTTTTGTTGCAACACTTTACTCCGGGGCAAAGCAGATATGAAAAAGTTAACCATGGTAATGATGGGCGCGGCGATGATGGTTATGCAGTTGGGCAGCGCGCTGGCCGACGGGCTACAGAGCATTGAACAGCGCGGCGTGCTGCGCGTGGCGGTGCCGCAGGATTTCCCGCCGTTCGGTTCGGTCGGCACCGATCTGCAACCGCAGGGCTATGATATCGATATGGCGAAATATCTCGCCAGCCAGATGAAACTAAAGTTGCAGCTGGTGCCGGTCACCAGCGCCAACCGCGTACCTTATCTGCAAACCGATAAGGTCGACCTGGTGATCTCCAGCCTCGGTAAAAATCCTGAGCGCGCTAAAGCCATCGATTTCAGCCGCGCCTACGCGCCGTTTTTTCTTGGCGTCTTTGGACCGAAAGGGGAACCGCCGCTGAGCAATGCGGCGGCCCTGAGCGGCAAAAGCATCGGCGTTACGCGCGGCGCGGTAGAGGATATGGTGTTGAGCGGCGTGGCGCCGAAAGATGCCACGGTAAAACGTTACGAGGATAACAACACCACGCTCTCCGCTTATCTCTCCGGGCAGGTGCAGTATGTCGCCACCGGCAACCTGGTGGTGGCCGCCATCGCGCGCCAGAACGCCGACAAAGCGCCGGTAGCGCAGTTTATGCTGAAGGATTCGCCCTGCTATATCGGCCTGAAAAAAGGCGAGCCGGCGCTGAAGGCGAAGATCGACGCGCTGATTGAGCAGGGCATTCAGGACGGCACCCTGAACAAGCTGTCGCAACAGTGGCTGAAAGCGCCGCTGCCTGCCAACCTCGGCGCATAAGGGCGACGCGATGAGCGGGCAACTCAACTTTAGCGCGCTGTGGCCTTACTGGCCGCAGCTGCTGGCGGGGGCGTGGGTCACCATTCAACTGACGGTGCTGGCGACGCTCGGCGGCGTGGCGCTGGGCATCTTCGGCGCAGCGTTGCGCAGCGGCAAACCGAACTGGCTGAGCCGCATCTGGGGCGGCTACGTCGAGTTGATCCGCAATACGCCGTTCGTGGTGCAGCTTTTCTTTATCGTCTTCGGCCTGCCGGCGACCGGCCTGAAGCTGACGGCGGGGGAAGCGGCGCTGCTGGCGATGCTGATCAACCTCGGCGCCTACAGCACCGAAATTATCCGCGCCGGCATTCAGGCGACGCCGAAAGGGCAGTGGGAGGCGGGACGCGTGCTGGGACTGAGCTACACGCAAACCTTTCTGCGCATCGTGCTGCCGCCCGCCATGCAGCGCATCTATCCGGCGCTGGTCAGCCAGTGCATTATCGTGATGCTCGGCTCGTCGGTGGTGTCGCAGGTCTCTTACGAGGAGCTGACCTTCGCCGCCAATCTGATTCAGTCGCGCACCTTTTTAAGTTTTGAAGTCTATCTGGTTTCGACGCTGGTCTATCTGCTGCTGTCTATGATGATGCGCCAGCTGCTGCTGGCGGCGCGCTGGACGGTGCTGCTGTCGCTGACGGCGTTTGTCGGCGGGGCGTTGATGACGCTGCCGCTGCTGTTGCTGCGCCTGACGCGCCGTCGCTGGCCGCAGCGTCTGGTGCGCGGCTACACCGAGCTGTTTCAGGGCACGCCGCTGCTGATGCAGCTGTTTCTCGCTTTTTTCGGTCCGGCGCTGTTCGGCATCGATCTGTCGCCCTGGGCCGCCGCCGCGCTGGCGTTGACGCTCTACAGCAGCGCCTTTCTGGTAGATATCTGGTACGGCAGCATTCGCGCCCTGCCGCCGGGACAGTGGGAGGCGTCGCGCTGTCTGGGGCTGCGTTTCGGCCAGACGCTGCTGCGCGTGATCGCGCCGCAGGCGATGCGCATCGCCATCGCGCCCACCGTCGGCTTTGCGGTGCAAGTAATCAAAGGCACCGCGCTCGCGTCGATTATCGGCTTCGTCGAGCTGACCAAGGCCGCCACCATTCTCACCAACGTCACCTATCAGCCGTTCCGGGTTTTCGCGCTGGTGGCGCTGGGCTACTTCCTGATGTGTTACCCGCTGTCGCGCTACAGCCAGTATCTGGAGAAGAAATGTCATGCCGCTCATCACCATTAATCAGGTACAGAAATATTACGGCGCCAACCACGTGCTGAAAGGCGTCGATTTGGATATCGACAGCGGCGAGGTGATTTCGATCATCGGCCGCAGCGGTTCGGGAAAAAGCACGCTGCTGCGCTGCATGAACGGGCTGGAGGGCTATCAGGAGGGCAGCATCAAGCTGGGCGGCATGACCGTGACCGACCGCGAATCGCAGGCGCGCGAGATCAGCCGCTCGGTCGGCATGGTGTTTCAGAGCTTTAATCTCTTTCCCCATATGACGGCGCTGGAAAACGTGATGCTGGCGCCGCGCCGGGTGCTGAAGATGAAGCCGGACGAATGCCGCGCGCTGGCGCGGCAGATGCTGGAAAAGGTGGGGCTGGGCGATCGCGTCGATTACTACCCGGCGAACCTCTCCGGCGGCCAGCAGCAGCGGGTGGCTATCGCCCGCGCGCTGGCGATGAACCCGAAAGTGCTGCTCTGCGATGAGATCACCTCCGCGCTCGATCCCGAACTGGTGGGCGAAGTGCTGAAGGTACTGGAGCAGCTGGCGGCGGAGGGGATGACGCTGATCCTTGTGACGCATGAAATGAATTTCGCCCGCGAAGTGGGCGACCGCGTGGTGTTTATGCACCAGGGGCGCGTCTGGGAACAGGGCGAAAGTAAAACCCTGTTCGCCAGCCCACAGACGGCGGAGCTGAAACAGTTTATCTCTTCAGTTCGCGGACTTAACTGATAAGGAACGATGCATGGATATCTCCCAATTCGCACAAATCAACCCGCCGCAGCGCCTGCTGATGGGGCCGGGGCCGATCAATGCCGATCCGCGCGTGCTGCGCGCCATGTCGACCCAACTGATCGGCCAGTACGATCCGGCGATGACCCACTACATGAACGAGGTGATGGCGCTCTATCGCGGCGTATTCCGCACCGAAAACCGCTGGACGCTGCTGATCGACGGCACCTCGCGCGCCGGCATTGAGGCGATTTTGCTCTCCGCCATACGGCCTGGCGATAAAGTGCTGGTGCCGGTCTTCGGTCGTTTCGGCCACCTGCTGTGCGAAATTGCTCGCCGCTGTCGGGCGGAGGTGCATACCATCGAGGCGCCCTGGGGCGAGGTATTCACTCCTGACCAGATCGAGGAGGCGATTAAGCGAGTGCGCCCGCGTCTGCTGTTGACGGTGCAGGGCGACACCTCCACCACCATGCTGCAACCGCTGGCGGAGCTGGGCGCCATCTGCCGTCGCTATGACGTGCTGTTCTACACCGATGCCACCGCCTCGCTGGGCGGCAATGCGCTGGAGACCGATGCCTGGGGGCTGGATGCGGTCTCCGCCGGGATGCAGAAATGCCTCGGCGGGCCGTCCGGCACCTCGCCGATCACCCTCAGCGCACGTATGGCGGAGACCATCCGCCAGCGCAAACGCGTCGAACAGGGGATTCGCACCGCCGCGCATCAGGACGGTGAGGATGAGATGATCTGGTCCAACTATTTCGACCTCGGCATGATCATGGATTACTGGGGGCCGGAACGTCTGAACCACCATACCGAAGCGACCACCGCGCTGTTCGGCGCGCGCGAATGCGCTCGTCTGCTGCTACAGGAAGGCATGGAGAACGCCATCGCGCGTCATCAGCTGCACGGCGAGGCGCTGCTGCGCGGCATTCAGGCGATGGGGCTGGAAACCTTCGGCGACCTGCGCCATCGCATGAACAACGTGCTGGGCGTCGTCATTCCGGCTGGCATCAACGGCGAGCAGGTGCGTGCGCGGATGCTGGAGGATTTCGGCATCGAAATCGGCACCTCGTTCGGGCCGCTGATCGGCAAGGTCTGGCGCATCGGCACCATGGGCTACAACGCGCGCAAAGATTGCGTTATGCAGACGCTCTGCGCGCTGGAAGCGGTGCTGAACCATCTCGGCTTTAAAACTGTCCAGGGCGCGGCGATGCAGGCCGCATGGGATCGTTATACCAGCGAGGGCAGCCTGTGACGCCTCAAATGAACGAAGACGAAGCGGATCGCGCGGCGGCGCGGGTGCTGGCGCGCTGCGACGCGCTGGCGGCGATCAGCGAAAGCCGCGACGGGCTGACCCGCGCCTACCTGGCACCGGAACATCTGCGCGCCAACGCCTGCGTCGGCGAATGGATGCAGGCGGCGGGCATGCGCGTCTGGCAGGATGCGGTCGGCAATATCTGCGGGCGCTATGAGGGCGCGGAGCTAGGGGCGCAGGCGCTGCTGCTCGGATCGCACCTTGATACGGTGCGCAACGCCGGACGCTATGACG
>ERZ1023456.180-NODE-180-length-9702-cov-4.403441_pt1 | contig 9702 bp, 6 predicted proteins | sample MGYA00380526_ERZ1023456 | MGnify/ENA primary metagenome ERZ1023456 (study PRJEB33173, sample SAMEA4830298) | metagenome | study: EMG produced TPA metagenomics assembly of the PRJEB25223 data set...
GTCCGAAGCCCGCTCAGCCGCAGCCCGCCAATGCGCAGCCGAAACCGCAGCCGCGCGGCGCGGAGCGCGGCCGCAGCGAACGTAGCCCTACCAGCGCCCAGAGCGGGGCGGCGAAACGCGGCGAACAGCCGGAAAGCGCCTGCCCGGACGGCATGCTGTTCAGCGCCCTGCTGGATACATCGCCAGCGCCACTGCCGCTCTCCATCGGCGTAACGGAACTCCCGACCCAGCCGCGCTTTGCGCCGCCCGCCGCTTCGGGCGCATCGGGCGCGGCGCCGATGGCACTCTGGCAGCCGCTGGAGGCGGAGCTGGGCCGCGTGGTCGATCGCCAGCCGGACGGCCCGGTCGCCATGACGCTGCTGCTGCCGCGTCTCGGCGAGGTGGACGCGCGTATGCAGCCGCTGACCGCTGGCGGCTGGGATATTGCGCTGCGTTTCTCCCCGTCGGCGATGGGCGCGCTGGAGGCGCATCAGGAGCGCTGCCGTCAGGCGCTGCGCCGCCGCATGGCCTGTCGCGTGCGCCTGCGTTTTGAACAGCGGGGGCAGGCATGAAACGGATTTCGCTGCCGCGCCTGAATGCGGAGGAGGCGCGGCTGCGCCAGCGTATCGGCGCCGGTCAGTGCTTCCCTTATCAGCTGAATGACGACGCAGGCGCGCTGACGCTGCGCCTGACCAGCGCCGCCCCAGCCAGCGACGCGCTGGCGCTGCGTTGCGACGGCGGCCCGCTGTGGATTGGCGAGGCGGAAAGCGTGCTGGCGCTGCTCTCCGACTGTCCTGCGCTGCCGTACGCTGAAGCGGCGCTGACGCCCTGGTACTGGCCGCTGTTCAACCAGGCGATCAGCCCGCAGATCGCCATGCTGCTCGGCGAGCTGGCGCCTGACGATGTCGCCGCGTCCGCCGCGCCCTTGACGCTGCGGCTGACGCTGACGCTGGGCGACCTGCGCGCGCAGGGCAGCCTGACCGCCCCGATCGCCACGATCAACGCTCTGCTGGATAAGCCGGGCTGGCAGCCGGTGAACACGGCGCTGCCCGACGCGCTGCCGCTGGGTTTCCCGTTGATCCTGGGGGGGCTGACCCTGAGCGTCGCGCAGCTCACGCGGCTGCGGCCTGAGGATGTGCTGCTGCCCACGCGTGCCAGCTTCTCCCCTGACGGCGAAGGCAGGGTGCGGCTTGGCGGCCTGCAACTGAGCGGCACGCTGAATGGCGAGGCGGACCGCGCCTTTTTTACTCTTTCTGACCTGGAGATCCCCTCTGTGACATTTCCCTACGATAACGATGATACGACCCCTGTTGAGCACTCTGAAGAGGAATGGCAGGACGAACCGACGTCGGAGGCCGCGGCGTTTGACGCGCTGCCGCTGGCGCTGACGGTGCGCTGCGGCCAGCTGCGCCTGACGCTGGGCGAGCTGCAACGACTGAACCGCGGGGCGACGGTGATGGTGGATAACGTGCAGCCGGGCGAAGCGCTGCTCTGTCACGGCGATTTCCCGCTGGCGAAAGGCGAGCTGGTGGATGTGGAAGGGCGGCTGGGGCTACAAATCACCCATATGCTGCCGGGCAGCGTCAACCCCCTGAGCCACGGCAGGTAAGCGATGACGGAGATGCAGTCGCTTAACCCGATGATGCTGGCGCTGTTCCTCGGCGCGCTTTCGCTGGTGCCGATGTTGATGATTATCTGTACCTGTTTTCTGAAGATTTCGATGGTGCTGATGCTGACGCGCAACGCGATGGGCGTGCAGCAGGTGCCGCCTAACATGGCGCTTTACGGCATCGCGCTGGCCGCGACGCTGTTCGTGATGGCGCCCGTGTTCAACGATATCAGCCAGCGCGTGCAGGCGATGCCGCTCGATTTCAGCAATATGGAGCGGCTGGAATATACCTTCGGCAACGGCGCGGAGCCGCTGAGAAACTTTATGTCGCACAACACCGACCCCGATATTCTGGTGCATTTACAGGAGAACGGCGCGCGCATGTGGCCGAAAGAGATGGCGCAGAGCATCACGCCGCAGAGCCCGCTGCTGATTATTCCCGCCTTCGTGCTGTCGGAGCTGCAAAACGGCTTCAAAATCGGCTTTCTGATTTTTATTCCGTTCCTGGTGGTCGATCTCATCGTTTCCAACGTGCTGCTGGCGCTGGGGATGCAGATGGTGTCGCCGATGACCGTTTCGCTACCGCTGAAAATCCTGCTGTTTGTGCTGGTCAGCGGCTGGACGCGGCTGCTGGACGGCCTGTTCTACAGCTATCTGTGAGGCGGCGATGGAGATATTGACCTTTTTTCGCCAGGCGATGCTGCTGGTGGTGCTGCTCTCCGCGCCGCCGCTGATCGTCGCGGTGCTGGTGGGGATTGTGATTTCGCTGGTGCAGGCGGCGATGCAGTTGCAGGACCAGACGCTGCCGTTCTGCCTGAAGCTGGTGGCGGTCGGCATGACGCTGGTGCTGACCGGACGCTGGGTTGGCGTGGAGCTGATTCAGCTGACGCAAAACGCCTTCGCCATGATGTCGCGGGTGGGCAGCTGATGCTGTGGAGCGACGCGCTCGACCAGCTGTTCAACGCGCTGCTGGCGCTGCTGCTCGGTATGGCGCGCATTTTCCCCTGTCTGCTGCTGACGCCGATTTTCTCCTTTTCCGCCATTAAAGGGGTGCTGCGCACCGCGATCGTGGCGGCGCTGGCGCTGTTTATCGCGCCGCTGCAGTACCACGATATGCTCGGCGCTTCGCTGTCGCTGGTCGCTTATGCCGGGCTGGCGATCAAAGAGCTGATCCTCGGCACATTGATCGGCCTGATCCTCGGACTGCCGTTCTGGATGTATGAATCGGTGGGCGCGCTGTTCGACAACCAGCGCGGCGCGCTGATGGGCGGGCAGATCAACCCGCAGCTGGGGCCGGACGCCACGCCGCTGGGCTACCTGATGAAGCAGGTAATCATCCTGCTGCTGATCGTCGGGCCGGGCCTGAACGCGGCGACGCAGCTGATCTGGGACAGCTACCGCATCTGGCCGCCGCTGACCTGGCTGCCGCCGCTGAGCGCGCAGGGCTGGGAAGTGTGGCTGGGGCTGCTGAAGGAGACCTTCGTCAGTATGGTGCTCTACGCCGGTCCGCTGGTAGGGCTGCTGCTGCTGCTTGATTTCGCCGTCGGCCTCATCAGCATTTACAGTCCGCAGATCCAGGCGACGGTGCTGGCGATCCAGCTGAAGTGTCTGCTCGGCCTGCTGTTTTTCGTGCTTTATCTGCCGCTGCTCAACCACCTCGCCGGCGAACGGCTGTTTGAGCTGCGCGATCTGAGCCATCTGCTTCCCCATCTGTTTGATACAAAAGGCGCGGCACATGAGTGAAAAAACGGAAGACGCGACCCCGCAAAAATTGCAGGAGTCGCGCAAAAAAGGGCAGGTCAGCCAGAGCCAGGATATTCCCAAATTGCTGATTTCGATTAGCATTCTGGAAGCGATTTTCGCGCTGGTGGACAGCGGCATGCAGCGCATGGAATCGATGATCATGCTGCCGCTGATGCGTATCGGCCAGCCGTTCGGCCACGCGATGGAGGAGGTGGTGACCGACTCGCTGATGGTGCTGCTGCTGTTTTCCACCCTTGTCGGCGCAATCGCCATGCTGCTGCGCATTGTTGGCGGCTGGCTGCAATTCGGCCCGCTGTTCGCCGTGGAGGCGATGATGCCGAAGCTGGAAAGCCTGAACCCGGTGAACCACTTTAAAAATATGTTTTCGGCGCGGCAGTTCACCCAGCTGCTGACCAGCATTATCAAGGCGACGGTCATCGGCGTCGTACTGTGGTTCGCGCTGGAGCCGGAGATCGGCAATCTGGCGCGGCTGGCGCAGACCGATCTCAACACTTTCTGGCACGGCGTGCTGTCGCTGTTTATCAAGGCGGCGCGCCAGGTGCTGATGGCGCTGCTGGCGATGAGCGCGCTCGATTTCGGCCTGCAAAAATATTTCTACCTTAAGCAGCAGCGCATGAGCCACGAGGATATTCGCAACGAATATAAGCAGAGCGAAGGCGACCCGCATATGAAAGGGCACCGCCGCCAGGTGGCGCACGAAATCCTGAACGAAGCGCCCAGGGCGCCGCGTCAGGTGGCGGTGGAGGAAGCGGACGTGCTGCTGGTCAACCCGACCCATTTTGCCGTCGGGCTTTACTATCGTCCGGGGGAAACGCCGCTGCCGCGCCTGCTGTTTAAGGCCAGCGACGACGACGCGCACTATCTGATCGAGCAGGCGCAGCGCGCGCGCATTCCGGTGATCCGCTATATCTGGCTGGCGCGCACGCTTTATCGCACCACGCCGGAGGGCGGCTGGATCCCGCGCGAAACGCTGAAGGCGGTGGCGCAGGTTTATCGCCTGCTGCGCGAGCTGGAGGATCACTATATGGATGAGGTGATTGAAATGGAGGATGAATAACGTGAGCCAGCTGTTTAATGCTGACAGCTTTGCTGGCGCAGGCGCGGCCGCTTCCCTGAACCAGCCTGTTTCATCCGTGTATCGATACGCCTGACGGCCCGTCTGTGCGACAGGCCGTCGCTCAGGCTAAGCGGCCGTCTCCGCCGTTTCCGCCAGGCGCGTCAGCAGCGTCGGCGTAAAGCCCCGGATCTGCTCTCCCTGCTCGATAAAGGTGTTCACCAGCGTGGTGAAGCGCGGCGCATCCAGCTGCTCCAGCGGCTGCTGACAGCAGAGCCGCAGCGTCAGCTGCGCATCCAGCGCCAGCCAGCAGCCGCGCATCGCCTCCATCTCAAAATTCATTGCCAGCAGCGCGCGCCACATGGCTGGATCGTCCGCCATCTCCTCTGGCGGCATAATACGGCAGTGCAGCAGCAGGTTCTCGCCCGGCGGCAGCTCCATCACCACCAGCTCCTGTTGCTGCGCGTCCAGCAGGGCGCAGACGCCGTTCTCCAGCGTCAGTTCAGTATTCAGCGTGCGGCCATAGTGATCCAACAGGCGCTGTAAAAGGATATTGCTCATGTGTGGCTCCCGTTAACTTTTCAGTACCCGACCGTTCTGTTGCGCGACGCCCAACGGAACGGCCAGCTGTTCGGTGCTGCGCTTCGCCAGCTCGCCTTCCAGCGTGTAAGAGAGCGGGCTTTGCTGATCGCGGCCATAGCTAAAGCTGATTTTCCCCAGGTTGCGGCTTTTGGCGATCGATACGCTGCTGCCGCCGCCCAGCAGAAACATCGGCGTGGCGACGCCGTCGCTTTTGCTTTTGCTTTCGGTAAAGGCGATCGACTTGATGCGCATATCGCTACGCGTTTGCAGGCGCTTCTCCAGTTCGTCGCGGCTGATGCGTCCGGCAAGCCAGTCGGCGTTCAGGCGCTCTTTCATTTCATCCTTCGGCTCCAGCGTCACTACCGCCTGGGTATCGCTGGAAAGCTGCATCTGCTGAAGCAGCCCGCTGAGATGCGTATCGTTCGCCATCATCGCGCGGATGCGGTTGGCATTGCTCAGCTCATGGTTGGACTCCGTTTCATGGCTGAAGAGATCGCCTATCCAGTGCAGCAGGCCGTTGCCGTTGATTTTGGCGAGGTTGTTATAGGTGGATTGATATTCCGCGCTGCCCGGCAGCGGCACGCGCTGGGTCAGCGCCTCACGCTGCTGGCGCAGCTTCACCAACTCGCGAATAGCGCCATACTGCGCGTTGTTGGTGACCTTGCCCTGCGCTTCGTGCTGGCCGAAAAAGGTCAGCAGCGCATCAAGCTTCTCATCGGGCGTTTTTGCCGTTTTATCGCTTTTCGCGTCGGGATCTTTCAGCGACGCCATCAGCTGCGCCGTGGCGCGATCGGTAAAGGCTTTCGACAGGCTTTCGGTCAGCTTATCGATATGGGTGCCCGCCAACCGCTGCGGCTGCGCCAGTTCCAGGCTCAGCGCCTGTTTGGTGCGGTTATCGAAGCTAAAGCGCACCCCCGCGCCGGTGATGGCGGAGATCGGCTGGCGCGCCTGATCGGTGCGGTTAGTCACACCGGTGGGCGACATAAAGCGCGCGTCGGCGCTGCCCTGGTTAAAAAAGCGCGCGCGGTTATCGCTGCGGGTATGTTTGTTGCTGCTGGCGTTGCCGTTGTTGTTGCGCTCGCGCGATGCCGCCGCGATGTTGGCGCCGACCGAAACGCCGCCGCCGACGCGCGTCATGGCGATGTGCTCCTTCTCGTTTTTATTGGTCATCGGTACGCCGATGCTGGCCTGCGCCGCGCCGTTGGTGTCGAGGCTGGCAGTCCAGGTGCTGCCGTTTTTCACCTTATGGTCGTTGCCGCGATCCAGCAGCTCCAGCGGATCGATCTGGTCGCTGGCCAGGCGGCTGAGGAAGCTGTTCAGCTCGTTCTCGCCCAGGCTGAAGGTAACGCTGTTCTGCGCCTGACGTTGCAGATTCGCGGACGCCGCGACGCCCAGCCTGACCACCGGCGAAGCGGTGTGGCTGTCGTTTTTACCGAAGCTGACGTCGTTGGGGTCGACATGGCCGGTCAACACGTTGTAGCCCAGCGCGGTAAAGGGCGCGATGCCGCCAGAACCGTTGCGTCCCACGGTCACCGTCAGGCCATCTTCGCCGCGCGTAAAGGCGAGGCTGTAGCCGCGATCGGCGTTGACGCGCGCGCCCGTCACGTTAAGCGTCTGGCTGCCCGGCAGCACCATGGAGGAGGCGAAGGCGCCGTAGCCGCTGTTAAACGTCAGACTCTCGCCGTTGCTCAGGGATTTCAGCTCTTTCTCGACGTTCTCAATCAGCTGCGCCTGGTTCGGCGCGTGAAACAGGGTGCGCGAGGTGAGGTTAAGGCCGTGGTGCGGCTTGCTGAAGGCGTTGGTCATCTTCCTGATGGCGTCATAGCTCGCCTCCACCTGCTGAAGATTGGCGAAGCCCTGGTCGGTGAGCTTTTTCACCGTATTGCCGCCCCAGGTCTCGTCGCGCAGCTTGCGGATATTCTTTTGCAGCTCGGCGCGCGCGGTCTCCTGGCTGTCGCCGAACGCCAGGCTGCGCTCATAAATATCGATCGCGCTGTGCAGGCCCTGCTGCGTCATCGCATCCAGAAACAGCCGCGACTTCACCAGCCCCAGCTCATCGCCGCTGTCGCGCACCGGCTTTTCGACGTTGGGCTTAAGGTGATCGATCGTCAACCGGCTCTTTTGCATGCCGGTCACCACGTTCTGCGCCGCCGTCGTGTGTGCCGAAGGGTGGTTGGCAATCATCTGATGCAGCGTGCCGACCATGCGGGTGTCGCGCTGGCGTGAACTGCTGAGATGGCCGCCATGCGTGTGTTTAAGCCTGGCTGCGTCGGTATTGATCTGGTTATTCTCGTTAAGCACGCCGTAATGCTGACCCACCGCGCGGCTTCGCAGCATCAGACTGTGTCCCAGATCTTCGGCGAAGGCGTTGATCTCTTCATGCAGCGCCGGATCGCGGGTATGAATATTCAGCTTTTGCAGGCGCTGCTCCAGCGGCGGTTTGCGCTGCGTGGTATGGGTATGCTGCGCAGTGATATCGTGCGCGATCTGGTTCTGCGCCTGATAGAGCGGCGACAGTCCCTCATGGCCTTTAAAGCGCTGCTTCACTTCATGGTTAAGGTTTTTCAGCGGACGCGGGCAGAGGCCGCCGGAGGTGCGCAGTACGAACGCCTCCATACGTTTTCTGAACGGGTTGTTCACTTTCGTCGTGTCGTTGCCGGTGCTGCCGAACAGATCGATCTCCCGCTTCCAACTGACGTGGGTACCGGGAATGCGTCCCGTTTTGCTCGCGTCGCCCAGCCGACCGAAGGTTTCGGCGGAGCTGTTGTTTTGGTGCGCGCTCAGCGCCTGCTGGCGGTTAACCGGCTGCCAGGCGCCCGCCTCCAGACGCGCGGCGTTGCCGTTGCTGTCCGCCGCCATCAGGCGACCTTTTTCGTCGGTATGCAGGCTGGCCAGCGTGCCGAGGTTCGGCGGCGCGCTTACCGGCTGCCAGCCGTTGCCGCCATTGCTCTGCCACTGCTTGCTGTCCAGCATAAACAGTTGACCGCCGCCGGTCAGGCCGAACAGCTTATTGTGTTCGTTGACCACTATATCTTTCAGCTGTGCCTGCTTCGCCGCGTCGCCGGTCAGCCCCTGCGTGGCGGGCAGCCCGACGGAGGTCAGCGTCTGCGTCGGCAGACGATCGCGGCGCTGGCCCGGCGACGTCTGGTGCAGCTTCACTTCGCCGCTCTCATTCAGCGACAGCAGACGCCCGTTGCCCAGCGGGGCGATAGTCTGCGTTTTGCTCTCTTTGCCCAGTCCGTGCACTGCCAGATCCGCTTTGACGCTGTTTTTCACCTGGGTCAGCTGGAACAGGTTGTTGTGATAGAGGGTTTTATTGCCCGCCTGATTGATTTTCAACGGCTTCGCTTCGCCATCTTCCACCTTCATCGGCATGCCGTCGCTGCCGCGCACCAGGCGGTCGGCTTTCTCCGAGGTCGGCTCCCAGCGCTGCGACGTCGAATCGTAAAAGTGCACGTTGCCGTCCATCAGCGCCAGCTTGCCGAGACGTCCGCAATCCACCACCGCGTGCGGCAGCGGTTCGCTGCGCCGCAGGCCCTTCTGGTAATCCATCACCATGCTTTCGCTCAGGTTCCAGCCCGGCGTCACGCCGTTGGCGTCGAGCTGGCAGCTGTGTTCATTGTCCATGCGGTCTTTGACCGTCGCATGCAGACGGCCCTGGCCGTCGCTGTGCAGTGCGGCGATCTGCGCTCCCGCGCCAAACGCCGCCTGCACTGCCTGGTTGCGCGGATCTTCGCTGAAGTTGATTTCGCTGGCGCCTGCGGTGGGCGGCGCGGCGCTGAACAGCTTGCCGTCGGGATCGACCGCCAGAATCTGGCCGCCGTGCAGCGCGATGGCGCCGAGGTGAAAATCGCTCTGCTGGCCGTTTACGCTCTGCTTCATCGCCAGCTTCGGACTTTGCCAGTCATGGGTGGTGATGCTGTTCAACAGCCGTAGGTGCTGCGCGTGCGTCTCTTTATCTTTTAATACCACCGCCATTTCACCCTGCGAACCGGCGCTAAAGGCGGCGATTTTGTCATCGAACATCAGGCTTTTTTGCTGGCTGCTGAGGTTGTGCAGACGCTTGTCGCCCTGAATCGCATAGAGCTGGTTATCGCCCTGGTGGCTGAGCTTATCGAAGGTTTTTTCATCGACGCCGTGCGTCGGCTCCCAGCGCTGGCTGCTTTCATCGAACCGGTGGAGGCGCTTCTCATGCAGGCGCAGATGCTCGGTCTGGGCGCCGTCGGCGCGCTGGTGGCTGAAGATGCCGGTCAGCATGCTCTGCACCGCCTGATCGGGCAGCGGACGATGCTCGCGCACGCCGTTGTGAAGCAGCGCGATGCGCTGGCCCGCGCGGTCCATGCGGGGCTGTTGTTCCGGCGCAACGGGCTTGCTGTGCGCGATGGCGGTAAAGGCGAGCGGCGAATCCTGTACGTTCAGCAGGCGGCCGCTGTGATCGAGCAGCACGTGCTGATGCTGGCCGTTATTGGCGTGCCAGCGGTAGCGCTGGTCGGTTTTCCCCAGCGTCTGTTCCAGCAGCGGCGCGAGCGCGGGAGAGGCGTTGATGTTCAGGCGTTCGCCGTTCAGCGACAGGTTGTTCAGCAGCCCGTTCAGCGGCGTCGCCGCGCCCGACGGCGGCTGGCTTTCGGGAGAAGGGCGCTCCATCCGCTGACGCTGCGCCTGCTTCGCCGCCAGCGTGGTTTTTTCATCCGCGCTGAGGGCGGCGGCGTGGCGC
>ERZ1023456.185-NODE-185-length-9528-cov-4.313628_pt1 | contig 9528 bp, 6 predicted proteins | sample MGYA00380526_ERZ1023456 | MGnify/ENA primary metagenome ERZ1023456 (study PRJEB33173, sample SAMEA4830298) | metagenome | study: EMG produced TPA metagenomics assembly of the PRJEB25223 data set...
GCGTCTGTAGAGCGCGGTCGCGCCTCTGCCTGGCGTCACGCTCCGGCTACAGCCGGTGCAGGATCTCACTATCGACACCCAGCTGAGCCGCACGCAATATCAGTTCACTTTGCAAACCGGCTCGCTGGATTCGCTCAGCGAGTGGGTGCCGCAGCTGCTGGCGCGTCTGCGCACGTTGCCGCAGCTGAAGGATGTCAGCAGCGACTGGCAGGACAAAGGGCTGGAGGCATACGTGAAGGTCGATCGCGACAGCGCCAGCCGCCTTGGCATCAGCATGAGCGATATCGATAACGCGCTCTATAACGCCTTCGGCCAGCGTCTGATTTCGACGATTTATACGCAGGCCAACCAGTATCGCGTGGTGCTGGAGCAGGATACCCGTCAGTCGCCGGGGCTGGCGGCGCTGAACGATATCCGCATCGCCACCAGCGACGGCGGCGCGGTACCGCTCAGCACCGTGGCGCAGGTGGAGCAGCGCTACGGCGCGCTGGCGGTGAATCACCTCGATCAGTTCCCCTCCACCACCTTCTCGTTCAACCTCAACGAGGGCTACTCGCTGGGCGAAGCGGTGAAGGCGATCGGCGAAGCGGAGAAAGATCTGGCGATGCCGTCGGAGATAATGACCCGTTTCCAGGGCAGCACGCTGGCGTTTCAGGCGGCGCTGGGCAGCACGGTGTGGCTGATCGTCGCGGCGATCGTGGCGATGTATATCGTGCTGGGCGTGCTGTATGAGAGCTTTATCCATCCCATCACCATTCTTTCGACGCTGCCGACGGCGGGCGTCGGCGCGTTGCTGGCGCTGATGCTCAGCGGACACGAACTGGATGTGATCGCCATTATCGGCATTATTCTGCTGATCGGCATCGTGAAGAAAAACGCCATAATGATGATCGACTTCGCCCTCGCCGCCGAGCGCGAACAGGGCAAATCGCCTTATGAAGCGATCTATCAGGCCTGCCTGCTGCGCTTCCGCCCGATTCTGATGACGACGCTGGCGGCGCTGCTGGGCGCGCTGCCGTTGATGATCAGCACCGGCGTCGGCGCGGAGCTGCGGCGTCCGCTCGGCATCGCGATGGTCGGCGGCCTGATCCTCAGTCAGGTGCTGACGCTGTTCACCACGCCGGTGATCTACCTGCTGTTCGATCGTCTGGCGCACTACGCGCGCCGTCGTCTGCAACGTGGGGAGGCGCGTTCGTGAAGTTTTTCGCGCTGTTTATCTGGCGTCCCGTGGCCACCTGCCTGCTGACGCTGGCGATTGCGCTGGTCGGCATTCTCGGTTTTCGCCTGCTGCCGGTGGCGCCGCTGCCGCAGGTCGATTTTCCGGTGATCATGGTCAGCGCCTCGCTGCCGGGCGCCTCCCCGGAGACGATGGCGTCGTCAGTGGCGACGCCGCTGGAGCGCTCGCTGGGCCGCATCGCCGGGGTCAGCGAAATGACCTCCACCAGCTCGCTGGGCAGCACGCGCATCATTATGGTGTTTGACTACGATCGCGACATTAACGGCGCGGCGCGCGACGTGCAGGCGGCGATCAACGCGGCGCAGAGCCTGCTGCCGAGCGGAATGCCGAGCCGCCCAAGCTGGCGTAAGGCCAACCCCTCCGACGCGCCGATCATGATTATGACGCTGACCTCAGAGGACTGGACGCCGGGCCAGCTTTACGACTACGCCTCGACGCAGCTGGCGCAGAAGCTGTCGCAGATCGAAGGCGTCGGCGACGTCACCGTCGGCGGCAGCTCGCTGCCCGCGGTGCGCGTACAGCTCAATCCGCAGGCGCTGTTTAATCAGGGCGTGTCGCTCGACGCGGTGCGCGCGGCGATCGCCGACGCCAACGTGCGTCGTCCGCAGGGCGCGGTGGAGAACGGCAACCAGCGCTGGCAGTTGAAAACCAACGACGAGCTGAAAACCGCCGCCGAGTATCAGCCGCTGGTGGTGCACTACAACAACGGCGCGGCAGTGCGGCTACAGGATGTCGCCACGGTGACCGATTCGGTGCAGGATGTGCGCAACGCCGGGATGACCAATGCCAAACCGGCGGTGCTGCTGGTAATCCGTAAAACCGCCGACGCCAACGTGATTCAGACCGTGGACCGCATCCGCGCGGAGATGCCGGAACTGCGCGAGATGATCCCCACCGCCGTCAGCCTGGCGATCGCGCAGGATCGCTCTCCGACCATCCGCGCCTCGCTGGAGGAGGTGGAGCAGTCGCTGGTGATCGCCGTCGCGCTGGTGATTCTGGTGGTGTTTCTCTTTCTGCGCTCCGGCCGCGCCACGCTGATTCCGGCGGTGGCGGTGCCGGTATCGCTGATCGGCACCTTCGCCGCCATGTATCTGTGCGGCTTCAGCCTGAATAACCTGTCGCTGATGGCGTTGACCATCGCCACCGGCTTCGTGGTGGATGACGCCATCGTGGTGCTGGAGAATATTTCCCGCCATATTGAAGCGGGAATGAAGCCGTTGCAGGCGGCGTTGCAGGGGGTACGCGAAGTCGGCTTTACCGTATTGTCGATGAGCGTCTCGCTGGTGGCGGTGTTTATTCCGCTGCTGCTGATGGGCGGCCTGGTGGGACGCCTGTTCCGCGAGTTCGCCGTCACCCTGTCGGTGGCGATTATGATCTCGCTGGTGATCTCCCTGACGCTGACGCCGATGATGTGCGCCTGGCTGCTGAAGGAGAAGCGCGAGGAGAAGCCGAAACGTTTCAATTTCAACCGGCTGCTGCTGGGCCTGCAAAGCGGCTATGGCCGTTCGTTGCAATGGGTGCTGGCGCGGGCGCGCTGGACGCTGCTGGTGCTGCTGGCCACCATCGGCCTGACGGTTTATCTCTACATCACCATTCCGAAAACCTTTTTCCCGGAACAGGATACCGGCCGGCTGATGGGCTTTATCTCCGCCGACCAGAGCATCTCTTTCCAGGCGATGCGCGGCAAGCTGGCGGACTTTATGAAAATCATTCGCGAAGATCCGGCGGTGGACAACGTCACCGGCTTTACCGGCGGATCGCGCACCAACAGCGGTTCGATGTTTATCTCGTTGAAGCCGCTATCCGAACGTCAGGAGAGCGCGCAGCAGATTATCGCCCGCCTGCGCGCCAAACTGGCGAAAGAGCCGGGCGCCAGCCTGTTCCTGATGGCGGTGCAGGATATTCGCGTCGGCGGACGTGAAGCCAACGCCAGCTACCAGTACACGCTGCTGTCGGACAGCCTGAGCGATCTGCGCGAATGGGAGCCGAAAATCCGTCAGGCGTTCAGCAAGCTGCCGGAGTTGACCGACGTCAGTTCCGATCAACAGGACAAAGGCGCGGAAATGGCGCTGATTTACGATCGCGAAAGCATGGCGCGGCTGGGCATTGACGTGTCGGACGCCAACGCCCTGCTGAACAACGCCTTCGGCCAGCGTCAGGTCTCCACCATCTATCAGCCGCTGAACCAGTACAAAGTGGTGATGGAGGTAGACCCGCGTTACACCCAGGATATCGGCGCTCTCGACCAGATGTTTGTCGTCAACGACGACGGCAAGGCGATCCCGCTCTCCTGGTTCGCCCGCTGGCAGCCCGCAAACGCGCCGCTGTCGGTGAACCATCAGGGGCTGTCCGCCGCCTCGACCATCGCCTTCAACCTGCCGGAAGGGGTGTCGCTGTCGCAGGCGTCGGAGACCATCGAGCGCACCATGACACAGCTCGGCGTGCCCGCCAGCGTGCGCGGCAGTTTCGCGGGCACCGCGCAGGTGTTCAAGGAGACGCAAAACAGCCAGCTCTGGCTGATAATCGCAGCCATCGCCACGGTCTATATTGTGTTGGGGATATTATATGAAAGCTATGTGCATCCGCTGACCATTCTGTCAACCCTGCCTTCGGCGGGCGTCGGGGCGCTGCTGGCGCTGGAGGGGTTTGGCGCGCCGTTCAGCCTGATCGCGCTGATCGGCATCATGCTGCTGATCGGCATCGTGAAGAAAAACGCCATAATGATGGTGGATTTCGCGCTTGAGGCGCAACGCAACGGCGGCCTGAGCGCGCGGGACGCGATATTTCAGGCGTCGCTGCTGCGCTTCCGCCCGATCCTGATGACCACGCTGGCCGCGCTGCTGGGGGCGCTGCCGCTGGTGTTAACCAGCGGCGACGGCGCGGAGCTCAGGCAACCGCTGGGGATCACCATTGTCGGCGGTCTGGTGCTCTACACCACGCCGGTGGTCTATCTCTATATGGATAAGCTGCGTCGACGCAAACAGCCGCTGACGGTCACCGGCTAACCGCCGCCGGGCCGAACGGCCCGGTCGTTCGACGCGCAACAGAGGCGAATTATGAAGCAAGCACAATCCGCATCGGTACGCTGGCAGTTATGGATCGTCGCCGTCGGCTTTTTTATGCAGACGCTGGACACCACCATCGTTAATACCGCCCTGCCCTCGATGGCGCGCGATTTAGGCGTCGACCCGCTGCAAATGCATTCGGTGGTCGTCTCCTACGTGCTCACCGTCGCCGTCACGCTGCCGCTCAGCGGCTGGCTGGCGGACCGCTTCGGCGTGCGCAACATCTTCTTTACCGCCATCGTGCTGTTCAGCCTCGGCTCGCTGTTCTGCGCGCTGGCCGGATCGCTGGATCAGCTGGTGCTGGCGCGCGTGCTACAGGGGTTCGGCGGCGCGATGCTGGTGCCGGTGGGCCGCCTGACGGTAATGAAGATCGTGCCGCGCGAGCAGTATATGGCGGCGATGACGTTCGTCACGCTGCCGGGCCAGATCGGTCCGCTGGTCGGCCCGGCGCTGGGCGGGGTGCTGGTGGAATACGCCAGCTGGCACTGGATCTTCCTCATCAACCTGCCGGTCGGCGTTCTCGGCGCGATAGCCACGATGACGCTGATGCCGAACTATTCATTACAGACGCGCCGCTTCGACTTTTCCGGCTTTCTGCTACTGGCGGCGGGCATGGCGACGCTGACGCTGGCGCTTGACGGCCAGCACGGCTCCGGCAGCTCGCCGCTGGCGCTGGGGCTGCTGATCCTCGCCGGGGTTTTTTCATTGCTGTTCTACCTGATGCACGCGCGCAACAACGATAACGCGCTGTTCAGCCTGAAGCTGTTCGACAACCGCACCTATTCCATCGGCCTGCTGGGCAGCCTGACCGGCCGCATCGGCAGCGGCATGCTGCCCTTTATGACGCCGCTGTTTTTACAGCTTGGGCTGGGCTACAGTCCGTTTCATGCCGGGCTGATGATGATCCCGATGGTGCTAGGCAATATGGGCATGAAGCGGATTGTGGTGCAGATCGTCAACCGCTTCGGCTATCGCAACGTGCTGGTCGGTTCGACGCTGGCGCTGGCGGTCGTGGTTCTGCTGTTTCCGCTGGTGGCGCTGATGGGCTGGGTCTGGGCGCTGCCGGTGGTGCTGTTTTTACAAGGCATGGTCAACGCCATCCGCTTCTCGTCGATGAATACCCTGACGCTGAAGGAGCTGCCGGATAACCTCGCCTCCAGCGGCAACAGCCTGCTGTCGATGATTATGCAGCTGGCGATGAGTATCGGCGTCACGCTCGCCGGTTTGCTGTTGGGCGCCTTCGGCCATCATGCCGCAGCCGACAGCGAGATGGCGCATGAAACCTTTATCTATACCTGGCTTTGCGTGGCGCTGGTAATCGCGCTGCCCGCGCTGGTGTTCTGGCGCGTGCCGAAACAGTTCAGTAAAAATGCGGCGCTGGGCCGCGGGAGATCGTCACGTTAATGGAGAGACTGCGTTTTGGCATCAGCGCGAAACTGTTTTGCGCCATTTTTTCTACCTGCATGCTGGTGCTGATCACTATGCACTGGGGCGTGCGCCTCAGCTTCGAGCATGGTTTTATCGACTACATCAAACGCGGCAACGAGCAGCGGCTGACGCTGCTGAGCGAGGCGCTGGCGGATCAGTATCAGCAGCACGGCAGCTGGGCGTTTTTACGCAACAACAACCGGCTGATGTTTTCGATCCTGCGTTCGCTTGAGCAGAACCCCGATGCCAATACGCATCTGCCGCCGCACGGCTGGCGCACCCAGTTCTGGATTATCGATCAGCGCTATCGCGTGCTGGTCGGCCCGCATTCTCCGGTGCCGCCGGAGGGCATTCGCCATACCATCACCACCGACAGCGGCCATGTGGTTGGCTGGGTCATCGGCTCGCCGCCGGAGCGTCTGACGCGCAGCGCCGACATTAATTTCGATCGGCAACAGCGGCGCACCAGCTGGTTGATCGTCGGGCTGTCGACGCTGCTGGCGGCGGCGGTCACCTGGCTGATGTCGCGCGGCCTGCTGGCGCCGGTGAAGCGGCTGGTGGCGGGCACGCACCAGCTCGCCGCCGGGCACTTCACCAGCCGGGTGGCGGTCAGCAGCAACGATGAGCTGGGACGGCTGGCGCAGGACTTTAACCGTCTCGCCAGCTCGCTGGAAAAGAATGAGAGCATGCGCCGCGCCTTTATGGCGGATATCTCCCATGAGCTGCGCACGCCGCTGGCGATCCTGCGCGGCGAACTGGAGGCGATGCAGGACGGCGTGCGCAAGCTGACGCCGGAGGCGGTCAGCTCGCTGCTGATGGAGGTCGCCACCCTCACCAAGCTGGTGGACGACCTGCACCAGCTGTCGCTGTCGGACGAAGGCGCGCTCGCCTACCGTAAAAGCCCAACCGACCTGGCGGCGCTGCTGGAGCTGGTCGCCGGCAACTTCCGCGCGCGCTACGCCAGTCACGGGCTGACGCTGCGGCTGGCGCTGCCGGAGCAGGCGCCCTTTTTCGGCGACCCTGACCGGCTGATTCAGCTGTTCACCAACCTGCTGGAGAACAGCCTGCGCTATACCGATCGCGACGGCACGGTGAGCCTGGCGCTGCACGCCACCGCCTCAGGCTGGCGCCTGCTGATTGACGATTCCGCGCCGGGCGTGGCGGACGCGCAGCGCGAAAAGATTTTCGAACGCTTCTGGCGCTCCGAAGGCTCGCGCAATCGCGCCAGCGGCGGCTCCGGGCTGGGTCTGGCGATCTGCCGTAATATTGTCGAAGCGCATGGCGGCGCGATGTCTGCGGATCACTCTGATTTAGGTGGACTGCAAATCAGGGTAGAATTGCCGCACGATAAACTGTGAATAGCCAGCGATGAATGAATTTACCCAGCCGTTGATTCTGATAGTGGAAGATGAGCCGAAGATCGCTCAGCTGATGATTGATTACCTGCAGGCGGCCAACTACCGTACACACCATCTGGCGCGCGGCGATGAGGCGATCGCCTTTATTCAGCAGACGCCGCCCGATTTGATACTGCTGGATCTGATGCTGCCCGGACTGGACGGCCTCTCCGTCTGCCGCGAGCTGCGACGCTTTTCCGATCTGCCGGTGATTATGGTGACCGCCAAAATCGAGGAGATCGATCGTCTGCTGGGGCTGGAGATCGGCGCGGACGACTATATCTGCAAACCGTTCAGCCCACGCGAGGTGGTGGCGCGGGTGAAAACCATCCTGCGCCGCTGCCGCCGCACGCCGGAGGAGAACGCTGCGCCGTCGCCGCTGGTGATCGACGAAGCGCGCTTTCAGGCGAGCTGGGACGGCAAAACGCTCGATCTTACGCCCGCGGAGTTTCGCCTGCTGAAAACCCTGGCGCAGGAGCCGGGCAAAGTCTTTTCACGCGAGCAGCTGCTCAACCATCTCTATGACGATTACCGCGTGGTAACCGACCGCACCATCGACAGCCATATTAAAAACCTGCGGCGCAAGCTGGAGGCGCTGGATGCCGATCAACCCTTTATCCGCGCGGTCTACGGGATGGGCTACCGCTGGGAAGCGGATCTGTGTCGTTTGATCTAGCGCAATTTACATCATGGGTTCAGCGGCTTAGAATTCTTCACCTTTAACGGGCCGTCAATTTTTCTGACGTCGCCCGTCCGCAATATCTGACCTGACATCAGACTGAGAACGCTATGTTTAAACCGGAACTCCTTTCCCCGGCCGGCACGCTGAAGAATATGCGTTACGCCTTCGCCTACGGCGCAGACGCCGTATACGCCGGTCAGCCACGCTACAGCCTGCGCGTGCGCAACAATGAATTCAACCATCAGAACCTGGCGCTGGGCATCCAGGAAGCGCATGCGCTGGGCAAAAAATTTTATGTAGTGGTGAATATCGCGCCGCATAACGCCAAGCTGAAAACCTTTATCCGCGATTTGCAGCCGGTGATCGATATGCAGCCGGACGCGCTGATTATGTCCGATCCCGGCCTGATTATGATGGTGCGCGAGGCGTTTCCGCAGATGCCGATTCACCTGTCGGTACAGGCCAACGCGGTCAACTGGGCAACGGTGAAGTTCTGGCAGCAGATGGGGCTGACGCGCGTGATCCTGTCGCGCGAGCTGTCGCTGGAGGAGATTGAAGAAATCCGTCAGCAGGTGCCGGAGATGGAGCTGGAGGTTTTCGTCCACGGCGCGCTCTGCATGGCCTATTCCGGTCGCTGCCTGCTTTCCGGCTACATTAACAAGCGCGACCCCAATCAGGGCACCTGCACCAACGCCTGCCGCTGGGAGTATAAGGTGCAGGAAGGCAAAGAGGATGAGATCGGCAATATCGTTCATCAGTATGAGCCGATTCCGGTACAGGACGTGACGCCGGCGCTCGGCGTCGGTCAGCCGACCGACAAGGTGTTTATGATCGAAGAGGCGATGCGTCCCGGCGAATATATGACCGCCTTCGAGGATGAACACGGCACCTACATCATGAACTCCAAAGATCTGCGCGCCGTGGCGCACGTTGAGCGTCTGACGCGCATGGGCGTGCATTCGCTGAAGATCGAAGGCCGCACCAAATCCTTCTATTACTGCGCGCGCACCGCGCAGGTCTACCGCCGCGCGATTGACGACGCCGCTGCCGGGAAACCGTTCGACCCGACGCTGCTGGCGACGCTGGAAGGGCTGGCGCACCGCGGCTATACCGAAGGCTTCCTGCGCCGCCATACTCACGACAGCTATCAGAACTACGACTACGGCTATTCCGTGTCCGATCGCCAGCAGTTTGTCGGCGAGTTTACCGGCGAACGACGCGGCGAGCTGGCGCAGGTGGAAGTAAAAAACAAATTCGCCCTCGGCGACAGCCTTGAGCTGATGACCCCGGCGGGGAATCTGCATTTCACCCTGACGGCGCTGGAGAATAACAAAGGCCAGCCGGTCGAGGTGGCGCCGGGCAATGGACATATCGTCTGGCTGCCCGTGCCGGCGGATCTTGATATTCAGTTCGCTCTGCTGATGCGCAACCTGAACGGCACCACCACGCGCAATCCGCACGGCGAGGCGAAAAGCATCGCAGCGAATTAATTTCCCGCCGTTACGGATCTTAGAATCCGATCACATTAGCCGGCGCGGTTTGCAGTTAACATCGCGCTTGCTAAAACGAGCAAAAATAAACAGCAGTCTGTACCAGGAACCACCTCCTTCGCCCGCCCGGCTCCCCCGTGCGGGTTTTTCTTTGCGTACTGCTCTTAAAGCGCCCCCCGCCCGCACCGCTTTTTTCCGCTTCTGTGCTATAAACTCAGGGATATTGCGT
>ERZ1023456.186-NODE-186-length-9464-cov-3.398448_pt1 | contig 9464 bp, 11 predicted proteins | sample MGYA00380526_ERZ1023456 | MGnify/ENA primary metagenome ERZ1023456 (study PRJEB33173, sample SAMEA4830298) | metagenome | study: EMG produced TPA metagenomics assembly of the PRJEB25223 data set...
GCGCAGACCGGCCAGCACGCCGTAATGCTTTGCCAGCGAAGGTGCTCTGGCAGTGCTGACAAAGCTCACTTCTTTTTCCAGTCGGTTATTCACACGTACAAACAGCGCTTCGTTTTTACGTGTGAAGCCGGGCAGAAAACAGCCAAAGAAAATGAGTATTGCGATACAGGCTATGCCGGTCCAGAATTCAATCGCCAGCAGCATCACGGCGGCACCCGTAATGGACGCCATAGAAGTAATAAGTACCGGCAGATGCTTCTCAAAAAAATCCACAAATTCGCGCGACAGCGTTACGCGCGCCGCAATGGTTGATGCGCCATGATTTTCGCTGCGCTGAGTCAGGATCACCGGCACCGCCAGTTCGGCGTAGATACGGGCAAAAGTGCGGGTATCTACGCTGCGGCGCGCTGCGCCGATAGCCCACATGGTAAACACCATGCCGGCGTATAACACAGCGTGCAGCGCCTGCCCCGACATAATGGCATTGATGGCAAACCCCGCCAGAAGCGGGTAGGACAGATACATTACATTCTCAGCAATGACCAGCAAGAAAGTGAGCAGCAGTTTTTTACGATGCCGATAGCCCAACATTTTCAGAGTCTGAAGAGCGCTGTGAGCAGGCACAGGTACCGCTGGCGTTTTGAATATATGCATGTTTAACTTCTGTTTATAGTATGCTTGAGCGGTTGCTCAAGATCGAAATGAGTCTATTTGAGCAGTTGCTCAAAGTCAACGCAGGAAAATGAGGAAAAATATGTCGGCCGATAACCTTCGGGTACAAATCCTGGACGGGGCGATAGCGCTTTTTATTGAAAAAGGCATTGATAAAGTGACCACTCGGGAACTTACCGAGCACCTCGGCATTTCACGCAGTCATATCTATCACTATTTTCGTGGCTGGTGTTCGTTCAGGCTGGAGGGAGTTGAGCGTTTCATGCGGGCCGATCTTAATGCTTTCAAAGACGCTATCGCTGGTTTTACACCTGATGCCGCGCTTGATGCTTTTTTTACCAGTTTGCCTTCAACCCATGATGCTGACTGGCAACTGTACAATTCAGTCTGGACGCAGGCCCAGCACGATCAGGCTTATGCAGATTTGGCAATAAATAATATGGACAGGTGGATTAGGCTTTTAGAAAGCATCATTGCGGCTGGCATTAGTCAGGGGCTTTACCGGCAAGTCAACGTTGCGCGTGTCGCCCGTATGATAGGTGCTACTGTGAACGGGTATGCAGATCTACTTAGCGTTAAGCCTACTGCGTCAGGCTTCCAGGAGGCGAAAGAGGATTTGAGATATCTGGTTAATCAGCTTGTGGGTCTTGCTGAGTAATAACCGGGAATTCGTCTTATCAGATAACTTTAATGCGGGATTTAACAGGGCCCCATATGTAATAAAAGCAAACAGAGAAGCAGAGAAAAATCTGTACGCCTTGAATAGCGCAGGCAGGGATGCCAGAACCTCCGCGACTGAAACGATAGCTTTCAGAAGGGGATACCATACTGTTTAACCGTCATAGAAACTTTCCCGGATCGCTTCAGGCATGCCTGTAAAATATCGGTACCGATATTTGTCCGAACGCGATCCGAAAACCTCGATAACTTGTTGAATTTAAAAATATGCAATAATAAGCCTTGTAACCATTAAAAGCAGATCCTCTATTGAAAAAAATTTTTCTTAGGCCGTTGATCAATAAAAATCCACACGAGCCATGACGATCTTGAATTTAAAGCCTTTAGTAAAGGGGGGTAAAATAAACATTATGAATGCCATTGAAGCTGTAGAACTTTGCAATCTCAGCTATGTACGCTTAATAATGTGATGCTATATAGCTATAGACCTATTTTGACTGGGGGAGAAGCGATTAACTGACGGGGGATTATTAAAGTGCCTGACATAGTGAAGGACGCGAAAGATTAAAAACGGCGCTATCTTAAAAATACTATAGCGTTTAGACGCTCATCTATGGAAATTACACGCAAGAATGCCCTTCTGCAAGAGTAATCAGGCCGACAGTTCTCTGCCGGCCTTAAAGTCTGTTATTTGCGGCCTAACAGATAACCCAGCACAACGCCGGCTGCGGCTGCAATCGCTAACCCGCCAAGAGGATTAGAGGAAACCTGGCTTCTCACCGTATCAGCGGCATCACGCACAGCGTAGCTTGCCTGGCTGGCGTATTTACGCGCTGCGCCTTCCGCCTGATCGCTATAGCTGTCGGTTGCACGACCGTAAGCTTCCTGCGCTTTACCGGTACCTTCGCGTACTTTGTCTTCGATTTTACCTAGCATCTTTTTCTCCTTTTATGCATTGAAAGAGTAAGTCTAGCAGAAATATAAGCGGCTATATGACGGGCAGGGAGCGAAACGGTAGATCCAAAGTTGGCGATCGTGAAAAGCAGCGTTCAATAAAAGAGAGACCGGAAAAATGTGAGATTAAGTAACGATAATGACCTTTTTTATTTTTTCATTAACTTCATGAAAAATAAAGGTTATAGAAGATTTTTTCACTATGTATATAACGCATGCGCTGAAAAATGAAAAATTTAGTAAGGGAGAATAAGAAGTTGAGAACACAAAAAAATTGGTTAATTAAGATAAATCTGTGATTCTGTTTTTGCTGTTTCGATAAAAGAATCTTTTTCATCAAAGCTATTGCCGCAGGCGGCGCTGTTCCTGCGCTGGATAAAAACAACGCCGTTGGGGAGAGGGATTCAGAGAGATTCAAAGCCGATAAGCTTTTTCTCAATGCGGGAGCCAGGCATCATTAACTCAATGCCTTGCATCAGCGTATCGCCCGCTTGATACAGCGCTTCCAGCGGCATGGCAGGCAGGCTTTCCAGAATAAACCACATCTGTTTTGCCTCCGCGCTCAGTCGGGTTCTGACGCCCTGCCGCCAGTTCCAGCGCCGACAGGTTACCCCCTGGTTATCACGCCAGATGACTTCGCCCGGTTCAGGTGATTCGCTGGCGGGTTCTCCTTCCTTAAAGGTATCAAACAGCTCCGTTCCGTTGGCGATGGTCAACAGAGGCTGGCCGACATAGGCGGCAAAATTTTCGCCTCCTACCGGAATGGCGTAACGAATACTAACAGCATTATAGAGATCGACGATCGGATCGATAGCGGGCATTGCCCGGTCGCGCAGAACACGTTTGCGTAACGCATCGGCGGAGCAGGGCGTACGTTTAGGTTTGGCGCCGAACGCTTTGAAAGCTTCAGCCCACGCGGCGAGATGCGCCTCTGCCCACGGCGTCTCATTGCCAGTAATGGATGCGCATGCCTGCTTCAGGGCTTCTTCCGCAATTGCGGCGTTAGCTATGGGCGCAGCTTCAACAGCAATGCTCAGCGCGCGAAAGCCCGGCGCCAGGCTGACAATTGCCGGGTCGATTGACGGGGAAACGGAAAACATAACATAATCCTTTAGTGACTCATTTAGATTATAGTAATGACCGATGACCAAAAAAGTCAATAAAACGACCAGTGCGGGTGCGGATATCGCCTGCGTCAGCGAGGCGGTGTCCAGCAGCATCCGCAACTACCGCAAGGCAAAAAAATTCTCTCTGGATGAGCTTTCCCGACGCGCGGGCGTCAGCAAAGGGATGCTGGTGGAGATTGAAAAGGGCAGTGCAAACCCCAGCGTCGCTATTCTCTGTAAAATCGCCGCCGCGCTCGGTTTATCTGTCGCGGATATTGTTAACGTTACCCGCGCGCCCGATGCGTGGCTGATTGAAAGTCAAGATATTCCCACGCTCTGGCAAGGTGAACAGGGTGGTACTGCCCGCCTGTTGGCTGGCTCCAGCGGCCCGGATATGATTGAGCTCTGGCGATGGGAGATGTTTCCGGGCGAAATTTTTGCTTCGCCGGGCCATCCGCACGGCACCTTTGAGCTGCTGCATGTTGAAAAAGGCGTGCTGAATATGAAAACCGCAACCAGTGAGCTAACTATTCATGCAGGTTGTTCAGCGGTGGCCAGAACGGATAGCGCTCACCATTACGCTAATTTTAGCGACGCGCCGCTGATCTTTACCATGACGGTCGCGGAGCTGCATCGCTGACGGGCATTTTGATCTCTGTTAAAACGAATACGAATTTTCCTGATGATGGCAGAGAAGGACTTGCCTGAAGGGCGATAGTTTGTGTAAAACTGCGTCTTGCTGCCACCTGTTTGGCACAACGCAGCTTACCGGGCGGGTATCGTATAATGGTATTACCCCAGCTTCCCAAGCTGGTGACACGGGTTCGATTCCCGTTACCCGCTCCACACCTTCTTTTCCTTTGCCGATGCCTGATGGAAAGCAAGAGTTGACTGGACCCATTGCGAAAGCCTTTGGCAGCATCGTTGGCGTTACCTAAAACCGATTTCAGGAGAAAGCATGAAGGATAACGCTCAGATTTATCCTTTTCAGGATGAATACTTTCAGCCGGTTACAGATATTTTTCTGCGCGCCGTAAAAGAGATTGCCAGCAGCAGCTATACGCCTGCGCAAATTGCTGCATGGTCGGCGATTGAACCAGAACAGTGGCGGGCAAGACTACGTTCCGGCGGCGTCTGGCTGGTAAGGGACGGCGAAAAGGTGGCCGGTTTTATTAAGATCGATGCTGACGGCTATCTGGATTTGCTTTTCGTTAATCCTGACTATATCAGGCGAGGCGTCGCCACGCGGTTATTGCAAAAAGCATACGCCGTAGCGGAAGAAAGCGGGCTGACCCGTATCGTTACCGATGCGAGCATAGCGGCAAAACCGTTTTTCGCTGCACAGCAGTTTAGTATTGTGCAGCAACAGCAAGTCAGTTTGCGAGGCGAAATTTTTATTAACTACAGGATGGAGAAAATATTAATTATTGAAAAATAGAAAAGAAAAACATTTCTTGGCATTTTTCAAGATAAATAGTCTCGACTATGACTGAATTCGTCATTTTGAAGGATTATCTTTCCTGTACGTAGCCGTGAATAACCTTATATTATTCTGCGCGCTTTACTCTATATCCTGCATGTACAGCCGCCCAGCAAGCGTTGTTGCGAATTAACTTGCTGTTTCAAAGAAATAGTTCAGTCTGTATAACTGTCTGACAGAAGAAAAAGACAAATAATTATAGGAATTTTCTTCTTCATTTATGTATTGATTAATGCAGTTGGATTAGTCCTTTTCCTAAAGATTTAGTTCAGGCTACCTATTTGCATTTGACTTAAGTAACATTCTGGGCTGTTAGAATAATTAATGGTGGTGGCGTTGTAGCTGTCATTAAATGTTAATAATTCATCCCTTGAGCGGCTTTAATTAACAGGTAAGCGGCGCAAGATAACATAGCGGGACAGCTATTATGAAAACTCAACGTGTAGAACTGATAGACTATTTACGTCTAATCGCTGCGCTGGGCGTTATTTTATTCCATTATACATTTAACGGAATAGATAATGGTAAAATAACCTCCATCACGCAGATTCCTGAGCTGACGCAGTTTACTAAGTTTGGCTATCTTGGCGTGGAACTGTTCTTTATGATCAGCGGTTACGTCATCTTTTTCTCGGCGAAAAACAAAAGCTTCTCCCGCTTTATCTCCACGCGCGCTCTGCGACTCTATCCAGCTTACTGGGCCGGGCTGGTCATCACGTCGCTCTTTATCGTGATGGCGCTTATCGTTTCGGCGCTGGTGATTACCGCTTGCGCATTAGCAGGTAATGCATCGCTGCCGATTTTCCAGGGCTATTACAGCTACTTCGTCGCCGGTGCGCTATTTGCCGTGATAAAAGAGACCGCAGGGAAGATGAAAGGCCTGGTCATTCTGCTGGCTGTCGCCATGTATGTTATCTGCTACCTGGTTTCTCTGGAAAATGCGGCTAAAGCGGAAATAATCCGCAGCGTAGAGTATCCGCCGGCGGTCATTATCACTTTTGTATCGCTCTTTTTCCTCGCTTTTATCGCCGCTGACTATAGCCGCCTGGGTAAATTAAGCCTGCCGGGTTTAGCTTTCGCTGGCGCTATTACTTACCCGCTCTATCTTGTACATGCCCATATTGGCTATATGCTAATCGATAAATTCGCCAGCGAGGAAAATAAGATCGGCGTCTATGCGCTGGTGATTGGTTTTGTCATGCTGCTGGCGTGGCTGATTCATCAGCTGGTGGAAAAGCGCATGGCCGAAACATGGAAAGCGTTTTTCCGCTATACCATCGAACTGCCTGTCGCAACCTTTCACCGTCTGGTCTTTATGCCGGTAATGCGTCGCTTTCAGCCGAAAAGCAGCGTGTAACGCCTGCCGATGGGGAGCCGTTCCCCATCGACAGCCTCAGTCAGCTGCCTGCGAACAGACGAGGTGAGTAATCACCCAGCGTCCCGCCTCGTCGCTTCCTTTGCAGGGAAAGAAAGAGGGTAGATAAACTGCTCCGCTTTTGCAAACGACCGGCTGACGAAGTTTTTTATTAGCGTCAGCCTGCGGCCCGTTACGATGACTTTGCGTCATCTTCCGCCGCGCGGTGCAGCAGCGTCAGTATGCCGCTCAGGTCGCTCGCTTCCAGCTGTCCCGGCGCCGAGGCGTCGCCTGCCATGCCGAAGGTCAGCGCCGAGCCGGTCAGCTCGCCGGCAAGCCGTGTGACGGCGCCCATGCCGCCCATCGACATCGTCAACAGCGGTTGCTGCGCGTAGCGCTGACGCATCTCCCAGGTCGCTGCCATCATACGTATTACATCGCCCGGATCGCGCGGCATAGCGGCTATCTTCAGAATATCGGCGCCCATCGTCTGCTGCTGGCGCAGACGCGAAACGATCTCCTGCTGCGTCGGCGTCTGCTCAAAATCATGGCTCGAAAGAATCGCACGCACCTGCTGTTGATGCGCCAGCGCGACCAGCTCTCTGGCGGCGGGGCGATACATCTCGATATCCAGCAGATCCATCTGCCCCTGAGTCAGTAAATACTGGTACAGCGTGCTATAGCGATCGTCAGCAATCGCCTGCTTGCCGCCCTCGGCTTTGGTGCGGAAGGTCACCAGCAGAACCTTGTTTGGCAGCATGGCGTAAAGCTCGCGCGTCAGCTGCGCCATCGCCGCCGCGTCCTGACCGTTATGCAGCAGATCTAACCGCAGTTCGATAACATCGCTGTCGACCTGCAACGCCTGGCTACGCACGAACGTCTTCACCGCTTCGCTGTCGGCGGCCGTGGTGGAAACGATCACTTTCGGCTGCCCTTCGCCGATGGCGATATTCTTAATTTTCACTGGTCGTAATGATGGGGTAACCATATCGGCGCGGGGCGCATCCGCTGCGCCTGATGCGGAATGGGACATCAGCGCCAGCGCGAGCATGGCGCTGCCGCCTCCAATAAAATCTCGGCGTTGCATAGCGGTCCTCTGCGATTTGTGTAATAAATGGCTCAGCGTTAAGCGTAGTAAAAGACGTTGCCGCCGCGCTTTTTCCGGCCGCAAGCGCGCGATAAATCGCCATTCGGCACATTCATGCGGGCACAGGAAAATCATTCATGCAGAGCAAACCGGCTATTTTACTGGCAGGCGTACTGGCTTTGGCGCCTGCGCTGGCGCAGACCGAAACGCAGCACACCCACTGGGGCACACGCTGGCAGCGGCTTCCAGCCACGCCCGCGCCGTTGATCGGGATGCAGTCGGGCTACGCCGAGGTCAACGGCATTCAGCTTTACTACGCCGTCACCGGCCAGGGCTCACCGGTTATCCTGTTGCACGGCGGACTGGCGAACAGCGATTACTGGGGCCTGCAGGTGCCTGAGCTGGCGAAGCATCATCGGGTGATTGTGGTCGACAGCCGGGGGCACGGCCGCAGCACGCGCAACGCCCAGCCTTACGGCTACGATTTAATGACGGATGATATTGTCGGGCTGATGGATCATCTGCATATTGCAAAAGCCGATATTGTGGGCTGGAGCGACGGTGCGATTATTGGCCTGGACATGGCGATGCGCCATAAGGATCGCGTCGGGAAAGTGTTCGCTTTTGCGCCCAACGTCACCACGCGCGGCGTAAAGCCGGGCATTGAAAATAATCCGGTATTCGCCGCCTATATTGCGCGCGCTGGCGAAGAGTATAAGAAGCTGTCGAAAACGCCCAACGATTATCCGGCGTTTGTAAAACAGATCGGCGGAATGTGGCAGTCGCAGCCGGAGTGGCGTGATGAGGCGTTAGGGAAAATCAGCGCGCAGGTGCTGATTGCCGACGGCGATCATGATGAGGCGATCGACCGGGCGCATCTGGAGCATATCGCCGCCGTTATTCCCAACGCCGGCCTGTTGATTTTGCCCACCGTCAGCCACTTCGCTTTTTTGCAGGCGCCGAAAGAGTTTACCGATGCGGTGATCCATTTTCTTAATGGCAAGTAGCGGGGCGCTGAGCAACGTTCTGTATAAAAGCTGGCCTGCTGTGCGCATTAAGCGGATTACCCGTCGCTAGCCGACGATAAGTTTATGCGCCAGACGGGCAAGGATTTCCAGCAGCAGCAGGCTGCCGGTAAAAAGACATATCAGCATCATAATAAACTTCTTCTGGCTATCCATTTTGGCCTGCACCTTTCTGATTACCCCGCCTGCTACACTCTAAAGGCTGCTGTCTTAACCGCACATCAATATTCCTGTTACAGCTGTAAGGAAATGGAGCATGTTGTATCAATATCTGGATGGCGATAACTGGCGACATATCTATATCGTCGGCGATCTTCACGGTTGCCGCGCTTTGCTGGATGAACAACTGCTGGCCGTTAATTTTGATACGCGACGCGATCTGCTGGTCTCGGTCGGCGATCTGATCGATCGCGGCCCGGACAGCCTGGCCTGCCTGCGGTTGCTGAAAGAGCCCTGGTTTCGCTGTGTGCGCGGCAATCATGAAGAGATGGCATTGGCCGCGCTGACGCAGGGCGATGAGCAATTATGGCAGATGAACGGCGGCGACTGGTTCTGGCGTCTGGATGGGGCGCAGCGCGCCGAGGCGCAGGCCTGTCTGATGCGCTGTCAGGAATTGCCGCTGATTGCGCACCTTGTGCTGGATGAGCAGATTGTAGTGGTCGCTCATGCCGACTATCCCGCCTCGCGTTATGCCTGGGAGCAGCCGATAGACGAGTATGAAGTGGTATGGGGACGCGATCGCATTCATCGTTTACAGCGCGGGCTGGGGGAAAACATTGCTGGCGCGGACGCCTTTTACTTTGGCCATACGCCGCTGGATAATCCAGTCAGCGGCTGGAATCAGCACTATATTGACACCGGCGCCGTGTTTGGCAACCGGCTGACGCTGGTGAAAATTCAGTAGCGAAACAGATCGCTGTATTGCCAGGCGGGCGTCCAGCTGCCGTCAATAACATCTTCTACCGGATAGCAGCCTGCGTGGCGCAGGCGCTGCTCATCGCGTGCGACGATACAGGCAGGTTCATCATCATAGACGCCCAGCATAATATCCTCGCTGCCCCCGTCCAGTTAACGAATCAGCAGTCCCAGCGCATTCCTGCCTTTCCCT
>ERZ1023456.187-NODE-187-length-9369-cov-4.480030_pt1 | contig 9369 bp, 9 predicted proteins | sample MGYA00380526_ERZ1023456 | MGnify/ENA primary metagenome ERZ1023456 (study PRJEB33173, sample SAMEA4830298) | metagenome | study: EMG produced TPA metagenomics assembly of the PRJEB25223 data set...
CGTCGCGCGTGTGCCAGACCTTCTCCCTTCCCTGCGCGTCGCGCCAGACGCGCATCTGATCGTCCACCCGGTCGGCGGTGCGCCGCAGCGCCAGCTCGCGCAGCGCGAACAGGTTGCCCTTGCGGAAGAAATTTTCAATCGCCCGTTCCGCACGGTCGCCGACGTAGACTTTGCCCTCTTTCAGCCGCTGACGCAGGTCGTCCGGCGGCAGATCGACCAGCACCACCTCGTCCGCGCGGTCGAAAAAGGGATCGGGCACCGTTTCGCGCACCTGAATGCCGGTAATGCCGCCCACCACGTCGTTCAGGCTTTCCAGATGCTGCACGTTGACGGTAGTCATCACATCGATGCCCGCCTCCAGCAGCTCGTCGATATCCTGCCAGCGTTTGGGATGACGTGAGCCGGGCACATTGCTGTGCGCCAGCTCATCCATCAGGATTACCGCCGGACGTCGGGCCAGCGCGGCGTCGAGATCGAACTCCTCATAGCGCGAACGTCCGGTAGCGCGACGCGGCAGCACGCTAAGCCCTTCCAGCAGGCTTGCGGTCTCCTCGCGTTCGTGGGGCTCTACGATGCCCACCAGCACGTCCAGCCCCTGCGCGCGCAGCCGCCGCGCCTCCTGCAACATGGCGTACGTTTTCCCCACGCCCGCGCAGGCGCCGAAGTAGATTTTAAGCTTGCCGCGATGGCGGCCAGATTGCAGCAGCGCATCCGGGTTGGGACGGGCGATGTCGTCGTTCATTAAAGTCCCTGAAAATGTGAAGGCCGTTCTTCTGGGCGTGCCGGGCGCCGATCAGCGCGCCGATGTCAACGCGTCCAGCGCCATATTCAGTTTCACCACATTCACCCCCGGCTCGCCAAGAAATTTCAGCAGCGGACGGTCGCTATTTTCCTCAATCAGCCGCTGCACAGTTTCCAGCGGCAGCCGACGCGCCGCCGCCACGCGCGGCGCCTGCCACTGCGCCGCCGCCGGAGAGATATGCGGGTCCAGCCCGCTGCCGGAGGCGGTGACCAGATCGACCGGCACCGTGCGGCTCGCCTGCGGATTGGCGGCGCGCAGCAGCGCGACGCGCTCGCTCACCGCCTGGTCCAGCGCCGGGTTGCTGGCGGCCAGGTTGCTGCCCGACGAGGCGGCGCCGTTATAAGGCGGCGCCGCCGTGGCCGAAGGCCGTCCCCAGAAATAGTCATTGCGGCTGAAAGCCTGGCCGATCAGCGCCGAGCCGCGCGCTGCGGCGCCTTCCTGCAACAGCGAACCGTTGGCCTGCGCCGGAAACAGCCACTGCGCCAGCTGCGTGGTGAGCAATGGATAGAGGCCGCCGGTCAGCAGCGTCAGTAAAATCAACAGGGTAAGAGCGGGACGTAATGCGTACATGATGTTTTCCTCAGGCCCAGCCCAGCAGGGTGAGCGCCATATCGATCAGCTTGATGCCGACAAAGGGCACCAGCAGGCCGCCGACGCCGTAAAGCCACAGGTTGCGCCGCAGCAGCGCCGCCGCGCTCAGGGGCCGATAGCTGACGCCCTTCAGCGCCAGCGGGATCAAAAACACAATCACCAGCGCGTTAAAGATCACCGCCGACAGAATCGCCGAGTTGGGCGAATGCAGGTGCATTACGTTCAGCAAATTAAGCTGCGGATAAGTGGCGGCGAAGGCGGCCGGGATAATGGCGAAATATTTCGCCACGTCGTTGGCGATGCTGAAGGTGGTCAGCGAGCCGCGCGTCATCAGCATCTGTTTACCGATATGCACCACCTCCAGCAGTTTGGTCGGGTTAGAGTCGAGATCGACCATGTTGCCCGCCTCTTTTGCCGCCTGGGTGCCGGAGTTCATCGCCACCGCCGCGTCCGCCTGCGCCAGCGCCGGGGCATCGTTGGTGCCGTCGCCGGTCATCGCCACCAGTCGGCCCTCCGCCTGGTACTGACGGATCAGCGCCAGCTTCGCTTCCGGCGTCGCCTCCGACAGGAAATCGTCGACGCCCGCTTCAGCGGCGATCGCCGCGGCGGTCAGCGGGTTATCGCCGGTAATCATCACGGTTTTGATGCCCATCTTGCGCAGCTCGGCGAAACGCTCGCGGATGCCGCCCTTGACGATATCTTTCAGCGCCACCACGCCCAGCACGCGCGCGTTTTCCGCCACCACCAGCGGCGTGCCGCCGGTGCGCGCCACCTCCTCCACCAACGCGTCCACCTCGGCGGGGAAAACGCCGTGGTTGGCGGCGATATGTTTGCGCACCGCGTCCACCGCCCCTTTGCGGATGCTGCGCTGCTGCACATTAACGCCGCTCATGCGCGTCTGGGCCGAGAACGGAATAAAGGTGGCATCCATGCTTTGCAGATCGCGCTCGCGCAGGTTGAATTTCTGCTTCGCCAGCACCACGATGCTGCGCCCTTCCGGGGTTTCATCCGCCAGCGAAGCGAGCTGCGCCGCATCCGCCAGCTGCTGCTCATTGATGCCCGGCGCGGGCATAAAGTGGGTCGCCTGACGGTTACCAAGGGTGATGGTGCCGGTTTTATCCAGCAGCAACACATCCACATCGCCCGCCGCCTCCACTGCGCGGCCGCTGGTGGCGATCACGTTGGCGCCCAGCATACGGCTCATGCCCGCCACGCCGATAGCCGACAGCAGCCCGCCGATAGTAGTGGGGATCAGACAGACCAGCAGCGCCACCAGCACCGTCACGCTGACCGCGTGGCCGCCCCAGGCGGAAAACGGCCAGAGCGTGGCGGTCGCCAGTAAGAAAACGAGGGTCAGCGAGATCAGCAGAATGGTCAGCGCGATCTCGTTTGGTGTTTTGCGCCGCTTCGCCCCTTCCACCATAGCGATCATGCGGTCGAGGAAGGTTTCGCCCGGATTGACGCTGCACTGGATCACCAGCCAGTCGGAAAGAATGCGCGTACCGCCGGTCACCGAGGCGAAATCGCCGCCCGATTCACGGATCACCGGCGCCGATTCGCCGGTAATGGCGCTCTCATCCACCGAGGCGCCGCCTTCCACCACTTCGCCGTCGCAGGGGATAATATCGCCCGCCTCCACCAGCACCCAGTCGCCTTTACGCAGGGTTTCCGCCGCCGCCTGCTGCCAGGCGGCGTCGTGATGCGCCGCGCTGAGCTTCTTCGCAAAACTGGTTTTTTTCACCCCTTTCAGGCTGCTGGCCTGCGCCTTGCTGCGTCCTTCCGCCAGCGCTTCGGCGAAGTTGGCGAACAGCACGGTGAACCAGAGCCACAGCGCGATGCTGCCGGTAAAACCGGCGTCGCCCGCCGTCTGACCGGCCGCCATCGCCGCCGTCAGCAGCGTAGTCAGCGCGCTGCCACAATAGACCAGAAACATCACCGGATTGCGGAACTGCACGCGCGGATTCAGCTTTTTAAACGCGTCGATGATGGCAGTACGCATCAGCGCCCCATCAAACAGCGCCTGTTGTTGACGACTCATTAGCTTCCTCGCCCGTTAACGCGAAATCAGTTGTAGATGTTCTGCCACCGGCCCCAGCGCCAGCGCAGGAATAAAGGTCAGCGCCCCCACCAGCAGCACCGTGCCGATCAGCAGGCAGACAAACAGCGCGCCGTGGGTGGGCAACGTGCCGCTGCTCACCGGCTGCGCTTTTTTCGCCGCCAGCGAACCGGCGATCGCCATCACCGGAATGACGATGCCGAAGCGGCCGACCAGCATGCAGAACGCCAGCAGGAGGTTCCAGAAAGGCGTATTGGCGCTCAGCCCGGCGAAGGCGCTGCCGTTGTTGTTGGCCGCCGACGAGACGGCGTAGAGCACCTCGCTGAAGCCGTGGACGCCCGGATTCGCCATGCCGGCGCGTCCCGCCTCGCTCATCATCGCCAGCGCCGTGCCGAGCAGCACCAGCGTCGGCGTCACCAGAATCGCCAGCGCGGTCAGCTTCATTTCACGTACGTCGATCTTTTTGCCGAGGTATTCCGGGGTGCGGCCGATCATCAGTCCGGCGATAAACACCGCCAGCACCACGAACAGCAGCATGCCGTACAGCCCGGCGCCGACGCCGCCAAACACCACTTCGCCCAGCTGCATCAGCCACATCGGCACCATGCCGCCGAGCGCGGTGAAGGAGTCGTGCATGGCGTTGACCGCGCCGCACGAGGCGGCGGTAGTGATCACCGCAAACAGGCTGGAGTTAAGAATGCCGAAGCGCGTCTCTTTGCCTTCCATATTGATGGCGCTGTCCGCGCCGAGCGTCAGGAAATGCGGGTTGCCGCGCAGCTCCGCCCACATCACTGCCGCCACTGCGACGACAAACATCAGGGTCATCGCCCAGAGCAGCGCATGCCCCTGACGGTGATCGCCGACCACGTCGCCGAAGGGTAAGCAGAGCGCAGCCGAAAAAAGAAAAATCGCCAGCATTTCAATGAAGTTGCTTAACGCCGTAGGGTTTTCAAAGGGATGCGCCGAGTTAGCGTTGAAGAAGCCGCCGCCGTTGGTGCCCAGCATTTTGATCGCTTCCTGCGACGCCACCGGACCCAGCGACAGCGTCTGCTTCGCTCCTTCCAGCGTCTGCACATCGACGCTGGCGCTCAGCGTCTGCACCACACCCTGGCTGACCAGCAGTAGCGCGATAATCAGGCCGATCGGCATCAGCACATAGAGGGTTACGCGCGTCAGATCGCGCCAGGCGTTGCCGAGCGTCGCCAGCGATTTATTGGCGAAGCCGCGCATCAGCGCAAAAGCGACGGCGATGCCGGTCGCCGCCGACAGGAAGTTCTGCACCGTCAGCCCGACCATCTGGCTCAGCGGGCTGAGGGTGCTTTCGCCGCCATAGGATTGCCAGTTAGTGTTGGTGACGAAGCTGACGGCGGTGTTCAGCGCCAGATGCCAGCTCAGGTTCGGCAGATGCAGCGGGTTCAGCGGCAGCGCCTGCTGCGTCAACAGGATCGCCAGCAGCAGCGCCAGACCCGCGCCGTTAAAAAGCAATATCGCCAGCAGGTAGTGCTGCCAGCCCATGCTCTGTTTTTCCGCGCCGCACAGACGCCACAGCGCGCCTTCCAGCGTCGGCAGCAGCGGCCTGTCGCGTACGATGCCCGCCATGGCGCGGCCCAGCGGCTGCGCCAGCAGCATCAGTACGAGCAGATAGCTGGCCAACAATAAAAACGCCGAGGCGATCATCAGAATGCCTCCGCATTGCTCAGGGCATCAACCAGCTCGCCCAGCAGTAAAAACAGCAGCACGATGCCCGCCGCAATTCCAGTACTCACAGTGACCTCCAAAGGCGCTTTACAGTTAGCGCAGAGGATAAAAACTGGCGTATAAAATTGGCGTTAAATTACGGCGGCGCGGTGTAAAAAAAGTATAAAAATGCGGGAATGACGGCGCGTTCATCCGTGTAGAAAACGCCCGCATCGCCCGCCCTTGCTGATGCCCTGCGTTCTCTTCTTCTTCCGCCAGCGCAGCGGCATTTGTTGAGATCGCAACTGATTTTCATTATCATTTTCTTTTCCGTTCATTTACGTTCCCTATGCGCAAACTTTTCCTTTTGCTGTTGTTGTTCAGCCACTCGCTTTTTGCCCGCCAAATCAGCGATATCAACGGCGTACAGGTCGTCATACCCGATCATCCTCAGCGCATCGTCTTGGGCGAAAGCCGCATGCTTTACACGCTGGCGCTGTTGCAGCCCGGCTATCCGGCGGCGCATATCGCAGGCTGGCCCGCGGATTTAGCGAAGTACGATCCGCAAAGCTGGCGTCAGTACCTGGCGCGCTTTCCGCAGCTGGCCGACATCCCACAGCTCGGTTCGGGCAGTATCCGCGAGCTGAACGCCGAACGGGTTTTACAGCTAAAGCCTGATCTGGTCATCCTGCCGCGCCTGGCGAAAACCGGCGGCGAGGAGGCGCGTTTCCGTCAGGTGATGCAGCAGGCGGGCGTGCCGGTAATCACCGTCGATCTGCGCGTCGACCTGCTGCACAACACGCTGCCCAGCGTCAAAATCCTCGGCGAGGTGTTGAATCAGCCGCAGCGCGCGCAGGCGTTCGCCGACTTTTATCAGGCGCATATGCAGCGTATCGCGCAGCGCCTGGCAAGCCGTCAGGGGCCGCGCGCCCGCGTGATGCTGCACCTGCATTTGGGACGGCGTGATACCTGCTGCACCACGGCGGTTAACGGCAATCTCGGCCAGCTGGTCGCCTTCGCTGGCGGCGACAACATCGCGGCCGACACGGTGAAAGGGGTTTTCGGCGAGCTGAACCCGGAGCAGGCGCTGGCCGCGCAGCCGCAGGTTTATATCGCCACCGGCATGGCCGACGCGCAGGAGAAGGCGAAAACCGTCGCGCTGGGGCCGCTGGTCAGCGCATCCTAGGCGCAGCAGAGCTTTCAGCGCGTGATGGCCGCGCAGCCGCTGCTCAGCCAGCTGGCGGCGGTGCGTGAAGGCCGCGCTGGCGCGCTGTGGCACAACTTCTATCTCAGCCCGTATCACGTCGTCGCGACCGAATGGATCGCGAAAATGCTTTACCCGCAGCTGTTTGCCGATATCGATCCGCAGCAAACCTTGCAACAACTTTACCAGCGCTTTTTACCGCTGGATTTTTCAGGGACCTTCTGGAGTCAGTTACCTAATTGACTGCTCCCCGCCCTAAAGGGCGAGGATTCCCACTTCACAGAGCCTAACCTAAGCCGCTTTATGCGGTTCAGGATTTACAGGCTCTCCGTGGGCTAACACTGCCAGCCCGGCAGCTTTGATATTACGGGCCGCGTTAATGTCGCGATCATGGATTGCTCCGCACTCAGAGCAAGTCCATTTACGAACATCAAGGGGCATGGTTTTCATGGTGAAACCGCAACAGCTACAACGCCTGGAAGAAGGGAAATACTGGTCGATAGCGATAACGCTACGCCCTGCCCATTCCCCTTTGTACTGTAGCTGGCGAACAAGTTCGCTCCAGCCTGCATCAGCTATCGCTTTAGACAGCTTCGGGTTGTGGATCATGTTTTTCACCTTGAGGGATTCGACGCAAACAACTTGGTTTTCGTTAATCAGTTTGCGGGACAACTTATGCAAGTTATCCATCCGGCAATCGGCAATTTTTGCGTGGAGTCGGGCAACCTTTAAGCGGGCTTTGGCGCGGTTCTTTGAGCCTTTTTTCTTCCTGCTCAACCTGCGTTGCTGTAATGTCAGTCGCTTCGCATATTTAGCCGTGTGGCGGGGATTGCCGGTTTTGAATCCGGTGTCGGTGACAAACAAATCTTTTAAGCCAACATCAATGCCGACAGTTTTAGCGATAACAGGCATTGATACAGGTTCAAATTCACACAGGCAGGAAACAAAGTATCTGCCAGCGCTATCTTTGGAAATGGTAATGGTTGATGGCGCAGAAGGTAACTTACGGCTCCAGCGAACGTCCAGCGGCGACTTGCTCTTTGCCATATATAATTTGCCGTCAAGGTATTTAAACGCGCTCGCAGTGAACTCAGCCGCCTGCTTGTGCCGTTTGCTTTTGAAAGCCGGATATGCAGCACGTCCGGCGAAGAAGTTAGCGAAGGCCGCTTGTTGGTGTCGCAGAGACTGCTGTAGGGGGACGCAGGAAACATCGTTAAGCCAGGCGTATTCAGGCTCTTTTTTGAGCGCCGTAAGGCGTGCATTAGCCTGTAGATAACCGATTTTTTCCTTTCGCTCGTAGTACGCATCGGTACGCCAGCGGAGGATGGAGTTGTAGACGAAGCGCACACAGCCGAACGTCTGAGCTAAAAGTTCAACCTGCTCAGTTGTCGGGTAAAACCGGTATTTATATGCGCGTTTCATGTCTTCACATACTAAAGAGGAAAATGTGATTATGCAAAAGACAGTTAGTCGGAAAACCGCCTCCTTTCCTCCCCGGCCTGAAGGCCAGGGTTTCCCGGAGGCATTCTGATGATGAAACCGACCACTGGCGCAACTTCGGCCGCCAGCGTCAGACGGTGATCGCCCCTTCTCTGATGTGGTATGGCGAGTCCACCACCGTGCGCGTCGCCTAGGAGCATATGGAATACCTTACGCCGTTCGATCGCGGCACGGTCATCGATCCGCGCAGCGGCAAACCGGTAGATGTCCCGCGCGAGCGCCGCTTCGACGAGCATTACAACGCCACGCGCGGCGATCAGGATACCCTGAGCTTCCAGCTCGACCAGATGCTGAACGACCGCTGGCGCTCGCAGCTCACCTGGGCCTTCAGCCGCAATACCTACAGCGACAGCCAGGCGCGCCACCGCCTTTAACGCCGAAACCGGCGTGCTGACACGCCAGGCGGACGCCACCGTTGATGCGCAGAGCCGCTCGCAGATGGTGCAGCTGACGCTGAACGGCGACGTCGACTGGGGACGCGTCAACCATCAGCTGCTGTTCGGCTTCGATTATGAAGCGGACCGCACCTTTCGCGGCGACATGATCCGCGGCGCGAAAGACAAAAGCTTCAACGTTTATCAGCCGGTTTACGACCAGATGCCCGCCTCCACCGCCGGAGCTGGGCAAAGCCTGGGAGGTGGGCGCAAAGATCGATCTGCCTGGCCGCGTCACCGGCACGCTGGCGCTGTATGACATTCACAAACGCAACGTGATGGTGAGCGAACTGGTGGATGGCGAAAGCGTTACGCGCACCGCAGACAAAGTACGCTCGCAGGGCGTCGAACTGGATCTGGCGGGCAGCCTGACCCGAACCCTGAGTCTGGTGGGCAGCTATGCGTACACCGACGCGCGCGTCACCGCTGACCCGGAGAACCGCGGCAACGAGCTAACTAACGTGGCGCGCCACACCGCGGCGCTGTTCCTGACTAACGACTTCGGCGCGACCGGCCTGCTGCCCGCGGACGATCTGCGCGCAGGCATCGGCGCGCGCTACGTCGGCCGCCGTCCGGGCGACGCCGCCAACAGTTTTTATCTCGACGACTATACCGTTGCCGACGCCTTCGTCGCCTGGACCACGCCGATCGACAGCTATCGCGTGAAATGGCAGGTCAACGTTAAAAACCTGTTCGACAGCACCTGGTACCCCTCCAGCGGCAACAATCTGCGCGTCACCGTCGGCGAACCGCGCGAAATTGTACTGAAAGCCAGCGTCGATTTCTGATTTTTGCCACGGGCGCGCCGCCGCGCCCGTTTTTTTTTGCCGTTTCGCCTTCGATTCAGACTGATCCCGTCCCAAAGCCGCCATCCCTTCCTACACTAGTGGTGAAAGGAGGAAAATAAATGTTAAAGCTGATTCGCTCACTCTTTACCAGCCCGGAGAAACTGCTTCAGGTGATGTCCCAGGATGACGTTCAGGACTCTATTGACGATGGCGATCGCATCATTATTGATGAAAACGGCAGCGCGATGGTCAATATCCACAGCAAGGAGGTGCAGAACGATTTTGCCCGCCACGTTGAAGCATTAAAGAGGGCATAA
>ERZ1023456.188-NODE-188-length-9356-cov-4.713687_pt1 | contig 9356 bp, 9 predicted proteins | sample MGYA00380526_ERZ1023456 | MGnify/ENA primary metagenome ERZ1023456 (study PRJEB33173, sample SAMEA4830298) | metagenome | study: EMG produced TPA metagenomics assembly of the PRJEB25223 data set...
GCGAACGGCTGGACGATTTGCGCTTTCACCCCGCCTGGCATCTGTTGATGCAGGCGCTTGGCGCTAATCGCGTCCATAATCTTCCCTGGCATGCGGACGCCCGGCCCGGCGCTTTCGTCGCCCGCGCCGCGCGCTTTATGCTGCACGGCCAGGTGGAATCCGGCACGCTCTGCCCGATCACCATGACCTTCGGCGCGACGCCATTGTTGCAGGCGAGCCTGCCGCCGCTGTTCGCCGACTGGCTGCCGCCGCTGCTTTCCGATCGTTACGACGCGCATTTACAGCCTGCGCCGCAAAAACGCGGCCTGCTAATCGGCATGGGCATGACGGAAAAGCAGGGCGGCACTGACGTTCTCAGCAACACCACGCGCGCCGAACCCACCGGCGCGCGCGGCAGCGGGGAAGCGTATCGTCTTACCGGCCATAAATGGTTCTTTTCCGTGCCGCAAAGCGATGCGCATCTGGTGCTGGCGCAGGCGCCGGGCGGCATCAGCTGTTTCTTCCTGCCGCGTCTGCTGCCGGACGGCACGCGCAACGCCGTGCGTATTGAACGACTCAAGGAGAAGCTGGGCAACCGCAGCAACGCCAGCAGCGAGGTCGAATTTGACGGCGCGCTCGGTTGGCTGCTGGGCGAAGAAGGGGAAGGGGTGCGCCAGATTTTAAAAATGGGCGGCTATACCCGTTTTGACTGCGCGCTGGGCAGCCATAGCCTGATGCGCCGCGCCTTTTCTGTCGCGCTTTTCCATGCGCATCAGCGTCAGGTGATGGGGAAAGCGCTGGTCGATCAGCCGCTGATGCGCCAGCTGCTTTGCCAGCAGGCGTTGCAGCTGGAGGGACAGACGGCGCTGTTGATGCGTCTCGCCCACGCCTGGTCGCAGCCGGAGGATGAGCAGCAGCGCGCCTGGGCGCGGCTGTTTACCCCGGCGGCAAAATTCGGTATCTGCAAAGAGGGCGCGCCGTTTGTCGCGCAGGCGATGGAGATCGTCGGCGGCATCGGTTACTGCGAAGAGAGCGAACTGCCCCGGCTTTACCGTGAAGCGCCGGTCAACAGCATTTGGGAAGGCGCCGGCAACGTGATGTGTCTGGATGTGCTGCGCGTCTTCAGAAAACAGCCTGCGCTGCCGGAGATGTTGGCCGCGCAGTTTGAAGCGGTAAAAGGGTTGAACCGTCATTTCGATCGGCGCTGGCGACAGTTGCAGCTGCGTCTGCGTAAACCGCAGGAGGCGCAGGCGCGCGACATCACCGCACAGCTGCTGCTGCTGGCGACCGCCCAGCTATTGTTGACCGAGCGGGAGCCGCCGCTGGCGGACGCATGGTGCCGTCACTATCTTGATGTGCGCGGCCCTTCTTTGATTAACGAAACGGTCAGCGAGCGTTTACTGCTGCGCGCTACCGGCGGCTGAGGCCGCTGGGCCATAGAGCACCGCTGAGGCGTACCACAGGCCGGGCATGACGGTTTCGGTGAGCGCGACAATTTGATAGTAGGCGGCGCCGGCGGCGTTCGCTTTGCGGGCAATTTCGCGCTGGGCGTCGTCCGGCGAGCCGCGTGAAGTGCTGGTGATGCTGCCTAGCCGCGGCAAACCGATGCTCTGACCGCGATTGATCTCCTGCGCCTGTTGGGTTGGCGGCGGCGGCGCCTCAGGCGTTGGACGCAGCGCGCTACAGCCGCTGAGCGTCAGGGTTAACAGCAGAAAAAAAAGCGTGCGCATAAGGGGTCCTCACAGTGGGGATCGTTAAAGTGTATGCGATCCCCACTGATTCGTTAGCCTTTCAGCGTGAAAACGCTAACCAGCTCGGTAAGATGATGCCCTTTCTTGCTCAGCTCATGGGCGGTATCTTCCGACTGCGCCACCAGTTCGGTGTTTTGATGCGTCGCCTGGCTAATCTGCGTCATGGCAATATTCACCTAGCCGATGCCGGCGGACTGCTCCTGCGATGCGATATTGATTTCACCCATCAGCGCTTTGACCTGTTCAATGCGCGTGACGATGTTTTCCATGGCGCTGCGGGTCTGCTCAGAAAGCATATGTCCCTGGTTTACGCTGTTGAGAGAATTGGCGATCAGCGAATCGATCTCTTTCGCCGCCTGCGCGCTGCGGCTTGCCAGCGCACGCACTTCGGCAGCCACGACCGCGAAGCCTTTACCATGCTCACCGGCGCGCGCCGCCTCTACCGCCGCGTTCAGCGCCAGAATGTTGGTCTGGAAGGCGATCGATTCAATCACGTGGGTAATATCGGCGATGCTCTGAGAGGAGACTTTAATCGCCGACATGGTATTGACCGAGTGGGCGACCTTCTCATCGCCCTGCTGTACGGCGGTCGCCGCTTCCGCTACCAGCTGCAGCGCCTGCGAGACGTTTGCCGCATTCTGATCCACCGTCGCGCCGAGCTGTTCCATGCTGGCAGAGGTTTCCTCCACGCTGCTGGCCTGGCGGGTGATCTGCTCGCTGATATTTTCGCTGCTTATGGCGATGGCGTCAGTGCCCTGGCTAATTTCCTGCGCGGCGGTGCGCCCCTGCGAAACAATACGCGCGAGGCCGTCGCCGATGCCGTTGATGGCGGCGATCAGCTGGCCGACTTCGTCATTGCGGCGCGTTTGCAGCGTCGCCTGTAGATTGCCGTCCGCATACTGTTCCGCCAGATGGATTACCTGTTGTAGCGGGGTGCTGACCCAGCGACGGGTAATCACTACGAAGCTCAACGCAAACAGAATCACCAGGCCCAGTTCGAGCAGCAGGAAGGTGTTGCGCGCGGACGTAATCGGCGCCAGCAGGCTGTCTTTATCCACGTCGCCGAGGATAATCCAGTTCCAGCCGGGCAGGCGCTGCCAGGCGACAATGCGCGATTCGCCATCCAATACGGTTTCCAGCGTGCCGCTCTGCTGCGAGGTGAGCTGCTGCATCACGTCCGGCGTCCAGCGCGCCGTTTTGCCTTCTTCATGCGGATGGAACAGCCATTTGCCGCGCGTCTGATCCGGCGCGCCGCTCATTACCATAAAACGGCCGGTATCGCTGAAGGATTTATCCAGCACCTTATCGCGCATCAGGGCGACCTGTTTGCCGATCTCCACGCCGACGAACAGAATGCCGACCACCGTGCCGCTGGCATCGGTGACCGGCTGGTATTGCGTGATATAGCGTTTGCCGAACAGTGCGGCCAGGCCGCGGTAAGCTTCGCCTTTGTTCACCAGTGCGAACGCCGGGCTCTGGCGATCGAGACGGGTGCCCATCGCGCGCGCGCCGTCTTCTTTACGCAGCGAGGTGGCGACGCGAATATAGTCGTCGCCGTCGCGCACAAAAATCGTGGCGATCGCGCCGGTGCGTGCAAGAAAATCATCCACTACCTCTTCATCAAGGTTCAGCGTTTTTAAGCCGGCGCGTAGCGTCGGCGTGGAAAAATCGCCGACCGTAATACGCGCGCTTTCGTCGCGGCTGAAGGTTTTCGGCAGGAAGCTCTGGAACAGGTTGGTGTAGTTAGCTACTTCTTCGCTGAGCGTTGCGTTAAACATGCCGGCCATATCGGCGATGCCCGCCACCTGGTTTTCCATATTTTCCAGCGTTAACGCCTGAAGCTGTTTGGCTGCGTTATTGCTTAAAGCGAGCGTGAGGATGAGAAAAAGCACGGCCACGCTCAAGGAGGTCATTATCGATAGCTTGACGCCCAAACTGGCGCGGCTAAGTGAAAGACACTTCATGAGTTATTACCCTTAGGATTGTATTATGGGATCTCGTTAAACGGCCGAAACTGGCCAAGTTTTACCCTACAAACCGCAGGGGAAAGGAAACTTTTTTCACAGCGTTCATAAAGATGACGGGTAACGGCTTATAATCAAAGGCTATTTTTTCAACAGCAACGGAAAAAGGGCGAAGCGAAATGAACCTGGAAAATGCAACAGCAGAAGTGATGATTGAGCTCACTACGGAGCCGCTCGGCGGGATTGAATGCCTGCACGCCGCGCCCGCCGGAGAGCGTGACCGCGCGCTGCCGACGGTGATATTTTGGCATGGTTATCTCTCTTCTAAAGAGGTGTACGCCTGGGCCGCCGTCGCGCTGGCGCAGGCCGGTTTTCGTGTGATTATGCCGGACGCCGATGGCCATGGTTCGCGCTACGACGGCGATGACGCCCGACGCCTGACCCGCTTTTGGGAGATTCTGCTCAGCAATATCGATGAAACGGCACAGATAGAAAATGCGCTGCGGGCGCGCGGCTGGATCAAAGCGGGGCATTTCGGCGTGGCGGGCGCCTCAATGGGCGGCATGACCGCGCTGGGCGCGATGGCGCGTTATCCGCAGATCGACCGCGTCGCCTCGTTGATGGGCTCCGGCTATTTCATGTCGCTGAGCCAGACGCTGTTTCCGCCTTTTCAGGCACAGACGCCGGAACAGCAGAAGGCGTTGAGCCAGCGCCTTGCGCCGCTGGCGGACTACGATCCCAGCCGTCAGCTCGCCAGGCTGGGGGATCGTCCGCTGCTGCTGTGGCATGGCGAAGCGGACGAGCTCGTGCCGACGGCGGAAACGTTGCGCCTGAAGGCGGCCCTGCGCGATGCGCAGCTCGATAATCAGCTTACCTGGCTCACCGAAGCCAACGTCGGCCATAAAATTACGCCGCTGGCGCTGCGGTCTCTGGTTGATTTCTTCCAGTCATCCCTTTGATTAATCACCCTGTTTCCAGCAGGCTGACGCCTTTCCCGGTCAGCCTCGCCGCTAAATGCATTTTTAATGTGAATCCCGCTTGAGTTTCCCCCCGTGGGCCAGTATGATTACGCGTCAATTTTTCAGCCGCATTAGCAGGCTGTGTCTCACAGCTGTTGAATGAGCCGCGCTGCAAAACCATGTTATCTGCGTTGTCAGGAAGTCCGTTTTCTGTCCTCACCGCCTTGCTAACACGCTTTTGTCGCCGCTTACGACAGCTGCGGGACACAGCCTATAACGTTCCTTGCTTCCATGGGCCGCGGCTGACCCTGACAGGAGGCTGAATAATCCGTAAGGAGCAAACTCGATGCGTCATTACGAAATCGTCTTTATGGTTCATCCTGACCAGAGCGAACAGGTTCCGGGCATGATCGAGCGCTACACTGGTGCCATCACTGGTGCAGAAGGCAAGATTCACCGTCTGGAAGATTGGGGCCGCCGTCAGCTGGCTTACCCGATCAACAAACTGCACAAAGCGCACTACGTTCTGATGAACGTTGAAGCGCCGCAGGAAGTCATCGATGAGCTGGAAACTAACTTCCGCTTCAACGACGCCGTTATCCGCAGCATGGTTATGCGTACCAAAAACGCCGTAACCGAAGCATCTCCGATGGTTAAAGCGAAAGACGAGCGCCGTGAGCGTCGTGAAGATTTCGCTAACGAAACCTCTGACGATGCAGATGCCGGGGATTCTGAAGAGTAATCGACCGTGACGGCGAACCGGCTGCGTTTGTCCGGCACTGTGTGCAGGACGCCGTTGCAAAAAGTAAGTCCGTCAGGGATTCCACACTGCCAGCTGGTGCTTGAGCATCGCTCGCAGCAGGAAGAGGCCGGATTCTTCCGGCAGGCCTGGTGTCGTATGCCCGTGATTATCAGCGGACAGGCGAATCAGGCGATTACTCAACATATAACGGTCGGCACGCAGGTAACCGTTGAAGGCTTTATTTGCAGCCACCAAGGGCGCAATGGCCTGAGTAAAATCGTGCTGCATGCCGAGCAGATTGAATTGATAGATTCTGGAGACTAGCCAAATGGCACGTTATTTCCGTCGTCGCAAGTTCTGCCGTTTCACCGCGGAAGGCGTTCAAGAGATCGACTACAAAGATATCGCTACGCTGAAAAACTACATCACTGAAAGCGGTAAGATTGTACCGAGCCGTATCACCGGTACTCGCGCTAAATACCAGCGTCAGCTGGCTCGTGCTATCAAGCGCGCGCGCTACCTGTCTTTGCTGCCGTACACTGATCGTCATCAGTAATCGGCCACTGTCCAATTATCGACTTTGAGAGGATAAGGTAATGCAAGTTATTCTGCTTGATAAAGTAGCAAACCTGGGCGGCCTGGGCGATCAGGTCAACGTTAAAGCGGGCTATGCTCGTAACTTCCTGGTTCCGCAGGGCAAAGCTGTGCCGGCAACCAAGAAAAACGTTGAGTTCTTTGAAACTCGCCGTGCCGAACTGGAAGCCAAACTGGCTGACGTTCTGGCTGCAGCCAACGCTCGCGCTGAGAAAATCAACGCGCTGGGCACCGTGACCATCGCTTCTAAAGCGGGTGACGAAGGCAAACTGTTCGGTTCTATCGGTACACGCGACATCGCTGACGCAGTAACTGCGGCTGGCGTTGAAGTGGCGAAAAGCGAAGTTCGCCTGCCGAACGGCGTTCTGCGCACCACCGGTGAGCACGAAGTGAGCTTCCAGGTTCACAGCGAAGTATTTGCTAAGCTGAACGTGAACATCGTTGCTGAGTAAGCAATTCAGTAATAAGAAAACGCCGGCCCTGAGCCGGCGTTTTTTTTTGCTGTCACCTCGTTCAGGCAGCTTCCGCCATCGACCTCTGGAATATTTTGTTTCGCTTTAACGCCGCTTCAAATCAGGTAATAGCTGAGAAACTTTAAGTGCATCGATAATATTTAAATCTATAATTTCATTTATTTTCATATTAATTTTTACAGGGATTAAATTTTTACTTGGCTTATCTATTGCAATATCAGTCAATTATTTTTGTGCTGAAAATAGGTTGTTTAATTATGAAATTTTAGGTTTTAATATTATATGTCCATTTTATTAGTAGTGACAGATTGCTTTGTAGAAATCATGGACACTATAATCCAGTTTCGATTGAATCTGTAAATCAGTCCTTCCATTTTAAAGGGCGGTTTTATTTACTGTTGCAGTTAAAATAAAGTTTGCTTGAATTAATTAACGGAAGTCAGGAGCTACTTATGCGTTAGTTAAATGGAAAAGAAGTTGCAATTGCGTCTGGCGGCATTTACTGGTTTGAGACTATCGGCAGCACAATTGGTCGTGAAATTGGTAAGATCGTTGACGAAGCGCTTAATATTGACGGTTCAGGCGCTGGAGCTGGCAGCAAAATAGGCGGCGGCATTGGAAAAGTCCTTAGTTTAAATATAGTGGGCGGCATTGAGCAAATTGGCCAGGGCATTTCGGAAATTGTAAAAATGGTTAGAAACCGCTAAGTAATATCATTGGTCATCAATAATTCCCCCAAGAGATAATGCGTCCTTTAAAATTTATTATTAAGGGATCCTCCTGTAAAAATAAAAGCCAGCTGTTTGTTAACCACTGGCTTTTTAATTCTTGCCTGAAACCCTCCCGTGTACGTGGTCAGCAACAGGTTTTAGCGCTGACTTGTGTCTTTGGGGTTAAATCTAACAGAACAGGCGGATCTTTCTTTTTAAGACTTTTGTTCGCTTTTCAGGGAAAAATCAAATCCGCCTCTAATGAAAGCGGATTTTACTTTTCAGTATACCGTAAAACTGCCAGCTATTGCGCGCGCAGGAAAGTACCGTCGGTCTGACGGGTAAAGAGTACCGGCCCATTTTCACCTTCAACCGTTAATCCGGTCACTACGCCGTTTGCATCCTTACGAATTTTTACCTGCTGACCGCTATGCAAATTACTCAACGGTTTATCATCGCCCTCAACCCGCGCCATGGCGAAAACATCATTCACCTCCAGATTATTATCGCGAAACAACTGCGCCAGCGTCTGACCAGAGGCAATTTGATAACTTTGCCAGCGATCCTCATCTTTTTGCGGCGTCGCCGGTTGTGGAGCAGCAGGGGAATTATTATAAATCTCGGCCTGCAACGGCACCTCTTTGCTGCCGACCGTGTTCGTCGGGCGGGGAGCCGTATCGTGCGGAGAGGGCTCAGGCCAGAGAAAGGCCACCAGCATCACCAACAAAGCCAGAATAATGCCGCGGCGATGCGCTGGCGGCAGGGGACTCATCCAGCTGATGCGGTCCGGCAGATGCCAGATGCTTGTCAGCCGTGATCGGATGCCAGGATGGGATTCGTTATGCATTACATTTACCTCCAGCACCTCGGGCGCGTCGCAGTTACTTTCAACGATGAATTATGGGCAAAAAAGAGGCAAAGTGCCTGTCTGGATTACAAAAATTGCGATGGCGCTATTGTTTCCTTTTCGCTACGAAAAGTCATTGAGAGAATGCATATTTTACCGCCGCAGCGTGGGCTGATATGCTGCCCGCTCTTTTGATGCAATGATGCAAGGATAAATTATGACGACCCCTTCTTTTGACAGCCTTGAAGCTCAGGCCAGCTACGGTATCGGTTTGCAGGTAGGGCAGCAGCTGCTGGATTCCGGCCTGCAGGGATTACTGCCGGAAGCGATGCTGGCGGGCCTGCGCGATGCGCTGGAAGGGAATGCGCCTGCGGTGCCGGTTGACGTCGTACATCGTGCGCTGCGTGAAATCCACGAGCGTGCTGACGCCGTTCGCCGTGAGCGCCAGGAGACGATGGCGGCGGAAGGACAAACGTATTTGCAGGAAAACAGCCAGCGTGAAGGGGTGAACAGCACCGAGTCTGGCCTGCAGTTCCGCGTCATTCACCAGGGAACCGGACCGATTCCGTCTCGTCAGGATCATGTACGCGTTCACTATACCGGCAAACTGATCGACAGCACCGTATTCGACAGCTCCGTTGCGCGCGGCGAACCGGCGGAATTTCCGGTCAGCGGCGTGATCGCCGGCTGGATTGAAGCCCTGACGCTGATGCCGGTTGGCTCAAAATGGGAATTAACCATCCCGCACAACTTGGCCTACGGCGAGCGCGGCGCTGGCGCCTCTATCCCGCCGTTCAGCACGCTGGTGTTCGACGTTGAACTGCTGGATATCATTTAACGCTCGCGGTGTAAAAAGCCGGTCAATCACAGCAGCAGTAGCATAATAAAAAGCCAGCGTATGCTGGCTTTTTTCTTTAGGCCGTTCGCTAACAGAGAGCGCTATTTCTTATTCTGCAGGTCAAGGCGATAAATGGCGAAGCCGTTCTCATCCTGTTGCAGATAGCGCATGGGCCAGACGCCATAGCGTGCGATAAAGTCAGCGGCCTTTTCACTCGGCGAGGTTTCAAAGCGAATATCCAGCGGCACGTTGCTCTGCACAGGCGCCAGCCGCCAGTTGTTATCCGCCTGCGGACGCACCTCTCCCTGCGATCGGGTTTGCGCGCTAATCCAGGCTGAAACCACCGAGCGGTTTTCATCCGGCGAAGAAAACGCAATATATTTTTCGCCGGTGCCGGCGAACTTGCCGCCCCAGGCGCGGTAGTTATTGGTAGCGACCAGGAAGGTGGCTTTCTCATCAATCGGTCTGCCCTGCCAGGTCAGGTCTTTAATACGCGACG